>Ga0207646_10000783_pt1 | contig 41199 bp, 34 predicted proteins | sample KBSK5502metaG_FD_184343 | JGI IMG/M metagenome (GOLD analysis project Ga0207646, IMG submission 184343) | Corn, switchgrass and miscanthus rhizosphere microbial communities from Kellogg Biological Station, Michigan, USA - KBS K5-50-2 metaG... | ecosystem: Host-associated > Plants > Roots >... | reverse complement strand
CTGGCGGACAAGTTCTTGATGTTCGCGCTGCTGATCCTCACCTACAGCATCAGCCGCGCCAGCACCCACGGCGCCGCGCTCTTTCTCGCCTATACCTTTCCATCGGTCTTCCTCAGCCCGCTCGCTGGCGTATATGCCGACCGGCACGACAAGAAGCGGTTGATGTTTTTTACCAATGCGATCCGCGGCGGCTTGATCCTGCTGATCCCACTGAGCCAGGTCACTCCCTACTTCGAGCACGTCACCTGGCACCTCTTCGTCATCATCTTTCTCTTTGCCTCGGTGGGCCAGATCTTCGCGCCGGCGGAAGCGGCCTCCATTCCCTTCATCGTTGGATCGGAAGAGCTGATGACCGCCACCTCGATGTTTACCAGCACGGTAATCGTCACGCTGCTGATCGCCGTGCCGTTGTCGACGCTCGCCGTCCGCTTCCTCGGCACGGACTCGCCCTACTGGATCGCCGCCGCGCTCTTTCTGGCAGCGGCCTGGCTGATCTACCTGGTCAAGACCGACCTGCACGCCCGCACCCACGAGACGGTCGCCAAGCAAACCGACATCCTCTTTGAGCTACGCGAGGGCATCGCCTACATCGCGGCCCGTCCGTTGGTGCGCTTCGCGGTGGTGCAGTTGAGTCTGACGATTGCAGTGATCTTCTCGGTCTTCGTGCTGGCGCCCAGCTACATGAGCACGGTGTTGCGCCTGCAGGTCACGGACGTCTACCTCTTCCTCGCGCCGGCCGTGCTCGGCATGCTGGGGGCGGCCTTTTACCTTGGCCAGTACGGGCAGCACTACCGCCGCAGCCGGTTATTGATCGGCGGGCTGCTCTCGGCGGGATTCACGCTCATGTTGCTGGCGGTCGTGCCCTACCTGCTCGAACGGGTGGGCGCGACGGCGTTGCTGGTCTGGTTCCCGGTCGTCTTCGGCTTCATCGGCGGGGTTGAATTCGGCATGCTCTTCATCCCAGCCTTCACCGTCCTCCAGGAAAAGACTGAACCCGAATTGCGAGGCCGAATCTTCGGCGCCATGTTCACCGTCGTCAATGCCGCCGTTGCCATCCCGATCCTGCTGGCGGGCGGCCTGGCTGACCTCTTCGGCGTCACCCGGGTCATCTTCGGGATGGGCCTCCTGCTGATGGGCAGCGGCGTCCTCTCGGCGCTTGCCGGCCGTCGCAGCCCACTGGTGCCTCCGGCGTTGTCGACAGACGGCAAAGCGCCGGTATAGCCGCTTAGCGACGATATAATCCCTGCTTACGCGGGCGCATAGCTCAGTTGGTACGAGCGCTTCCATGACAAGGAAGAGGTCACAGGTTCGACTCCTGTTGCGCCCACCATTTCACCGTAGTTCGGCCGATTGATCTGGACAAAGTAAGAGCTGCTGAAAGCGCCCTAAATCAGCCACCATGGACCAAAGACCGGAACCGCGTGCAGAGGGCGGTTCGGATGGGGCGGAGTTTGTCTTTGCTCCTGCCGAAATCGAGTTGCTGGAAGCACTCCGCAAGCTCCATCCGCGGATAGGCCAGTGCTTTGAGGGCGGACTGCGTGCCTTCACGGATCAGCGTAATCCGGATGGCCTGGCTCAGTCGGCTCACAGCATCCGCGAACTCTTCGATGCCCTGCCGTTGGCAACGGGGCCGCCCCCAAAGAAACCTGCCGATCTAAAGATGAAAGTCCGCGAGCTTGCAGACCAATGGGGTGCGGCTGCGCGAAAAACCTCATCCTTGGATGGCCGATCGTGGGGCGGGCAGGTCGACGGCCACCTTGCCAGGTTCCTGACGAGAATGGCTCAATTCGTCCAATGGTTCGAAGGAGAGCATCCAAAGCACGCGATTCAACGTGACATGACGCTTGACCAGTTCGATCCGTCCCATCGGCAACTTCCTCCTCAGCTTAGGAAGGAGCGAGGCAAAGCAGTAGCCAAGATCCAGGGCTACATGAATTCTGTGGCTCACCACAATATCGAGCCCTCGCGCGCGGAGTTTGCGGCGCAACTGGCTGAGGCAGAAGCAGTGATACGAATATTCGTAAAGCCTGCGCCATACGCCGATCGCAAAACAATCGACGCCATTCTTCAGGGCAGAGGATGACGCTGACAGACGAACTAGTCGAGCAGGCAATCGCAGCCATGCAGAGACTCGCGGCCAACTACATTTACTTCTTTGAGAAGAATGAATCCCCTGACTGGATCGAGCCGCTAGCCGCTAAGGGATTTTTTAGGCACCCCGAGCCGCCGGTTGACCGCGAGGACGGTATGCGCTCCTATACGGTTTGGCCCGAATCGCAATACCTCGCGCGTATGGCTCCGAAGGCGCCCGAACTGGTGACCGAAACATTGCTGGCACTACCCGCCACTCAGAACGTCTTTGTTCATGGGGACATTGTCGAAGCCGCTTGCGCACTCCCGGGCCCACAGGCAGCGAGGCTGTCGGCTGCCGAGCGCAAGTGGATTCGGTCTCAGGGCCAACTCTTGTGGTTGCTGCCAGATCGATATGCCGACTTAGTAGTTCACCTGGCTGGCGCTGGCGAAGCCGATGAGGCTTTCATGCTCGCAGGCGCGCTTCTCGAGGTTTTGCCTGATCCGCGATGGGAGGAGGTCGACGATGAAGCGAGGCGGTACCTAACCAGGGAGCCGCTCGCACGAGTGCGGCAGTGGGATTATCAAGAGGCAGCCGCGAAAATCGCCCCAGCGCTACAGGCTGTCGACCCCATACGCACGGCCACGTTTTTTGCTGATCTGCTTCAAAACGCAATGAATCTGGCTGAGCCGATTGGCGTCGGGGATCAATCGGATAACTCATACGTCTGGCGTCCTGCGGTAGAGGACCACGACCAGAATCTTCCTGAGCACTCGATCCGCGATGTCTTGGTTAAGGCCGTTCGAGACCGCTCCATCGCAACTGTAGAGTCCGACCGAGGCGCCATATTGACTGTGGTTGGTTTGCTCGAACGGCATAGGCGGACGGTCTTTCGGAGAATCGCGCTTTACCTTCTGGCCCACCATGGCCAAACCGCCAAGGACCTCGCGATCAAGTACTTGACTGATTGGGGGAATCTGAATGATATTGGCCTTCGCCATGAATATGCCCAGCTAGCCGATGCTTATTTCGGATCTGTTCCCGAGGCCGACAGGATTGCCCTGCTCGAACACCTCCGAACACCGCCACCCATGGAGAACTTCCGTCGCAACTCCGTCGCACTTTACGGGCGCGAGCCCACCGACGAGGAGATCAGGCATGTTGTTGACGGAATGGTGCTAAAAAAGCTCACCATTCTGAAGAGTGGACTTCCGATCGACTGGAAGAAGCGCTACGAAGAACTTGCCGCCCGTCACGGTGTCCCGGAACATCCTGATTTTAGCTCTTACTCCAGCGGCGGTTGGGTCGGACCAACCAGTCCAAAGACTAGCCACGAGCTATCGGCGATGGAGTTACCGGACCTTTTGGAGTTCCTGAGGTCGTGGGTCCCACCCATGCGCGAAATGTTTGCGGACACCGTCGATGGGCTCGGTCGTGAACTTGCGTCCGCTGTTGCCAACGATCCTGAGAAGTATGCTGGCGCTGCTCCCGGGTTTGCCGACCTTGATCCGACCTACGCGAGGTCGCTCATTGACGGATTGGAGAAGGGCCTAACCGAAAAAAGACCATTTGATTGGCGGCCGGTCCTGGAACTCGGCCTCCTCATCGTCAACCAAGAGCCCGAGAAGGAGCCAGATAGTGGCGGTTGGTCTGACAGGGACCCCGGCTGGCGTTGGGCTCGTGGGTCAATCGCGCGCCTCTTGGGCGATGCCTTACTTAGGTCGGAAGGTGGAATTCCGATCGACCATCGCGAGCTTGTCTGGAAAATCCTGGAGGTACTTACAGATGATCCAGAGCCAAATGCCGACTACGAGGCCCGATACGGCGGTAGCAATATGGATCCGCTGACTCTCTCGATCAATACGAATCGCGGCAAAGCGATGCATGCGGCTATCCGTTATGGGCTTTGGGTCAGGCGTAACAACGATGGCACCCACCCTGAGAAAGCCTCTTCCGGCTTCGATGCAATGCCGGAATTACGAAAGGTGCTGGACGCCCACCTCGATCCAGAGCGTGACCCTTCTCAGGCTATACGCGCCGTATACGGCGAGCGGCTGCCTTGGCTGGTTCTTCTGGACTCAGGCTGGGTCAAAGCCAACCTCGACAGGCTCTTTCCAAACGATCCCAACCTCGTCCATTTGCGAGCCGCCGCTTGGGACACGTATCTAATAAATAGGCCTTACGACTCAGTCTTCGATGTGCTCAGCAGCGAGTACCACCGTGCCGTGTCCGCCATCGGCGAGACCAAGGATGTCGGCTTCGGCCGCCGCTTGGTTGATCCCGGAGGAAACCTTGCCGAGCACCTAATTGCCTTGTATTGGCGCGGTCGTATAACGTGGGAGAACTCCGAACGAATCCTCGTCGACTTCTATCAGCGTGCGCCCGACGTGGTCCGAGCCCACGCTATGGAATTCGTGGGTCGCAGCCTGTGGCAAGGGCAGCAGCCTCTTGCCACCGACGAAGCAGAGCGCTTGAAAGAGCTCTGGAGACGGAGAGTCGATGCCTTCGAATCCACTAAGGATACAAATCGATTAGAGGTGGCGGCCTTCGGTTGGTGGTTCGCCTCATCTGGCAAGCTCGATGACGATTGGCTGATTGCCGAGCTTCTCCGAGTCCTCGGAGCCGGCGTGCCCGTTGATGCCGACCACCTCGTCATTGAGCGCCTGGCCGACATGGCGCCGATGAGGCCGTACGAGGCCGTGCGAGCTATTCGACTTCTGACCAACCTTAAATCAGAAGCACACTTCTTGCTGACTACTAACGAGGCCCTGCGTCGTACAGCGAGCGCAGCGCTAATTTCGGAAGACAAGAAGGCCGGTACAGAAGCCCGAGACCTGATGAACGAGCTGGCGGCTAGAGGTTACCGTGGTCTCGATGATCTGGCGTCGGAGTTGTAGTTTGAGCAAACCCAGGACTATGTGGTGCCAGACGATCGGCCGCCTACAACAGCGGGCCGGGTGAGCTGAAAGAAACCACGGGGATAGCCATTGGCCGGCGCGGTGACAGTCCTAGTGGTCCGGACCGTTATACCAGCGTGGCTACCCGGGCGACCCGCTTTCGGCGCTGGCTGGCGCAGCTGCTCGACTACGTCCTGTTGCACGGACCGAGGCTCCCCTAAACCCGCTACCGTCTAAGGGTGACCGTCGATAGCACCGCCCTATCCCTCGCGGACTTTCGAGCGGCGGCTGAGCGGATTGCCCCTTATGTCCTGAAGACCCCGACCCTCTCGGGCGAGTCGCTGGCGGGGCCGGGCGTCTGGCTGAAGGCCGAGAACCTGCAGCGGACCGGCTCCTTCAAGGTGCGGGGCGCCATCAATGCTGTCTTGCAGCTAACCGCCGAGCAGCGCCAGCGCGGCGTCATCACGCTCTCGGCCGGGAACCACGGCCAGGCGCTCGCCTACGCGTCGCAGGCCTTTCAGATTCCATGCGTGGTCGTCATTCGAGAGGATGCACCGCTGACGAAGCTCCAGGCCATCCGTCGTTACGGCGCCGAGATCGTGCTGGTGCCATTGGCCGAGTGGCAACAGCGGCTCGAGATGGAACAGCAGCGGCGGAATCTCTACCTCGTCCATCCCTTCGACGATCCCGGGGTCGCTGCCGGGCAAGGCACGGTGGGCCTTGAAATTTTGGACGCGGTGCCCGACCTGCGCAGCCTGATCGTCCCGGTAGGTGGCGGAGGTCTCATCGCTGGCATCGCGGTAGCGATCAAAGCCCAGCGGCCCAAACTCCGGATCATCGGCGTGGAGCCCGAGGGGGCTCCGGTGGTGAGCGAGAGTCTGGCCGCCGGGCATCCGGTTGCGCCGTCTCGTTTGGACTCGGTCGCGGATGGGCTCGGGGCGCCTTACACGCGTCCGTTCACCCTCGGCCTGATCCAGCGCCACGTCGACCAGATGCGGACTGTCACCGATGAGGCGATCATCGAGGCGATCAAAGCAATCGCGCAGCAGACGAAGCTGGTCGTCGAGCCGGCAGGAGCTGCGGCAGTCGCGGCGCTGCTGGCCGATCCTGAGATCGAGCGCCCGGTGGCGGCCGTCCTCAGCGGCGGCAACGTCGATATGGATCGGCTGGGGTCCTGGCTGAGTGGCTGAGGTGCATGCCATAATTTCGCTCGACTATGGCCATCGCTCGGGATAGCGACTCCGCTGGCGCCGTCGTCATCTTCGAGAACGATCCGCGTCAGGCAGCCGCCTACCAGGAGCTGTTTGACGGCGCCGCGTGGGCGGCCCAGACCGCCCTCCCGAACCAGGACGTGCAGCAGCTCTGCGAGCGAGTGAAACCCCAGGTGGTGCTCTTCGACATGGCGATCTGGGAAGCGGATACGGCCTACGTCTTCGGAGTGCTCAACGGCGCGCTGGGGTTCGATCGACCCGTGACCATCGCGCTGGCCAGCCTGCCGCACCAGGTACGACGCGCAAAGCGATTCGGGGCCGACAGCGTCTGGATCCGCGGCGTCGACGATGCCGCCGGCCTTCCGCAGCTCGCGGGCGATCTTCTTGACCAGCGGCGCGAGGGGAAACTCAAGCCCCGCGTGCCGTCGACGCCGCTCTAGCGCACTCGAAACCGCTAGAAGAAAGCAGCAGCTTCTTTACAAGACCTCATCGCGTGTTGGTCGCCCCAAATATTTTTTCCCCCAGTTATCCTCTCGCCGGCCGAACAATGTGGATAAGCAAGGCCGATACTTGACACGCTGCAAGCGGCGCGCATAATCAATAACGCGCCAGGGGAGAACGGTCTCGGCAGGGGCCGCGAGTAGTTTGGAGGACAGATTGGAGATCGCTCACGGTTTCAGGCAAATCGCTCCGCTCAAGATCTGCGCCCGCCCAGGTTGTGAGGCCTCGGTCAAGAAGGCAACGGCCAAGTACTGCAGCATTAGCTGCTGTGCCATGGACCCCGTCCGGCAAGAGCGCCTTCGTCGCCAGGCCCGGCGCGCGCCGATCGTTCCCCTGGCGCACCAGCTCTCGATGATGTTCCAGGTGCATCCCGACATGGAGGCATCGCTCGACGAGCGAACGTTTGGCCGGGACGATTTCCCGGCCGGTCTCCAACGACTTCGCGCCGTTTAAGCGCACACCAACTCCCTTCGTATAATCGGCTGACCATTTTGCGCGGACAGCCATGAGCGAAGACCTCGAGACCTTGCGCCATTCGACGGCGCATGTTATGGCGGCCGCGGTCCTCGATCTCTTTCCCGGAACGGTGATCGGCATTGGTCCGGCCACCGACGAGGGCTTCTACTACGACTTCGGCTTCGAGGATCGCCTGCTGCCCGAGCAGCTGCCGAAAATCGAGGCGCGCATGCGCGAGATCGTCAAGGCGGCGACCCCCTTCGTCAAAGAAGAGGTGCCTCGGGCCGAGGCCGTCGCCTTGTTCGAGCGGTTGCACCAGCCGTTGAAGGTGGAGCTGATCGAAGAAAAGGTCACCGAGCCGAACGCTCGTCTCTACCGGACCGGTGACTTCGTCGACCTCTGCTTGGGGCCGCACGTACCGAACGCCGGCAAACTGGGCGCCTTCCGCCTCCTCTCCATCGCCGGCGCCTACTGGAAGGGCAGCGAGAAGAACCAGCAGCTGACTCGTATCTACGGCACGGCGTTTCCGACGGAGGCGGAGCTCGAGGCGCACCTCAAGATGCTCGAGGAAGCGGCCAAGCGCGACCATCGCAAGCTGGGGAAGGAGCTCGACCTGTTCGTGATCGACGAGATGGTGGGGCGGGGCCTGCCGCTGCTCACGCCGAAGGGGGCGGCCATCCGCCACCAGATGGAGGAATTCATCCTTCGACTCGAGCGGCGACAGGGGTACGAGCACGTCAAGACTCCGGACATCGCCCGCCTGGAGCTGTACAGGGTCAGCGGACACCTCGATCGCTACCACGACTCGATGTACGCGCCCTCCGAGATGGAGGACGAGGAGTGGCAGCTGCGGCCGATGAACTGTCCGCACCACATCCGCCTCTTTCAGCGCAAGCCCTCAAGCTTTCGTGATTTGCCGGTTCGGATCGCCGAGCTCGGGACCGTCTATCGCTACGAGAAGTCGGGTGAGGTCTCCGGCTTGATTCGGGTTCGGGCGTTCACCATCAACGACGCCCACATCTTCTGCCGGCCTGATCAGCTCAACGTCGAGTTCGCGCGCGTCATCCAGCTCATCCTGCAGGTTTACCGCGCCTTCGGCATCACGGATTTCTATTTCCGCTTGTCTCTGCGCGACGAGGTCAGCAACAAATGGATGGGCGACCCGGCGATCTGGCAGCGCGCCGAGGACGCGGCCCGCGAAGCCCTCCGCGCGTCCGGGCATCCGTTTGTCGAGGCCCCGGGCGAGGCTGCCTTCTACGGACCGAAGCTCGATATGCAGATCAAGGACGCCATCGGGCGCGAGTTCAGCCTGTCCACCAACCAGATCGATTTTTTGCTGCCGGAGCGCTTTGGGCTGGAGTACGTCACGTCCGAGCAAACCATGGAGCGGCCGGTGATGCTACACCGGGCGCCGATCGGTTCGATGGAGCGTTTCATGGCGTATCTGATCGAGCACTATGGTGGCGCCTTTCCCGTCTGGCTGGCACCGGTCCAGCTGGTCTTCATCCCGATCGCAGACCGTCACCTGGAAGCCGTCAACAAGCTGGCGGAACGATTCCGCGAGAAAGACCTGCGGGTCGAGGTCGACGGCAAGGCGGAGCGGATGCAGGCGAAGATCCGCAATGCCCAACTGCAAAAGGTTCCCTACATGGCGGTGGTCGGGGACAAGGAGCTGGAGGCCGGAACGCTCAACATCCGGCGCCGGGAGGGTGGCGATCAAGTATCCCTTACGGTCGACCAGTTCCTGGCCCAGCTCGAGGACGAATCGAAGTTTCCGCTCTAGTGATATACTCCCGCGTGCCAAGAGAGGCTGTCCGACTCTCACCTCCAGGCCGGGCCAAAGAGGTAAAGGGGACGAAGATAGCTCTGAGGCTATCTTTTTTTGTGTTCGAAGGAGGCTTGATCCACGGCATTTAGGGAACTTCGCATCAACGACCAGATCCGCGCCAGTGAAGTCCGCGTCATCGACGATCGCAACGAGCAGTTGGGTGTCCTGCCCATCGACCGCGCCAAAGCCCTGGCGGTCGAGCGGGAGATGGACCTGGTGGAAGTCGCGCCGCAGGCGCAGCCACCGGTGGCGCGGATCATGGACTACGGCAAATTCAAATTCGAAAGCATCAAGAAAGAGAAAGATGGACGCCGCAAGCACAACGTCATCAAGGTCAAAGAAATGAAACTCCGTCCCAAGATCGGTGAGCATGACTTCCAGACGAAGTTCCATGCCGTCAAGTCGTTCCTCGAAGAGGGCGACAAGGTCAAGCTGACGATCATGTTCCGCGGCCGCGAGATGGTCCACCAGGACATCGGCAAGAAGCTGCTGGACCGGATGGCGCTGGAACTGAAGACCATCAGCACCGTGGAGCGGCTGCCGCTGCTCGAGGGCCGGAACATGATCATGATCCTCGCCCCCGCCGGTGCGGCGGCGCCCCCGCCGGCGCCCACGACGCCGACACCGTCGCCGGCCCAACCCCCGGCGCGAGCCCAGGCACCCAAGAGTTAGAGGAGCGATCGATGCCAAAATTGCGTACCCATCGCGCGTCGGCGAAGCGGTTCCGGATGACCAAGACCGGAAAGATCGTGCGCCCGCACGCGCAAAAGAGCCATCTGCTCGGGCACAAGAGCCCGCGGCGTAAGCGCCAGTACAGCAAGCTGCTGGTGCTGACCGGCAAGGACGCCCGGCGGCTGCGGCGGTCGGCGCCCTACATGAAGGACAAGGACTGATATGCCACGTGTAAAGCGCAGCGTCCCGGCACGCAAGCGCCACAAGAAGATCCTCAATATGGCCAAAGGCTTCCGGATGACGCACCGGACCCTGTTCCGCCCCGCCAACGAGGCCATCCTTCACGCACTCGAGTACGCCTATCGCGACCGTCGGGCGCGCAAGCGCGATATGCGCCGGCTCTGGATCGCCAGAATCAACGCCGCCTCACGGAGTCAGGGCATGCCCTACAACCAGTTCATGCACGGGCTGAAGCTGGCCGGCGTCAACATCAATCGCAAGATGCTTGCCGACCTCGCGGTGCGTGACGCCCAGTCCTTCAGCGAGCTGGTCGCCGTCGCCAAGGGCAGCCCCAAGTCAAACTAGCGCGGAACAGTTGAACGCCTCTAGCGCGCGGTTGCGGGCTCTGAGGTAAATCCGGTATGAAGCAGAGTGTCGTCGGCGAACTCGAGCAGCTCAGGGCGAGCGCGCGTCAACGTGTGGATGCGGCGACCGACCACAAAACCCTCGAGGACTTGCGGGTCGGGCTCCTGGGGAAGAAGGGCGAGCTCACCGGCATCCTGAGGCAGCTGGGAAGCCTACCGGCCGCCGACCGGGCCGCCGCCGGCGCCGAGGCGAATCAGCTCAAGGACGACATCTTCGGCTGGATCTCGGAGCGCCAGGCTGCGCTGGAAGCGAAACGACACACCACGCTTGGCGATACCGAGTGGGTCGACATGACCTTCGTCCCCAATCCGGTCCGCCGCGGCCACCTTCATCCCCTGACGCTGATCCTGCGGGAGGTCAAGGCCATCTTCTCGCGGCTCGGTTACGAGGTCGCGCTTGGCCCCCAGGTCGAGGATGAGTTTCATAACTTCGAGGCGCTCAATATCCCGGCCGACCATCCGGCCCGCGACACCATGGACAGCTTCTACGTCGACGTGGACCATCTGCTACTCCGCACCCACACCTCACCGGTGCAGATCCGCTACATGCAGAGTCACCAGCCGCCGATGCGGATCATCGCGCCCGGCGCCGTCTACCGGCGCGATGCGACCGACCCATCGCACGGGTCGCAGTTCTACCAATTCGAGGGCCTCGCGGTGGACCACGATATCCGCCTTTCGGACTTGAAGGGGACGATCGAGTATTTCGCGCGCTCGCTGTTTGGTCCCGACCGGCGCATTCGGATCGTCGGTGACCATTTCCCGTTCACCGAACCGAGCATCGGCGCCGCGGTCTCCTGTGGCCTCTGCGGCGGCGCCGGCTGCCGAAGTTGCAAGGGCGGCTGGCTTGAGATCCTGGGCGCAGGGATGGTCCATCCGCAGGTGCTGCGCAACGGGGGCATCGACCCGGAACACTTCTCCGGCTTCGCCTTCGGCGCCGGGCTGGACCGGCTCGCGATGTTGAAGTACAACGTCACCGACCTCCGGGTGTTCCTCGAGAACGACGTGCGCTTTCTGAGGCAGTTCTGAGGGCTAGAGCATGCTGATTTCGCTCGACTGGCTCAAGGAGTACGTCGACATCCCGGTCGAGGTGCCGATCCTGGCCGACCGGCTGACGCTGGCAGGCAACGAGGTCGAGCGTATCGTGGAACAGGACGTCGACTTCGAGAACGTGATCGTTGCCGAGGTCCAGGGGCTGCGGCCACTGCCCGGATCGACGAAGAACCAGCTTGCCACCGTGACCACCGGGACAGCCGTCACCGAGGTCGTCACCGGCGCCTGGAATCTCAAGGTCGGTGACCGGGTTCCGTATGCGCTCCCCGGCTCGAGACTGAAGGATCGGCGCATCGAGACCAGGACATTCCTCGGCGTCCAATCCGCGGGCATGCTGTGTTCGGCGATCGAGCTGGGACTTGGGGAGGATGCGGCGGGCATCATGATCCTCGACCCGTCCGCGCCGCTGGGAGCAGATCTTCGCACGCTCTATCCCCGCGACACCATCCTCGAGCTCGAGATCAAGTCGAACCGGCCCGATCTCCTGTGCCATCTGGGCATCGCCAGAGAGGTCGCCGCCCTCTTCAAGCTGCCGCTGCGCGAGCCGATCGTCCCGAAGGTCCGGACGACCGAGGCCCCCGAGTTGGTTCGCATAGATGCCCCGGACGGTTGCCGGCGGTTTACCGGGCGCCTGATGACCGGTGTCAGCGTGGCCGCATCGCCAGGCTGGATGCAGGCCCGGCTGCGGGCCGCCGGCGTCCGGCCGATCAGCAACATCGTCGACATCACCAACTACGTGATGCTCGAACACGGGCAGCCGATGCACGCCTTCGACTACCAGCGCCTGAAAGATGGGCGGGTCGTGGTCCGGCGCGCTCGTGACGGTGAGGAGATCGCCTGCCTCGACGGCAAGACCCGTCGCCTGACCTCGAATGACATGGTCGTGGCCGATGCCGAGCGGGCGCAGGGGATCGCCGGCGTCATCGGTGGCGCGGAGAGTGCCGTCCAGTCAGGGACGACCGACATTTTTCTCGAGGCGGCGACCTGGGAGCCGCGCTCGATCCGCCGGACGGCGCGACGGCTCGGCCTGCGGACGGAGGCGTCCGCCCGATTCGAAAAAGGACTGAGTCCGGAGCTCAGCTTGCCGGCGATCGAACGGGCGGCGGCGTTGGTCGCGGAGCTGGCGGGCGGAAGGGCGACGAAGTCAGCCGACGTGTATCCGGGTCCGCTCGAGTCGATCACGATCGAGCTGGAGGCTGAGCGCATCGATCGGGTGCTGGGGGTCGAGGTCGAGCTCGGGGAAGCGGCCAGCATCCTCGAGCGCCTCGGTTTCGGCGTGGAGCGAAAGGATCGCCGGCTGCGCGCGCGGCCGCCGCTGTTCCGGCTCGACTGCTCGATTCCGGAAGACCTGGTTGAGGAGATCGGCCGAATCTATGGCTATGACCGGGTGCCGAGCACCTTGCCAGGGGCTCGCGCGCCGGTGCGAGATCTGTACGTGCGTGCCGACGCCGACGAGACGGCCCGCGAGGTGCTGGCCGGCCACCTGTTGGATGAGGCGGTGACCAGCAGCCTCGTCAGTGGCAGCGGTACCCCGGCGATCGCCATGCCGATCGCGGCGCCGTCCCTGGTGCGGATCAAGAATCCGATGGCGGAAAACCGCGACGCGCTTCGCCGCAGCCTGCTGCCGGGCCTGCTGGAGGCGCTCGCCCTCAACGCCCGTCAGGACCAGGGAGGGGCGCGCCTTTTCGAGCTTGGCTCCATCTTTTGGAAGGGGGACGGCGACGCGGTCGACCAGCCGCTGGTCCTGGGGTTGGCGGCTCACGTCCAGGCGGGGGGAGCCGACGCGGCAGCAGCCGAATTGCGCTCGATCCAGTCGACGCTCGCCACCGTGAGGGACCGCTTCGCGCTTCCACCGATCGATTTCAAGCAGGCCGAATTCCACAGTGGCGAGCCGGGCCGGTTCGCCGGCTTCCATCCGGGTCGGACCGGGGAAATCCTGGAAAGGGAAGAGCCGATCGGGGTCGTCGGTGAGGTCCACCCCGAGGTGGCGACCCAGCTGGGACTTCCCGGCCGAGCGGTGGTCGCCGAGGTCCTCTTCGAGCGGTTTTCCGCCGGTGGCGAGCGGACGCCGCAGGCCCGGCCGCTACCCCGCTTCCCGGGGGTCCGGCGGGACCTTACGGTCGTGATTCGGGGCAAGATCGGCGGTCACGACCTCGTGCAAGTTATCCGCGAGCTGGGCGGTTACACGTTGCGGGAGATCTATATGGTGAGCGAATACCAGGGGCCACCGCTGGGGGCTGGGGCCCGAAGCCTGTCGTTCCGCCTGCAGTACCAGGCCGACGACCGCACCCTCACAAATGAGGAGGTCTCGACGCTGCAGCAGCGCATCATCGAGGGCCTCAAGCAGCGCTTTAAGGCGGAGGTCCGATCGTAATGGATTTTCTGGACCTGATCATCGTCAGCATCCTGCTGGTCAACATGGCTATGGGTTGGGCGTTTGGCCTGATCCGCCGCATTGTCGCCTTTGCCGGCGTCTTCGCCGGCGTCGGTGCCGCCACCCTAACCAGCGCGAATACCTCCTCATACATTGCCAACACGTTTGGCATCACCTCGGCCATCTGGGCGCACGTCATCACCTACACCGTGATCGTGACCCTTGCCATCGTGCTGTTCGAGGTGCTCGGCGCCGTGTATCAGCGCTATCTTGACCAGCTGGTCGTGCCTGCCTTCGATCGCTTGACCGGCGTCCTCACCGGCGCGGTCGTGGGGGCGCTTGAGATCACGGTCATCCTGATCATCGGCGTCGGCGTGGTCAACGCCCGGCTGCCCGGTGGGTACGCCGTGCCGCCCGCGTTCGTGACAGCGCAAGAGTGGTTCAGCCACTCGCTGCTGGCACCGCACTTTTACGGGCTGGAGCCGATCACCCGGACGATCTTCTCGCTGGTGCTGCCGAACAGTATCGGCGGCTACTTCACCCAGCTGATCGGCCGCTAACGCCCGGCCGCCACCTCATCTGCTAAGCATCAGGCGTGGCTTTGACGTCACCGCGGCTGACGCGCGCGTTCTTCTCGAGGAATCCCGTGATGGTGGCAAGAGACCTCCTGGGCCGCATCCTCTTCTATCGCACACCGCAGGGTCTACTGGCCGGCCGGATCGTCGAGACTGAGGCCTATACCGGAGAGGCCGATGCTGCCTCGCATGCGTTCCGGGGCCGTACGGCCCGTAATGCCGTGATGTTCGGTGCGGCCGGCCGCGCCTACGTCTACTTCACCTACGGCATGCACTACTGTCTCAACGTGACGGCGGACGCGCCCGGTGTCGCCGGCGCAGTGCTGCTGCGCGCCCTCGAACCGCTCGCCGGCATGGAGACGATGCGGCGGCGCGGCGACCGCGGGCCGGAGGTTCGACTGCTCAGCGGGCCGGGCAAAATCGGGCGAGGCTTCGGGCTCGACCTCAAGGACAATGGACGGGATTTCACGCGCGGCCCGCTCGGGTTGGCGGCCGGGACGCCGGTCCCGGATCGCGAGGTCGCCGTCTCGCGTCGGATCGGCATCTCGCGTGCCGTCGACTTGCCCTATCGCTTTTCTGTGATTGGCAGCCTGTCCGTCTCGGGACGCGCTAGGGGAGGGTCACCGTGATCGTTTGCGCCGCCGGCGCATTGGCGGGGTTGTAGTCGTAGGCCTGGACCTTCAGCGTGTGGGTGCTGCCCGATGCGCCTTTGATCAAGAAGGTGAAGGGGCCCTGGGTCAGCCGAACTGGTTTGCTCGCCCCATCGAAGAAGAAGTCGACTTCCTTGACGGCTTCATCGTCGGTCGCCGTCGCTGTGACCAGGACGCTGCCATCGTTCTGAACCGCCTGGGCTAACGTGAGCGTCGGCGGAATGGTCTCCGTGAACAGCTGGCAGTTCTGGGTGGGCGGCTGCGGGCTGTTCTTGTCCTTCATGTCGTCCGGGTAACCGGGCGGGTAGACGACGAAGGTCTTCACCGTTGTCAGGCTGGTCGGAATATCCGGGGTGGCAAGCAAGCCGTCGGTGGCGCAGACCCGGATCGGGTGGTACCAGTCGTCTGGTCGGGTCGGTGCGGTGCCGGCGATAAACCAGTCGGTGATCGTCTGACCAGCGCAGTTCGGGGTGGCCAGCAGGCCGCTGGCCTGGCAGACGGTCACCTTCTTGAGGCCATCGGGCACCGCGAAGTCGCGCACCGGTTTGCTGGCTTCGTAGGCGTTGAAGATGTCGCGGAAGATCAACCCCGCGCCCTGCACCCCCCACACGACGTTCAGGTTGGAGTTCACGTTGGCGGGACAACCACCGGCACAGGTGTGGCCCATCCAGGCGCCGATCACGACGTCGGGGTTGTAACCGATCAGCCAGGAGTCGTGCCAGTTCTCGGTGGTGCCGGTCTTGGAGGCGAAAGGCCGCTTGATGTTCAGGGCGGCGCCGACCGGCCGCAGGATGTCGCTGATCATGTAGGTGACCTGGGCGGGCAGCACGCGAACCCCCGCGTCTGGCTTCCATTCCTGGAGCGTCTTCCCCTGGCTGTCGACGACTTTAAGGATGACGGTCGGGTCGTGATAGATGCCGCCCGACGCGAGCACGGCGTAGGCGTTGAAATGCTGCATCGGGAGAACCTCAGTGGCGCCGATCGCCTGAGCCAGACCACGCTCAGGGGTCAGGTTGGCGGTGGTCAGACCCATCATCCGCGCCGTCTGGAAGACCCGGTCGTAGCCCAGCTGCTTGAGCAGCATGATGGCGGGGATGTTGCGCGACTCCTCGAGCGCGCGCCGAATCGTGATGACGCCTTCGCTGCGATGGTCCCAGTCCACGAACGCATGCCCATCGATCTTGCCCTGCGTGTCATTGATCAAGTTCGAAGGTGCGTAGCCGTTGGCGAGCGCGGTGGCGTACTCGTAAATCTTGAATGATGAACCCGGCTGCCGGCCTTCGCCGCTCGCGATGACGTTGTACTGGCCGCCGATCGCCTGGTCGTAATAGTTGGCGCTGCCCACCATCGCCAGCACCTGCCCGGTGCCGGGATCGATCACCTCGGCGGCGCCGTTGTTGACGTTGCGCGCCCGCAGATCGGCCCGGTTGACGTTGTTGGTCACCGCCGCTTCGGCCGCTACTTGCACCTTGTAGTCGAGGGTGGTGGTGACGCGCAGGCCTCCGCCGGCGACGACCGCCTCACCGTACTGCTTGGTCAGCTGTTGGAGCACATAGTCGACGAACCACGGCGCCTTGAGGCCCTTGTCAATGCTGCCGTCCTGGTACGTGAGCGTCTCTTTGACCGCCTTGTCGTATTCGACCTGGCTGATGTAGTGGTCGCGGAGCATGTCGCGAAGGACGAGCTCCTGGCGCGCCGTCGCGTCGGCTGCGGTCGCGGGGTTGTACGGATCGAGGCCCGAAGGGGCGTTCGGGATCGCGGCCAGCATCGCCGCCTGGGCGATGTCGAGGTCTTTGGCGGGCTTGGCGAAGTAGGTCTGCGCCGCCGCCTCGGCGCCGTACGCCGAGTGGCCGTAAAAAATCTGGTTCAGGTAGAGGGTGAGGATGTCGTTCTTGGAGAAGCGGCGCTCGACCTCCAACGCCAGCACAATCTCGCGCACCTTCCGCTCCAGCGACCGGTCGTCGCCGACGAACATCCGCTTCACCAATTGCTGGGTGATGGTGCTCGCCCCTTGCTCGACGCGCTGGTGGGTCACATCCGCGATGCCGGCCGCGACGATTCGACGGACGTCGATGCCGTTGTGCGTGTAGAACTGCCGGTCCTCGAGGGCGATGGTGGCGTCGATCAGGTGGGGGGAGATCGCGGCCAGCGGGATGACGGTGCGGACGACGCCGTCGGTGTGCTTGACGTAGAGCAATACGCCGTTGCGGTCATAGATCTTGGTCGCCTGCGACAGCTCCTTGGCATTCAGCGAGCTGGGATTAGGCAGGTCGGCCGTGTAGGTCTGGTACTTGTCGACCGCCTCGGCGCCTCCGCCCAGGCTCAGCAGGCCGACCAGGGTGAGGCCGATGATGATGATCTTGTGCCCGGCGGCACGGCGCCGCCGCGACAGGAGACTGATCGTGAGCACGCGGATCGCGGCGCGTCGGGCTGACCGGTGCTTGGCTTCGGACACCGCGTCTATAACGGTTGAGTTCGCCAAAAAAGCACAGGGGATCGCGCCGAGCGCCTATATACTCGCGTCTAGAAACCGTGACGGAACGATGAAGAAACAACAAGAGCTTGATCACGGCATCTGGGATTCGGTTACCGCTGGCGCTGTCGAGATCATCGACCGCGAACACTTGAAGACCCGCATCGAGCGCGGCGACCGGCTGCGCGTCAAGCTGGGATTGGATCCGACCAAGCCAGATCTCCACCTCGGTCACACCGTCCCGCTGCGCGCGCTGCGCCGCTACCAGGAGCATGGTCACCAGGCGGTGCTCATCATCGGCGACTGGACCGCGAGGATTGGCGACCCCTCCGGCCAGAACGTCACCCGGCCCCAATTGACGAAGGAGGAGGTCAATGCCGCGGCGACGACCTACCTCGAGCAGGCCTGGAAGATTCTCGATGAAGGCGAGACGGAGGTCCGCTTACAGTCCGAGTGGTTCGACAAGATGCACCTCGAAAACGTGGTGCAATTGACGAGCCGCTACACGGTGGCGCGAATGCTGGCCAGGGAAGACTTCGCCAAGCGCACCAAGGACGGCCGGCCGGTCGGCATGCACGAGTTGCTCTATCCCCTGCTGCAGGCGTACGACTCGGTGGCCGTCAAATCGGACCTCGAGCTGGGCGGGACCGATCAGACCTTCAACCTGCTGGTCGGGCGCGACATCCAGGAGGCCTACGGCCAGCCGCCGCAGGACATTCAAACCATGCCGCTGCTGGAAGGACTCGACGGCGTTCAGAAGATGAGCAAGAGTCTCGATAACTACATCGGGATCGACGAGCCGCCCGCGGTGATCTACCGCAAGGCGATGAGCGTCCCCGATAACCTCATCACTCGCTATTACCAGCTGGCCACCGACGTTTCCCCCGATGAGCTGGCCGCCGAGGAGCGCGCGCTCCAGGAGGGCGAGAATCCACGCGACGTCAAGCAGCGGCTCGCCGAGCGACTCGTCCGTCAGTTTCACCCCAACGCGACCCCAAGCGATTATCGAGGCGAGTCCGGCGGATTCAAGACGGCGGAGCCGTCAACGGTTGAGGTGGCGCGCGGTCCACGGTCGATCGCGCAGCTCTTTCTCGACGCGGGACTGGTCACCAGCAAGGGCGAGGCGCGACGCCTCGCCGGTCAGAAAGGCCTCACCGTCAACGGGCAACCGGTCGACTCGGCGGAGGACAAAATCGAGCCGGCCGACGGCATGGTCCTGCAACGCGGCCTGCATCGTGTCGCGCGTCTTAGCGTGAGCTAAACTTCCGGACGGGGAATAGATGTCTGGACATTCCAAGTGGTCGTCGATCAAGCACAAGAAGGCCCTCACCGACGCCAAGAAAGGGCAGCAGTTCACGAAGACGGCCCGGGAAATCGTCCTTGCCGCCCGGGAGGGCGGAGGCAACCCGGACAGTAACTACCGGCTCCGTCTGGCGATGGAGAAAGCCCGCGACGTCAACATGCCGCAGGAGAACATCAAGCGTGCTATCCAGCGCGGCACGGGTGAGCTGGGCGGCGCCGCGCTCGAGGAGCTTCGGTTCGAGGGCTACGGCCCGCACGGCGTGGCCATCATCGTGGACACGCTGACCGACAATCGCAACCGCACCAGCGGTGAGGTTCGGAATCTCTTCAGCCGGGCCGGTGGCAACTTGGGTGCCACCGGGAGCGTCGCCTGGATGTTCAGGCGGCAGGGGCAGATTGTGATCGACGCCAACGGCCGCGACCCGGATGAGATCGGGTTGGAGGCGATTGACTTGGGCGCCAGCGACGCGCGCGTCGACGGCAAGACGGTTGAGGTCGTCACCGACCCACCGAAGCTCGAGGCGGTCCAGCAGGGATTGAAGAAGAAGGGATACAAGATCGAATCCGCCGAAGTCACGATGAACGCCTCTCAGCTCATCCCACTGAACGAGACCACGGCGCCAACCATCCTTAGGTTACTGGACGCCCTCGAAGAACACGACGACGTCCAGTCCGTCTACTCGAACATGGATGTTCCGGCGGACGTCCTGGAGCGCATCAGCGAACGTGTCTAGCGTCACCATCAACGACGGCCTCCTCGTCCTTGGTGTCGATCCCGGACTCGCCGATACCGGCTACGGCGCCGTTCGCCGCCAGAACGGCCGCCTGACGATGGTCACCTGCGGCACGCTCAAGACCCCGGCCAACCTCTCCGAGCCGAAACGGTTGGCCATCCTCGCCCGGCAACTTCGCGCCCTGATCGCGGAACTGCACCCGCAGGCCGCCGCCTTCGAGGAGCTGTTCTTCAGCAAAAACGTCCGCACCGCCATGGCGGTGGGTCAGGCTCGCGGTGTGGCGCTCCTCTGCGCCGTCGAAACCGGGGCCGAAGTCCACGAGTACACCCCCAACCAGGTGAAGCTGTCGGTGACCGGCTACGGCGCGGCCACCAAGGGGCAGATGCTCAAAATGGTCCAGTCGCTGCTCGCCACCCGCGAATTGCCCCGCTCGGACGACGCCATCGACGCGTTGGCGATCGCCATCTGCCATCACCACAGCGGCCGGCTGCGCACCATCATCAGCGGGGCGCCGGCGCCGGCAGGCATCCGGGTTTGATCGCGACCCTCGAGGGCATCGTGGCCCAGCGAGGTTCCGACTCGGTGATCGTCGACGTCCATGGCGTCGGCTACCTGGTCACCGTTGGAACCCGCACCCTGGCCGAGCTACCGCGCACCGGCGAGCGTGCGCGTCTCTACACCTATACCTATGTGCGCGAAGACGCGCTCGGTCTCTTCGGCTTTCTCAGCCAGGAGGAGCTGACCTTCTTCAGGCTGTTGCTCTCGGTCAAGGGCATCGGCCCGAAAGCGGCGCTCGCGATCCTCAGCCGGGCCGAGCTGCGCATTCTGAAGCGGGCCATCCTGCAGGAGGATGCGGCGCTGCTGGCAACCATCCCGGGCATCGGCCCCAAAACCGCGGCCCGCGTCGTGCTCGAGCTGAAGGGCAAGCTCAAGGATGAGATCTTCGGCGAAGAGGCGGCCGTGCCGGCATCGGGCGGACCCGACCCCGTCGCGCAGGCCCTGGTGGTCCTGACCGGCCTCGGCTACACACCCGCCGAAGCCAAGGAAGCGGTGCGCAAGGCGACGAGCGGGAACGGCGGGAACCACTCGGTCGAACAACTTGTCACGGTGGCGCTCAAGGGGCTTGATCGCGGATGAGCGAACGGATCATCACTGCCGAGGAGCGTAGCGAAGACAAGGAATTCGAATGGAGTCTGCGCCCCAAACGGCTGGCCGAGTTCATCGGGCAGGAAGTCGTCAAGGCGCAGCTGGAGATCCTGATCACCGCCGCGCGTGGCCGCAACGAGCCGATCGAGCACATCCTGATTGCTGGGCCGCCCGGGCTGGGCAAGACCACGCTCGCCAACATCATGGCCAACGAGATGGGGGTGAACATCCGGACCACGTCCGGGCCGGCGATCGAGCACCAGGGAGCGCTGGCCTCGATCCTCACCAACCTTGAGGACCGCGGCATCTTCTTCGTCGACGAGATCCACCGGCTGGCGCGGCCAGTCGAGGAGTCGCTTTACCCCGCCATGGAGGACTTCAAGTTCGACTTCGTCAGCGGCAAGGGAGCAGGCGCCCAGACGTTCCGGCTGCAACTGCCGCGCTTCACGGTGATCGGCGCCACCACCCGGCAGGGGATGCTGTCGGCCCCGCTGCGCGACCGCTTCGGCGCCGTCTATCCCCTGTATTTCTACAGTGCCGAGGAGCTGTTTTCGATCGTCATCCGCTCCGCGCGCTTGCTGAAGGTCGCGATCGACGATGTCGGGGCTCGGGTGATCGCCAGCCGCGCGCGCGGCACGCCGCGAGTCGCCAATCGCCTGCTGCGCCGAGTGCGGGACTTCGCCCAGGTCCGGGCGCAGGGAAGCATCGACGAAAAGATCGCGCTGGATGCACTCGCGATGCTCGAGGTCGATGCGCTGGGCCTGGACGTGATCGACCGGCGGATCCTGCGCACCATCGTCGAGAAGTACGAGGGGGGACCGGTCGGCCTCGACACTATTGCGGTCTCCGTATCCGAGGATCCCGAGACCGTCGAGGACGTCTACGAACCCTTCCTGATGCAGCTCGGCTTTCTGGCGCGCACGCCCCGCGGCCGGGTCGCGACCAAGCTGGCCTACGACCACCTCGGCCTGGTCAGGGCGAGCAGCGGCGAGCAACCTCGACTCTTCTGAGCCCCCACCCTACCCTCCCCCGCGAGCGGGGGAGGGAATAATTGCGATGAGGACAGCAGATTTCCATTACGAGCTGCCATCTGAGCTGATTGCCCAGCATCCGCCCGAGCGGCGCGATGCGGCGCGCATGCTGGTCCTCGATTCAGATTCGGGTAACGTGACGCATTCGACGATCGCGAAGTTGCCCGAGTACCTCGAGCCGGGTGACCTGCTGGTGCTGAACGACAGCCGCGTATTGCCGGCGCGGCTGATCGGGCGGCGCGCGGATGGGGGAGAGGCCGAGGTCCTACTGCTGCGTCCGCTTGACGACGAGCGTCATCGTTGGGAGGCGCTGCTTCGACCGGGACGCCGCCTCGAGCCCGGGTCGCGCGTGCGGTTCGCGAGCTCCACGCTGGTGGTTGCGATTGAAGCGCGCACCGACGAGACCGCCACGGTGCGCCTGAACGGCGTGGCGGATCCAATCGCGGAAGTTCGGCGGATCGGCCAGATGCCGACGCCGCCCTACATCAAGGAGCGGCTCGAGGATCGCGAACGGTATCAGACGATCTTTGCGCGCGAGGAAGGCTCGGCGGCGGCGCCGACAGCAGGCCTGCACTTCACACCGGAGTTGCTGCAAGCGGTGCGCGAGCGTGGCGTGGGCACGGCGTTCGTCACCCTTCACGTCGGCCTCGACACCTTTCGGCCGGTGCGGGTCGACGACCCGGCAGAGCACCGGATCCACCGTGAGTGGTATCGGGTCGAGGATGCGAGCGCGCGCGCCATCAACGAGACCCGCCGGCAGGGCAAGCGGGTCGTGGCGGTCGGCACCACGAGCGTACGGGTGCTGGAGAGTGCAGCAACCAATGCGGGCGTCGCAGCACGGGAGGGGTGGACCGGGCTATTCATCACACCCGGCTATCAATTCCGGATCGTCGACGCGATGCTGACCAACTTTCATTTGCCCAAAAGCACGCTGTTGATGCTGGTCAGCGCCTTCGCCGGTCGGGAGCGCATCCTTGCCGCGTACTCGGTCGCGATCAAGGAGCGTTACCGCTTCTACAGCTTCGGGGACTGCATGCTGATCAGGGGCCCCCACCCTGCCCTCCCCCAGAGGGGGAGGGAGACTTCGTGAGCTTTGAGTTGCTGGCGGAGGAGGATGGCGCGAGGCGGGGGCGATTGCACACGGCCCATGGGACGATCGACACGCCTGCCTTCATGCCGGTCGGGACGCAGGCGACGGTGAAGGCGCTCAGCCCCGACGAAGTGCATGCCCTGGGAGCCCAGGTCCTGCTCGGCAACACCTATCACCTCGCGTTGCGGCCCGGCGGCGAGCGCATCGCCCGGCTCGGGGGCCTGCACACCTTCATGGGCTGGGATGGGGCGATCCTGACCGATAGCGGGGGGTTCCAGGTTTTCAGCCTCGACCACCTGGTCAAGGTCACCGATGCGGGCGCCACGTTCCGTTCGCACCTCGATGGCAGCGAACAGCACTTCACGCCCGAGTCGGTGATGGCGATCCAGCGCCAGCTCGGATCCGACATCGCGATGGCCTTCGATCAGCCGGTCTCCTGGCCGGCCACGCCAGCAGTCGCGAAGGCCGCGATGGAACGCACCCACATGTGGGCCGGTCGTTGTCTCGAGACCGAAGCCGCACCTGGGCAAATGCGTTTCGGCATTGTTCAAGGTGGATTCGACGAGCAGCTCCGCGGGGAGAGTGCCGAGGCGCTCAGGCAACTGCCGTTCGACGGCTTCGGCGTCGGCGGGCTGAGCCTGGGGGAGCCGAAGGCCATCACCTACCAGCTGCTCTCGATCCAGACGGCGATCCTGCCGCGCGAGCGTCCGCGCTACCTGATGGGCGTCGGCACGCCGGCGGATCTCGTGGAGGCGATAGCGCGCGGCATCGATATGTTCGACTGCGTGCTGCCAACCCGGATCGCCCGCAACGGGTCGATCCTGACCCAGGGAGGCCGGATCAACCTGCGCAATCGACGCTTCATCGACGACGGGGGCCCGCTCGACGAGAGTTGCGACTGCTACACCTGCGCGCGCTTTTCCCGCGCCTATCTCCGCCACCTCTTCATGGCCGGCGAAATCCTCGGCCACCGGCTCGCCTCGATCCATAACCTCCGGATGCTCGTGCGGCTTGTGGGAGAGATTCGCGAGGCGATCGGCAGCGGCGGTCTGGCCCGGATCATGGTCACGCTGCGTGACCAATGGGCGCTCGCGCCGCTGCCCTGACGGCGCAAGGTCTTAACCGGATCGTCGCTACAGGTTCATGCGTCAACGCCCAGCCAGGCGCCTCGCGGTCGCCGTCGTCGCCGCCGCGGCCCTTGGATTCGCCTTCGCGCGCCTCGCCGGGTTGTCCCTCGGTCCGGCGTCGCCCTCGGCGGTGGCGCTCTCGTATCGCCTGAGCGACGTGCCGTCCTCGGTCTCGGCGACGCAGGCCCGGGAGATTGCCATCCGGGTGATCAGCCGGCGCCTGGCGAGCCACCGGCTGTTCAACCGCGTCGACCTTGGCAGGGCCGATGTGATCGACATCTACGTCAGGGGTGCCACCGCGGCCCAGGTGGCGGCGATCGTCGAAGCTGGCGGGGTCAGCCTCACGCTCTGGAAATGGGTCCCGGGCCAAGTTGATGCGGCGACGCAGAGCCAGTTGGGAACGATCGCCAGCCAATATCACCCTGGCTACCGACCGGTCTTCACCGGAATCGACGGCACGATGGTCATCCACGCGACGGTTGGGCGCGCGACCCGCCCGCCCGGTCCCGGCGTGATCGTGACCTTCGACGCGGACGGAGCCGAACTGCTCGACCTCGTGACCAAGGACCGGGCGGCGCAGACCTACGACACGATCGACAACAAGCTCGCACTCTTTACCGACAGCAGGCTCTTCGAGGATGCGGACGTCTCGGGCGAGATTTCGAAGGGCGCCATGCTCCTCATGCCGGACGTGGGCATCTTCACCGAGGCGGACGCCATCCGGCTGGCGGATGGGCTCAACGCCGGGACGATCCCGGGAACGCTGACGCGGCTGAGTAGTTAGGGCGCCGCCGTATTTGACGCCTTAAAAATCTCTCATCAGGGCTCACCTATACTTTCCCTCGCATGCGCGTCGATCGTCGACTCCTGGCTCTGATTGCCGTCGTCGCTTTGCTTGCCCTCTTTATCGACGGCTTCGCCTACGTCTACCGGGTGACGACCAACCAGCCGCTAACCGGCCCGATTCGAGGCATCCCGACGCTCAACATCGGGTTCCTCGGGTTCTCGCAACAGATCTATGTCCACAAGGGACTCGATCTGCAAGGGGGGACGCACCTGGAATTGCAGATCACGGGTGTTCGCGCTGGCACAACGACTCAGGCTGCCCGGGATATCGCGGTGGCGATCATCGAGCGTCGCGTCAACAGCAGCGGCTACGCCGAGTCGGTCGTCCGTCCCGAGGGCAGTGACCGGATCATCGTCGAGTTGCCCGGCGTCGATCTCGAGCAGGCCAAGCAGATCCTTGGCAAGACGTCATACCTGACGATCTGGAAATGGGAGCCCGGAGCGTCTGATGCCGCGACCCTCCAGCAGCTGAACCCCAGGGATGCGCAGAAATATCCCGGCTACAAGCCGGTGTTTACGCAGATCGACGGCAGCATGATCACCAACGCCAGCCGCTCGACCGACCCCAACACCAATCTCCCCGACGTCACCATCTCATTCGACAACACGGGCAGCAACTTGTTCTGTGCTTTCACGCGCGACCGCGTGACCCACCCGCAGGGTGACCCACAGAACAAGCTCGCAATCTTCATCGACAAGGACCTGGTCGAGGACGCCAACGTCATCAGCGAGATCTGCGGCGGCAGCGCGATCATCACCGGCGGCTTCACCGCGGCCAGCGCCCAGGCGTTGGCCATTCAGCTGAACTCGGGATCGCTCCCGGGGACGATCTCGATCGCCTCCGCCACCGAGGTCGGCGCGACGCTGGGCGCCACGACGGTCAAGCTGAGCCTGCTGGCCGGAGCGTTCGGGCTGGCGATCGTCATCCTCTTCATGCTCCTCTACTACCGGCTGCCAGGCCTGGTTGCCAGCCTCGCCCTGCTGATCTACGCCGCGATCGCGCTGGCGGTCTTCAAGCTCTTCGGCGTCACGCTGACGCTGGCGGGCCTGGCCGGCTTCATCCTCTCGATTGGAATGGCGGTCGACGCCAACGTGCTGATTTTCGAGCGCCTCAAGGAAGAATTACGTGCCGGTCGAACGCTGGGGGCCGCAATGGAAGCCGGTGTGCACCGTGCCTGGCCGGCCATCCGCGACTCGAACATCTCGACGCTGATTACCTGTTTCGTCCTCTACTTCTTCGGCGCTCCGCTGATCAAGGGGTTCGCGATCACCTTGGCGGTCGGCGTCGGCGTCAGCATGTTCTCGGCCATCGTCACCACGCAGCAATTCCTCCAGATCCTCGCCGGGCTGCGGCCCGCCCGGCGGCTGGCGCTCTACGGCGTGCAGGCGCCCAAGGCGGCCTGACCACGCGATGAATATCGTCGGCCGCCGCAACTGGTACTTCCTCCTGTCATTAGCGATCATCCTGCCGGGGATCATCTCGATGGCCTTCCTTGGCTTTCGCCTCGGCATCGACTTCGCGGGCGGGGACCAGTACAACCTGGCCTTTACGCGACCGGTCCAGGCCTCGGATGTCCAGAAGGAGATGGACACCTTCAACGTGGAAGCGACGGTGCAGCAGGCCGGCCCAAACGGCGCCCTGGTCACGACCAAGCCGCTTTCGTCGGTACAGGAGACCACCATCCGCGCCGACCTCGCCGAGAAATTCCCGCTCGATCCGTCCCGGTCGAGCTACGCCCAGGTCGGGCCGACGATCGCCCGCGAGCTGGTGGTGGGTGCGGGTGGGCTGATCGCGATCGCCTCCATCCTCATCGTCATTTACCTGAGCATCCGGTTCAACTACAAGTTCGCCGTCGCCGCCATCCTGGCGCTGCTCCACGACGTGTTCGTCCTGACCGGCATCTGGTCGATCCTTGGAAAAGTTTTCAACTCGCCGCTGGGGGAGGTCAACACCCTGTTCGTCACCGCGGCGTTGACCGTCATCGGCTTCTCGGTGCATGACACGATCGTCATCTTCGATCGGATCCGTGAGAACCTGCGCCAGGCGAGCCGGCTGACCTTCGAACAGAATGTCAACCTGAGCATCATCCAATCGCTCGCCCGATCCCTGAACACATCGATGACCGTCGTCTTCGTACTGGTCGCGCTGTTTTTGATCTCGCCGACGAACATCAAGGGCTTCACCCTGGCGCTGCTGATCGGGATCGTCAGCGGGACTTACTCGTCGATTTTTAATGCGAGCCCGCTGCTGGTCGTTTGGAGGCGGCTCGACCCCAGGTAAGGAGTCCTATACTCACGGATAAGTGAATACGAAGCTTGCAGTGCGGGGCCGTCGGCCCTTTTTCTTTTAGTGGTGACTGCGCCAACCACGAACCAGCTCGACCGGATCCGGGAATTAGTTATGCCCACCCTCAACTACCTGGGTTACGAGCTATATGACCTGACGGTCGCGGGCTCGGGTGGGAACACGACGCTGCGCGTTCGCATCGACCGGCCGGAGGGCGTGACGCTCGACGACTGCGAGCGGGTCAGCAAGTCGCTCGGTGCGCTGCTCGACCAGGCCGATCCATTTCCAACCCGCTATGAGCTCGAGGTCTCATCGCCCGGGGCCGAACGTCCGCTACGCAACCTCGAGGAGTACCGTCGCTTCGTGGGCAGGCGCGCTAACGTCCGCTATCGGGTGGGCGACAGCGAGCAAGTCGCGGAGGGGAGGCTGACCGCCGTGTCCGACGACATGATCGAGTTGCGGCTCGGCGACGGCAAACATGTGAAAACAGTGGCGATCCCGCTGGCGGATGTCATTTCCGCCCGGCTGGCGATCGACCTGTCGCGGCACTAATGCTCAAGTCAGATTTCCTCAAGGCGCTCGACCAGGTCCAGGAGGAGAAAGGCATCTCCAAGCAATCGCTGCTGAGCCTGATGGAAATGGCATTGGCCACCGCCTACCGGCGCGCCTTCAACCCGCCGGAGGGCATCCGGGTGCACGTCGATCCGGACACGGCGCAGATCGCCATCTTCGGCCGGCGGCGGGTCGTCGACACGGTGGCCGACCCAGCCACAGAGATCAGTCTCGAAGAGGCCACCAAACTGGGCCCCGCTTCGGTGGGCGACCTGGTCGACGTCCCGCTCCCAACCGAAGACTTTGCGCGGCTGGCTGCCCAGATCAGCAAGCAGGTCGTCTTCCAGCGTCTACGCGATGCGGAGAAGGACCAGGTGCTCAAAGATGTCCTGGAACACAAGGGCGAGATGCTGAGCGGCATCGTCGAGCGCATCGCCGAGCGCTCCGACGGCCACACGATTTACCTCGAGCTGGGTAAGGCCGAGGGCGTGCTGCCGCCGGAGGAGCAGATCCCCGACGAGCAGATCCGCGTCGGGCAGCACCTGAAGGTGCTGTTGCTCGAGGAGCGCAAGCGCAGCCGTGGGGCGCAGGTGCTCGTCTCCCGCGCGCACAAGGCGCTGGTCCGGCGCTTGCTCGAGTTTGAAATCCCCGAGCTCGCCTCAGGGGCCGTCGTCATTCGGGCGCTGGCGCGCGAACCGGGCGTGCGTACCAAGGTGGCGGTGTCCGCCACCCAGGACAGCATCGACCCGGTGGGCGCCTGCGTCGGGCCCCGTGGCGTGCGGATTCGCAGCGTTGTCGGTGAGCTCGGGTCGGAGCGAGTGGACATCATCCCCTGGTCGGACGATCCGGCCCAACTCGTCGCCAACGCGCTCAGCCCCGCCCAGGTGCTGAGCGTGGAGATCGATCGCGAGTCGCGCACAGCGACCGCCCACGTGCCCGAAAACCAGCTTTCGCTGGCGATCGGCAAGGATGGGCAGAATGCGCGGCTGGCAGCAAAGCTGACCGGGTGGCGGATCGACATCAAACCGACGGTCGAAGCGAACGGCCCCCACCCTAACCCTCCCCCAGAGGGGGAGGGAGGGGTTGCAAGGACCGCCGAGGCGGACGGCAGCGCGCACTGAGCCGCAGCGCACCTGCATCGGCTGCCGCCAGGTCAAGCCACGGCCCTCGTTGCACCGGCTGGCGGTCGTCGACGGCCGACTGGTCACCGACCCGAAGCGGGTCGCCGGGCGGAGCGCCTACCTCTGTCGGGATGCCGCCTGCTGGGCGCTGGCGGAGAAGCGGCGGGCGCTTGACCGCGCGCTGGAACTCCACACTTCGGTCCAAGATTGGGAGCGGCTCCGTCAGGGAATACTGGTCTAGGCGCGTCCGCTGGCGGCGCGCAGGTTATGATTGCCAGTTGAATTGCGGAGGATAGACCACAGATAGCTACAACAACTCGCGGTATCAAGGTTCAACAGCTCGCCCGTGACCTCAACGTCGAGGCCCGGCAGATCCTGGATTTCCTGCGCCCGATGCGGCACGCACCCCGCCACGCCATGGCGGTGCTGACCCCGGAGCAGGAGGCGTCCGTGCGCACCCAATTCGCGCCCGGCGGCCAGTCGGCCGACGCCAAACCGAAGGTTACGGAAGGCAAGGTTGAGCTGCCGCCCACGCTGTCCGTAAAGGAGCTGGCCGAGTACCTCGACGTCAAGACGGTCGACATCATCAAAGAGTTGATGAAGAACGGCGTCATGGCGAATATCAACCAGCAGATCGACTTCGACACTGCCGCGATCGTCGCCGACAGCTTTGGCGTCCAGGCCACCCCGATGGCGATGGACTCCGCGATCTCGGAAGAAGTCGTGGGCGAAGGCGAGGGCACCCAGGTCAAGCTGATGACCCGCTCGGAGCTCTTCAGCGTCGACGGTGAATCCGCGGAGAACCTGAAGACGCGTCCGCCGGTGGTCACGGTCATGGGTCACGTCGACCACGGCAAGACCTCGCTGCTCGACGCCGTCCGGCAGACCAAGGTCGCGGCCGGCGAGGCCGGTGGCATCACCCAGAGCATCGGCGCCTACGTCGTCGAAGAGAACGGACGGCGCATCGTCTTCCTGGACACGCCAGGCCACGAGGCGTTCACCGCCATGCGCGCCCGCGGCGCCCAGGTGACCGACCTCGCGGTCCTCGTGGTGGCAGCCGACGACGGGGTCATGCCACAGACGATCGAGGCCATCTCCCACGCCAAGGCCGCCCAGGTTCCGATCGTGGTCGCGATCAACAAGATCGACAAAGAAGGCGCCAACCCGGACCGGGTCAAGCAAGGTCTCTCCGATCAGGGCCTCATTCCTGAGGAGTGGGGTGGCCAGACCGTCATGGTGCCCGTGTCCGCCAAGCAGAAGACGGGGATTTCGGAATTGCTCGAGATGATCCTGCTGGTCGCCGACCTGCAGGACCTCAAGGCCAATCCGGCCAAGCTCGCCGCCGGCACGGTGATCGACGCCCACCTCGAGAAGGGCCGGGGCGCGGTCGCAACGGTGCTGGTGCAGAGCGGCACGCTCCACATCGGGGACAACCTGGTCGTGGGCCATATCTTCGGCAAGGTGCGGGCGCTGCTCGATGACCGCGGCCGCAAGATGAAGGACGCCGGACCGGCGACTCCAGCAGTCGTTACCGGTCTGCCCGATGTGCCAACCGCGGGCGACATCTTCCAGGTGGTCTCGAGCGAGAAAGTCGCGCGGACGATTGCCGGCCAGCGGGCCGAGCAGTATCGCGTCGCGACACTGGCGCAGACCCGGCGCGTCACCCTGGCCGACCTGTCGGCCCAGGTAGGGAAGGGGGCCATCAAGGACCTCAACCTGGTCATCAAGGCCGACAGCAACGGCTCGGTCGAAGCGCTCAAGGGCTCGCTCTTGAAGATTCAGGATCCGCAGGTGCAAATCAAGGTCGTCTTCGAGGGCGTGGGCCCGGTGACCGAGTCGGACATCTTGCTGGCGGCCGTGTCGAACGCGCTTGTCATCGCCTTCAACGTCAAGCCGGATGGGCTGGGCCAGAAAGCCGCTGAGCGCGAGAAGGTCGACATCCGCAGCTACGACGTCGTTTACAACGTCACCAACGACATCGAACGCGCGATCAAGGGTCTCTACGAGCCGACCTTCGTCCAGATCTGGGAAGGCCGCGCCGAGGTCTTGACCCCGATCAAGATCCCAAAGCTGGGCGTTATCGCCGGCTCGCGGGTCCAGGACGGCAAGATCACGAGCGGCTCGACCGCCAAGCTGTCGCGCGACGGCAAGCTGATCCACGAAGGTCAGATCGCCGGGCTCAAGCGCTTCAAGGACGACGTCAAGGAAGTCGTGGCCGGATTGGAATGCGGCATCCGGATCGACGGCTACCAGGACTTCCAGGAAGGCGACGTCATCGAGTCCTACCAGGTCAGACAGGCCTAGTCCGACGCGCCCACTCAAGGTCGGCTTCCAGCTGCCCGAGGTGGAGCGGTTAGTCCGCTGGCCAGAAATCATCGCCATGACCCGCCTGGGCGAGCACATTGGTTTCGATTCGGTGTGGGTGGGCGACCATCTTCTCTATCGCGACGACATCCACGGCGCCCGAGGTCCGTGGGAGGCGTGGACCATGCTGGCCGGCCTGGCCGCCGCGACCAGCCGGATTTCGATTGGGCCGCTGGTCGCCTGCACCAGCTTTCACAATCCGACCATGCTCGCCAAGCTGGCCGGAACCGTCGATGAGATCAGCGGCGGACGGCTGATCCTGGGGTTGGGCGCGGGCTGGAACGAAACCGAATATCGCGCCTACGGGTTTCCCTTCGACCGGCGCGTGGCTCGATTCGCCGAAGCCTTCACCATCATTCGATCGCTCCTGCGGGACGGCAAAGTCGACTTCGCCGGTGAGTTCTACAACGCCCGCGACTGCGAGCTGGTGCCACGACCGCGCCCGGGCGGACCGCCGTTGATGGTCGGGTCCATTGGGGAGCGGATGCTGGCACTGACCATGCCGTACGTCGACAGCTGGAACGCCTGGTACAGCTGGACGGGCAACCGACCCGAAGGGGTCGCGCCGCTCCGGGAGAAGGTCGACGCCGCCTGCGTGGCCGCCGGACGCAAGCCGGCCGAGGTCGAGCGCACGGTCGCCGTCCTGGTGCGCCTGCCCGGCGCCGTTGGCCGCCGTGAGGTTGATCCCCCGGAGCAGGCGACGCCGCTCGAAGGGACCCCTGACGAAATGGCGGAGGCCCTACGGGCCTACGCCCGCGAGGGAATCGGCCACGTGCAGCTCGTCATCGATCCGATCACCGAGGCGTCGATCGAGGCGCTGGCGCTGGTCTTGGAGAAGCTCGACGGCCGAACCTGAGATCGATCCAAAGAGGATCGTTCGCGACGGCTACGACCGCATTTCGTACGAGTATCGAGACGACGCGGGTTGGGGAGCGTCGAAGGAGAACCCAGGCGAGCGGAGGCCGACGCCAGGGTATGCGGCGCGGCTTGCGGAGCTGATCCCACTGCTCTACGACCGTGATCCGGTCCTTGACCTTGGCTGTGGCTGCGGTGTGCCGGCAACCGCGATTCTGGCCGAGCGATTTTTGGTGACCGGTGTCGACATCTCGCCGGTCCAAATCGAACGGGCGAGACGGTTGGTGCCGGCAGCCAGGTTTTTCTGCCAGGACATGTCCCAGGCCGACTTTCCGGCCGAGAGCTTCAGGGCAGACCGGGACGGCGGATAGCTGGCACGGCGCTCCCATGTACTGGAGCCATGCCGACCGAGCGACCTATCTCGTCTGGCCTCAAAGACGCAGAATTCGAGGTTCTCTGGACGCGATTCATCCCCGAAGGAGACAGCGGGCATACGCTCGTTTTGGCGAAACGAGCCCCCACCCTGCCCTCCCCCACGAGCGGGGGAGGGCGATTGAGGCACGGGGGCTTCATACAATGAGCACATGGGCACTCACAGAGTTGAACGCGTCGCTGCACAGTTGCGTGAGGAGATCAGTCAAATCATCATCCGCGACCTCAAAGACCCCCGGATTGGGATGGCCACGATCACCGACGTGAAACTGAGCCCCGACCTACGGAACGCGACCGTCAAAGTCAGCGTGGTTGGGGAGGACGACGCCCGGGCGGCGGCGATCGACGGCCTCGATCACGCCAAAGGCTTCATCCGGCGCGAACTGGGATCCCGTCTGTCGAATTTGCGCTTCGCCCCCGAGCTGCGCTTCCAGCTCGATGAAGGCGTGGCCTACAGCGTCCGGGTCAGCCAGCTCCTTCGGGAAGTCGAGCAAGGGGAGCCACACGCCGGCAGCTGAGCTCGCTCCACCGCGCCGCGAGGTGGCCGAGCTTGCACCCCGGATCTGGCAGGTGATCGATGACGCTCCGGTGGTGACGGCGGTCACCCACAAGGATGCGGACGGCGACACGCTGGGGTCCGCGCTCGCCCTCGCGCTTACGCTCGAGCCGATCGGCAAATCGGTGCCGGTGCTCTCCTCGCCGCCGGTGCCTGGGGCCTGGTGGTTCCTGCCCGGCATCGAGCGCGTCAACCGGCAGGCTCCGCCGGCTGGGACTCCGGTGTTCATCTTCGACTCAAGCGATGCGGCGCGTGCCGGCAGCTACGAGCCGCTCGTGACGCAGGCATCGGTGGTCGTCAATGTCGATCACCACGTCACGAATGCCCAGTTCGGCACCATCAACTTGGTCCTGACCGATGCGGCCTCGACGGGCGAGCTCGTCTACGACCTTCTCAAGGCGTGGAAGCTCCACATTCCGCCGGGGGCCGCCTCTTGCCTGTACGCGACCATCCTTTCTGACACCGGCGGATTCCGCCATGACAACACGTCGGCGCATGCCCTGCGCGCCGCCGCCGAGCTGGTGGAGCTCGGCGCCGACCCGGTTGCCATCGCTCGCGGCCTCTTTAAGAGCCGGCCGGCCTCGGGGTTGCGGATGCAGGGGCGAATCCTGCAAGGGCTGCACTACGAGTTCGGCGACCGCCTCGTCTGGGGTTCGATCAGCCAGGCCGGGCTGCGCGACAGCGGCGCCTCGACCGACCAGGCCGACAGCGCCATCGACCAGCTCAACACGGTCCGCGGCCAGGAGCTCGCCGTCCTGTTCAAAGAGGCGGGACCGCGGCTCACGAAGGTGAGCATTCGCAGCCGTGACCAGGTCGATGCCGCGGAGCTCGCGGCGAAATTTGGCGGCGGTGGCCACCGCCGCGCGGCCGGGATCGAGCTAGCACTACCGCTCAAAGAAGCGGAAGCCCAGGTCCTGGCGGTCGTGCGCGCGCGCATGAACGGCATACGGGAAATCCCCCAACCCGGATGAACGACATACGGGAAATCCCGCAACCCTAACGAGCCCGCGTGACATCCGGCATCCTGAACGTCAACAAACCGATCGGGCCATCGTCCTTTGGCGTCGTGCGCAACGTGCGCCGCCTGCCCGGGGTGCTGAAGGCCGGACACGGCGGCACGCTCGACCCTGCGGCGGAAGGCGTCCTGCCGATTTTGATCAACGCGGCCACGCGGGTGGCCGATTTCGTGCACGAGTGGCCAAAGACCTACGTCGCGACCATCACATTCGGCTTTACGTCAGATACCGGTGACCCCGAGGGCACGATCAGTCCGGCCGGCGATCCGGCGGCCATCACGCGGGCGGGCATTGAGGCAGCATTGCCGGCCTTCACCGGCCATATCGAGCAGGTTCCGCCGCTCTTCTCCGCCCTGAAGCAAGGAGGTGAAGCGCTCTACCGAAAGGCTCGTCGCGGCGAGCAGGTCGAGCGCGTTGCGCGGCCGGTCGAGATCCATGCCATCCGCCTGCTCGACTATGACGTCGGCTCGGCGGTCGCTCGCCTCGAGGTGAGCTCGGGTCGCGGGATGTACGTCCGTAGCCTCGCCCACGATCTCGGGTCCGCCCTGGGAACCGGCGCCTATCTCTTGGGGCTGACGCGCACCGCGGTCGGCCCTCTGACCGTAAGCGAGGCGATTCCGATGGCGACGCTGACGACGGCGGGGGAGGGGTGGACGCGCTGGCTGCTGCCGATGGACCTGCCGATCCGCAGCTGGCCGGCGGTCGCCCTCGATGCCGCGGGCGTGGCCGCCGTTCGCCAGGGTCGCGCCGTAGCCGCCCCCAACAGCACGGCTGGTCGCTACCGGTTGCTCAGCCCCGATGGTGACTTGCTGGCCTGGGGCGAGGCGGACGCCACTATGCGGATCAAGCCTCGTGCCGTCTTTCTCTCATGACGCAAGTCAGCTTCGGCTTCCCACCAGCGGGGTTCCTGGGACCCAGTCATCTGACCATGGGCACCTTCGACGGCCTGCATCGCGGCCATCAGGCGTTGCTCAAGCCCTTGGTTGCCGGCGCTCGTCAGGCGGACGCTGCCGGCGTGGTGGTCACCTTCGAGCCGCATCCGCGATGTGTGCTGGACCCCGAAAATTGCCCCGCGAACCTCACGACGCTCGAGGAGAAGACCTGGCTGCTCGATCAACTCGGCCTCGACCACCTGGTCGTGATCCCCTTCACGCCCCAGATCGCCGCCCTGAGCCCTGCGGTGTTCATGCGACGGCTCTTGCGCGGCATCCAGGTGCGACGCATGGTGATCGGGGAGAATCACCGGTTCGGCCACCGACAGCGTGGCGATCCTGCGTTCTTGCGCCGGCTCGGCACCCGGCACGGGTTTACGGTTGAGGTCGCTCCGACCCTGGTCCGTGGCAAAGCGCCGATCAGCAGCTCACGCATCCGTCGCCTGGTCCTGCTCGGCCAGGTTCGAGCCGCGGCCCAATTGCTGGGTCGCGATTACGTCATCCGTTCCACCGTCGAGCACGGGCTCAAGCGCGGGCGAGAGCTTGGCTTCCCAACCGCCAACCTGCGGATCAGCCCGAACAAGCTTTTGCCGGCCACCGGCATCTACGCCGTCCGCGTCGATGTCGAGGAGCGAACATATGCCGGGGCGCTCAGCGTCGGGTTCCGTCCGACCTTCGGCAGCAACAGCCTCACGGTCGAAGTCTTCATCCTCGATTTCGATGGCGACCTTTATGACAAGCTCCTGACCGTGTGGTTGGTGCAGCGGCTGCGCGCCGAAAAGCGCTTCGCCTCGGTGCCGGCCCTGCAGCAACAGATGTCGCGCGACGTTGCCGCCACCAGGCGCGTGCTCGGCATCGACCCGCCGGCCCCCACCCTGCCCTCCCCCGCAGGCGGGGGAGGGTAAGAGGCCGACCCGTGAGCGAGCCGCGGACGCCTCTCATCATCGTCAACCCGGCGGCGGGTGGCGGTCGTGCCGGCGGTTTCTGGCGACGTTGTGCGGAAGCCTGCGCCGGCGTGGTCTTCGAGGTGTTCGAGACGAAACGTCGGGGCGATGCCGCCAACTATGCTGCCGAGGCCGGCGATCGTCTGGTGATCGCGGTCGGCGGTGACGGCACGGCCCACGAGGTCGTGAACGGGCTCCTTCGCAGACCGAGCGGGAGGCCCCCCAGGATCGGCTTCTTACAGCGCGGGACTGGCGCCGATCTGCGGCGCACACTGGTGAGCCCGCGGCGGGCGGAGGATGTGGCGGAATGGCTTCGGACCGATCGCTGGCGCCTCATCGATGTGGGACGTGTGGGAACCTCGACCGGCCGCCGCTACTTCATCAACGTGGCGGATGCCGGCATCGGCGCCGAAGTCGTGCGGCGGGCCGCTCGCGGACCCGCGCTCATGGGTGGGACGCTCAACTTTCTCGGCGGCGCCGTGATCAGCCTGCTGACGCATCGAAACACGCTGGTCCGGCTTCGCCTGGACGATGGGCCGGTCCTCAGCCGCCGCATTCGCACGGTCGCTGTCGCCAACGGTGCCTACCTCGGCGGTGGCATGTGGATCGCGCCCAAGGCGCAACCCGATGATGGCCGCTTCGATGTCGTCACCATCGGTGACGTCAGCCGGACGCTGGGCATCCGCAGCCTACCGATGCTGTACCGAGGCACCCATGGCCGGCTGGCCCAGGTCGAATTCGGCCAGGCTCGCCGAGTTGAGATCGACAGCGAGCAGCCGATCGGGGTCGAGGCGGACGGCGAGCTCGTCGGTCATACGCCGGCTGTATTCGAAATCGTCCCCGGTGCCCTCGAGGTTATCGACTGGCGCCCTTCGGGTATACTCTCCCCTGACCGCGCGCGAGTGTCCGACTAGCCAACGGCACTCGGGCAAGATCTTAGGAGGTACAGCGACTGGCAACAACGACCAAGGCGAGCGTCATCGAGACCAATCGCCTCAGTGAAAAGGACACCGGGTCATCCGAAGTCCAGATCGCAATCTTCAGCGAACGGATCAATCACCTCACCGACCACCTCAAGACGCACGCCCACGACCACAACTCGCGGCGCGGGCTGCTCCAGCTGGTCGGGAAGCGTCGCCGGCTGTTGAACTATCTGCAGCGGACCAACGTCGAACGGTACCGGGCGGTTATCGCCAAGCTCGGGCTCCGGAGGTGACGGCCTAAAGCCATAGCCGACTGCCCGGGCGGGACCGCCTCGCGCAGGGTTAGAGATTGGTGCGCGGAGAAAGGGTTCCTTTTCTTCGGACCCCAACCCCTAACCCGCCAACGACGATCCGCCTGGGCTGATTTGTTAATCAGTATTTGGCCGCCAGGCGCGGCCCAGGAGGAATCGTGAATCAGACACAGGCGGGAAATCCCGCCACCCTGACAAATGCGGGAAATCCCGCGACCCAGACAGAACTCGAAATCGGCGGACGTACCCTGAAGGTCGAAACGGGTCACATCGCTCAGCAAGCATCCGGCGCGGTCACCGTCCGGATGGGCGACACGATGCTGCTCGTCACCGCGGTGATGGCGGCAACGCCGCGGGAAGGCATCGACTTTTTCCCGCTCACCTGTGACTACGAAGAGAAGCTCTACGCCGCCGGCAAGATCCCGGGCGGCTTTATCCGGCGTGAAGGGCGCCCCAGCGAGCAGGCGATCCTCAATAGCCGCCTGATCGATCGGCCGATTCGCCCGCTCTTCCCCAAAGACTTCCGCAACGACGTGCAGATCGTGGCGACCGTGCTTTCTGTTGACCATGACGCCGATCCAGCGACCATGGCCATCAACGGCGCGTCGCTGGCCTTATCGATCTCACCCATTCCCTTCCAGGGTCCGATCGGCGCCGTCCGCATCGGCATGCTCGATGACCAGTTGGTCGTCGGTCCGCCGATCAGCCGGCTTGCCGAGAGCAAGCTCGACCTCGTGGTGGCAGGCACCAAGGAAGCCGTCATCATGGTCGAGGCGGGCGCCAAGGAAGTGCCCGAGGAAACCATCGTCGAGGCCTTGCGCCTGGCGCACCGGGAAATCGTCCGGATCTGCGAGATGCAGGACGTCTTCGCCCGCGAAGTCGGGAAGCCGAAGGTCGCGGTGGCGGAAAGTTCAAAGGATCCGGAAGTCGACGAGGCGGTCGACCGCTTCCTGTCCGAGCGGCTCGACCAGGCGCTCTTCAATCCCAACAAGGCACTCCGCGAGTCGGCGCTCGACGATCTGAAGAAGGAGACGCTCACCGAGATCGGCCCGCAGTTCGCCGACCGGCTGCCCTACCTGGCCAAGAGCTTCGAAGCCAAGGTCAAGCAGCGCGTCCGCAACAAGATCCTCGACGAGGGGGTGCGTCCCGATGGGCGCAAGACGACCGAGATCCGGCGGATCACGTGCGAAGTCGGCATCCTGCCGCGCACGCACGGCTCGGCGCTGTTCACCCGGGGTCAGACCCAGGCGCTCAGCGTCGTCACGCTCGGCTCGATCGGTGACAAGCAGAAGCTCGATGGGCTTGGGCTCGAAGAGTTCAAGCGCTTCATGCATCACTACAACTTCCCGCCGTACAGCGTTGGGGAGGCACGGCCGCTCCGCTCCCCGGGCCGGCGCGAGATCGGACACGGCGCACTCGCCGAGCGGGCGCTGCTGCCGGTGGTGCCGACCGAAGAGGAGTTCCCCTACACCATCCGGCTCGTCACCGAGATCCTGTCATCCAACGGATCGACGTCGATGGCGAGCGTCTGCGGCTCGAGCCTGGCGATGATGGATGCCGGCGTGCCGACCAAGGGTCAGGTGGCCGGGATCGCGATGGGCTTGATCACCGGCGATGGCAAGGTCGCCGTGCTGAGCGATATCCAGGGCGTCGAGGACGCGCTGGGTGACATGGACTTCAAGGTGGCGGGGACGCGAAAGGGCGTGACCGCCATGCAAATGGACATGAAGATCAAGGGCATCAGCATCGACACTATGGCCGGCGCCATCCAGCAGGCCAAGGAAGGCCGCTTCTTCATCATGGACAAGATGGATGCGACGCTCGCCCAGCCGAGGGCAAAGATGTCGGAGTACGCGCCGCGAATGATCACGGTGCAGATCCATCCCGACAAGATCCGCGAAGTGATCGGCCCCGGAGGCAAGATGATCCGCAAGATCATCGAAGACTCGGGTGTCACCAGCATCGACATCGAGGACGACGGCCGGGTCATCATCGGCTCGGTCAACGGGGAATCGGCCGCCAAAGCCGAGCAGCTGATTCGAGACCTGACCGGCGAAGTCGAGGTGGGCAAGAACTACCGCGGCAAGGTGGTCCGCATCATGCCATTCGGCGCCTTCGTCCAGATCCTGCCCAACCAGGACGGGCTGGTGCACATCAGCCAGCTTGCCGAGGACCGCGTCGAGCGCGTCGAGGACGCGGTCAACGTCGGCGATGAGATCGACGTCAAAGTCACCGAGGTCGATCGCCAGGGCCGCGTGAATCTGTCGCGCAAGGCCGTGCTCCAGGAAGCCAAAGGCATCACCAACGGCGACTGGATCGTAACCGAGCGCGATCGGGGCGGCCCACGTCGCGAAGGCGGCGGGACTGGTGGCGGGTACCGGCCGGGTGGCGGCGACCGTGGCCCACGTCGCGATTTCGACCGGGCCGGCGGGCGCGGACGCGACAACCGTAACTAGAAATTAGGCCTGTGGAAATCCAGTGTGCCGGGGCGCCGGTCCCGGCATACAATGGGCCCCGGTTTGGATTTTGTCGACCTGCCGAGCTTGAGCGCGGCGGTCCACGATTGCCGGCGCTGTCCGCTTGGCCATTCGCGGACCAAAGCGGTACCGGGAGTGGGCCCGGGCGATGCCCGCATCATGATCGTCGGGGAGGCACCGGGGCAGAACGAGGACCTGCAGGGCGAGCCATTCGTCGGGGCGGCCGGCAAACTGCTCGATCAGTTGCTACGCGGCATCGGTCTGTCGCGCGGCGAGGTCTTCATCACCAACATTCTTAAATGCCGTCCGCCCGGAAACCGTGATCCGCTGCCGGCCGAGGCGGAAGCCTGCTCACCGTATCTCGAGCAGCAGCTTCGTCTGATCAAGCCGGAGGTCGTCCTCGTGCTTGGACGGCACGCACTCGGGCGCTTGCTGCCCGGGTATGAGTCCATTTCCCGGCTCCATGGAAAATTGGTCGTGAAAGACGGCGTGAGTTACATCCCGGTCTACCATCCGGCGGCCGCCCTGTATAACAGTTTTCTGATGGGACCGCTGGAGCAGGACTTCAAGGCCGTCAAGGCCCACCTCGACCGGGTAGAGGAGCGGCGTCAGGTCGTCGCCGCAGCCACTGTGCCTGCCGCAAAGCCGGAGGAGCAGCTCACCCTTTTTGGCTAAACAGCCCAGGTTGCGCGCCATTCCCCTTGGGGGTCTGGGCGAGATCGGTCGCAACATGATGGCACTCGAGTACGACGAGAACATCGTCGTTATCGACGCGGGCCTGATGTTCCCCGAGGAGGAGATGCTCGGCGTCGATCTCGTGCTCCCCGATATCACCTACCTGCAAGAGCGCAAGGAGAAGGTACTCGCCTTCCTTCTGACCCACGGCCACGAAGACCATGTCGGCTCGTTGCCCTATATCCTGCCCAAGGTCTCGGCACCGATTTACGGCAGCCGCCTCACGCTCGGTTTCATCAAGAACAGGCTCAAAGAGCACAAGCTCGTCGACCAGCTCGACCTACGCGAGATCAAAGCCGGCGACGTCGTGGAGCTCGGCCCTTTCAAGGTCGAATTCATCCACGTCGCGCACAGCATCCCGGACACGACCGCCCTCGCCATCCAAACGCCGGTCGGCATGGTGATCCACACCGCCGACTTCAAGATGGACCAGACGCCGGTCGATGGCAAGCCCACCGACATGGCGCGCCTGTCGCATTTCGGGAACCACGGCGTGATGCTGTTGATGTCCGACAGCACGAACGCCGAACGGGACGGCTTCACTCCTTCCGAGCGCACCATCGGCGAAGCGTTCCAGGAACTGTTCGGCCAGGTTTCCGGCCGGATCATCATCTCGACCTTCGCCTCGAACATCTACCGCATCCAGCAGGCGCTCAACACCGCCGCCCGCTACAAGCGCAAGGTGGCCGTGATCGGCCGTTCGATGGTGAACAACCTCACGATCGCCCAGGAGCTGGGCTACATCCAGATGCCGGGCGACATCATGATCAAGATCCAGGACATCAACAAGGAGCCCGATGAGAAGTTGGTGATCCTTTCCAGCGGCAGCCAGGGCGAGCCGCTCTCCGCCCTCACCCGCATCGCCGCCCAGGAGCATCCGCAGGTGAAGCTCAAGGCGGGCGACACCGTCATTCTGTCGGCGACGCCCATCCCCGGCAACGAGGAACTCGTCTCCCGCACCATCAACAACTGCTACAAGCATGGGGCGCGGGTCTTCTACTCGGCCCGCAACC
>Ga0207646_10000782_pt1 | contig 41275 bp, 36 predicted proteins | sample KBSK5502metaG_FD_184343 | JGI IMG/M metagenome (GOLD analysis project Ga0207646, IMG submission 184343) | Corn, switchgrass and miscanthus rhizosphere microbial communities from Kellogg Biological Station, Michigan, USA - KBS K5-50-2 metaG... | ecosystem: Host-associated > Plants > Roots >... | reverse complement strand
CGACGCTGGCGACGACTTATGTGCTCGATGGCAACGGTCACCCGACGACCCGCACGACCGGAGACGGCGTCGCGGTGACCTACGCGTACGACGCGCTCTCCCGACTGACCAGCGTCGCCGCGACCGGGCTTTCGACGATCGGCTACGCGTACGACGCGAACAGCCGGCGGACCCAGATGATCGACGGCACCGGTACCACGACATACCAGTACGACCGCCTCGGTCGGCTCACCCAGGTCGCCGCGCCCAATGGGACGCTGACGTACCTCTGGGACCTCGACGGCAACCGGACCTCGCTCGGCTATCCCGGTGCCGTCGCGGTGACCTACGGGTACAGCCCCGGCGGCCGGCTCACCGGGACGAGCGACTGGGCCGCCCGCAGCGCGGCCCTCGCCTACCAGCCCTCGGGGCTCCTCGCCACGGTGAGCTACCCGAACCAGCTCATCGCGAGCTACGGCTTCGACCGGGCCCAGCGCCTGACCACGCTCACCAACACCTGGCACGCGTTGGTGAAGAACCAGGAGACGTACACCCTCGATCCCGAAGGCAATCGGGTCGCGCTTGATGAATACGTTCGCGGGATCACCGCAGACGGCACGACCGACCACCTGACCTACGGTTACGACGGCCTCAACCGGCTCACCTCGGTCGGCGGCCCGAACCCCGAGTCGTTCAGCTACGACGCCGGCAGCAACCTCACCGCGCGGACCGGACCCGCGGCGACGTACACGAGCGACACCTCGAACCGGCTCACTTCGGACGGGACCAAGTCATACACCTGGACCGGTGCCGACCGGATGGCCACCCGGGGCAGCGACAGCCTGACCTTCGACCCGCTCGGCCGACTCACTGCCATGACGACGCACGACAATGCGACCCTCTCCGCCGGGGCGAGCTGGTCCGCGACCGATCGGCCCCAGGGTGCCGGCGCGAGCCTCGTGCTCAACGGGACGAGCGGCTTCGCCGAGGTCCCGAACTCACCGACGCTCAACCTGACCGGCGACTGGACCGTCGAGACCTGGTTCAAGGACGAGAACCCGGCCGGGTACAACCACCCGTTCACGATGCTCGTGGGCAAGGAGGACAACCAAGCCGACGCGGAAGCCCCGTACTTCATCGAGCTGTTCAGCACCACACTGCGGGCCGGAGTCCGGTCCGGCGGGACCTACGGCTTCGTCGACGTGAACCTCGCGGCGGTCAGCGCGAACGCCTGGCACCACGTCGCCGCGTCGCTCAAAGCCTCGACCAAGACCCTCACGATCTACCTCGACGGGGTCCAGGCCGGCCAGACCGTGGTCGCCGCCCTCAGTTCGGGGAACACCATCCCGGTCGACATCGGCCGGGGCGGGACGAGCGGGAAGTACTGGCAGGGCAAGCTCGACGATGTCCGGATCTGGAATCTCGTCCGGACCGCGGCCCAGATCGCCAGCTCCTACCAGACCGAGTTCACCACCGCCCAGGCCGGCCTGGTCGGGAACTGGAAGTTCGATGACGGCGCGGGCACGGTCGCTGCCGATAGCGCCACCGTCACCCGGACCTACGCGTACAACGGCGACGGGCTGCTCCAGACCGAGACCGGCAGCTCGACCACCACCCTGCTCTGGGACACCGCGAGCTCGCCGAGCCGGCTGCTGCAGGTCGGCGGCGACCGGATCGTCTACGGTCTCGGCCCGCTCTACGTGGTGAAGGCCGACGGCACGACCACTTCGTTCGCCCGCGACGGCGGCAAGAGCATCCGAGCCGAGGTGAACGGTGCCGGCGTGGTCACCGCCTCCTTCCGCTACCGGGCGTACGGGGCGATCAGCCAATCGAGCGGCGCGTCGATCCCCTCATATCTCGGGTACGCCGGTCAGCTCGTTGATCCGTCGGGTCTCTACTACATGCGGGCCAGGTGGTACGACCCGAACGTCGGCCGGTTCACCGTACGAGATCCACTAACAGGAGACTCGGCGACACCGAGTTCGCTCAACTCCTACAGCTACGCAGCTGCGAATCCAATGAGCATGAGCGATCCAACCGGACTCGCGTGGGCTACGGACGATCTTAGTTGCCAGGCGCAGACCTGCGCGGACACAATCCCAGCGACCTCACCCACGCCTCAGCAACGCTCGATAGCTGACGACCTTGAGCGGAAAGTTGTCGGTGGGCTGCTAAATCTTGCGAACACCGTGCTTTTCGGTTCGAGCGCTACGTTCGAACGCAGAACTGACGGGGTCGAGCTGGTTTCTAACGCCGGAGGCGTGATGGGTCATCTGACTGGCTTCTTGAATGGAGGCATCGGGTCAACAACATGGTCAGCGAATCTCGTTGTCTCCACGGACGTACCAGAACCGTCTCGCGTGCGTCACGAGCTGGGCCATGTTGAGCAGGCGAAGGAATTGGGACCTCTGTACCTTCCTGCGTACGGCGCTTTGACGGTGCTGATACCAGGGACAGAACTCGGCTCGGTCATCTCTGGCCGGGGACTCCTCAGTTTTCACGATGCCCATCTGATGGAATGGAACGCGAACTACAGAATGGGGTTGGGCAACATATGGGCGCACTAGGCCACGGAGGCCCGGTCCGCATCGCGACAGGCATTCGGATGCTGTGGCTTCGCGCCTCTGGCACGCCGTCGGGACGTGAGCAAAATGCTTCGTAGGTTTGCGCTGCTCGGTGGCGCAGCGGTTGTCGGCATTTATGCGGCCTTTGCGCTGCTGACTGTCCTTCAATCGGTGGCTCACCCGGCCGACGCCGCGGAAACGGTACCGGGGATATTGCTGGTACTAGGCGTCTGCGCAGGTTATATCGCGATCGTTCTTGGTAGGGAGGCGTTTCAAGATCCAACGCGAGCATTGCGTCCCCGTCTTCGGTTCACGGTTCTTCGCGGTTTCGGAATCGGATGGATCGCGGGTGTGGTCGTCGCGGGGCTGCTCGCCTTGATCCGCTCGTCAACCGTGAGCGGTTTTGCTGGCGGCGGCCTCGGTGGCATGGTCGCGGATTTGATCGGGCTTCTGCTAGCGCCGCTGATCTTCGCCATTCCCGGGCTTGCGGCGCTAACCGTCAGTCGACGTTGGGCAACGACCGACCACGCCGGCGAAGTCGACAGCACTTCAGGCATGAGTTAGTCATGTGAATTCAGGTCGACGCCGACATCTAGTCGCCACGCTCAGCGCGGTCGGGGGCGACCCCTGGAGTTGACCCGGCGGTTTCAAGCGAACGACGCATCGACTGAAGCGAACAGCCACGATCGGGCTGAGGGCGTGGGGGTTGGACGATGCGGCACGGTGAGGGTCCCCGCCTGCTGCAAGAGCTGCGACGGCCGCAGCTCGAGCGCATCGGCGATGCCGCTCGACGCGCCCGGAGTCGGGAGCCTTCTACTTTCTCTTTTCGCGCTCGAGCCGGCGGAAGAGCGTAGTTACGGTTTCAAGCACGAACTTCTCCAAGGCCTCGATCGTGTTGTAGCCCTTCTCTTCAGCTTCGGCGACGTATACGAGACCGTCCCACACGTCGGTCGGCTCCCAGACCTCGATGACCACCCGGCCGTAGTACTTCGTGTTCTGATTCCCGAGCTGCGGGCCGATCCCGGGCCAGTTCGACGGCGGCGTAACCGCTCGGAACGACTCCTGCTTCTTGACCCATTCGTTCATTTCCTATGGCACCTCTCTTTTGGTCGTTGATGTTCTCCGCGAAGCTACGAAGGGCCAGTGCAGCCCGGGCAGCTCGTTGCGCTTCCCGCGCAATTGGGATCGCAGCAGAGCGCCGTCGCCCGCGAGTTCACGGGTGAGCACACTCCTGTGCCCTGGCAGTACACCTCACAAACACAACATACGTCGCACTGACAGGTGCCTGCGGGGCTATAGCAAGTTGGTATGCAGCTCAGGCACGGGTTGCACGGGCCGGTCACGCAAAGACGACAACCGCTGTACGAGTACGCCAACGGCGCCGGCAGGCCGAACCGGCTGAATGTGAGCCCCACGACTCCCGCGGATACCAACCCAATTCGACGTAGCAGACCGCGGCGCGAGAACGCTCGTAGTACCGGGACCAGCGAGGTCTCATGCTCTTGTGGTTGTGTCACGGCCTAGTCTCCTTCCCGAGCCGGGATAGGCGTCATGTTTGCGACCGCACTCGGATCCGTCGCGAGCGGTCGCGCTGAACGACGTGGTGGCGAACTACTCAGAACGTGTCGTATCTGCGCCGCAGTCACCGAGGGCAACTTTTGAGTGACTCGGCCGTCCGCATCGACGACGAAAGCGGTTGGTGTTGTGCTAATCCCCCAGTACTCCATGCTCGTGCCTGTGGGATCGCCTAGAATTTGGACACCGTCGAGCCCGTGATTCGCGCGCAGCCGAGATGCGGCGAGGTTGTCGCCAGGGACAACGACGACCGGAACCCACTCCGGTGTATGAAGACCCTGGATCTGCACTTTCGCTCCATCAATCGCGCTCTGGCACGGCGCGCACTCCGGTTGAGCCACCAGGATGAAGCGAGCAGCCTCGGCTCGCTGCGGAAACTCCACCTCTTCCCCATCGGATCCGCGAAATCGGATAACCGGTAGAAGCTCGTTGACATTGATGGCGGCCGTATTTGTGCGAAGCCGGAACACTGGGTCGAGCAGCTCGTACATGTAGGCGAGGTGCCTCAGCACAGCAAGGGTCAGCACACACAACCCGAGCGTGATCACCCACAGGAGAGCGAATGCGACGACCATCGGCTCGCTCACAATCCGATATGCCCACGCGTCCGCAGTCTCGGCAGGTGAGGCATGGTCAATGTCCGATGCGCCTGAGCGGCAGCGCTCCGAAGGCCACTCAGTTCGCTGATCAACAGCAAAACGAGAAGCAGCAACTCGATCCAAGTTGCGGTCAATACCACAAGGTCAACGCTCGGATGAACGTTGGGAATCGATGTCGGCGACCAAGGGGAAAGATCAAGCGGCACGGACAGAATCGCGAATGCGCTAAGCAGGGCGTTACGCGCGACTGTCGTACCCACTCCGACAGATGACTGGAATAGGCCGCCGCAGCCGCACGAGGAGTTTGCCGTGGCATTGCCCCCTCCACGCGATGCGACCACCCACGAGAAAACGACAAGGAGGACCACAGTCGTCGGGGCAACTATCTGTAGGTATGCACCGGCGAGCCACGCCGTGCCCAAGACGATTTCGATCGTCGGAAGCACGATGACTGCGGAACGGCGCATGAACGAGTCGTGTATGTATCGCTCGATCGTCTCCCTCAGGCGATCGACATGACGAACCTTGCTGAATCCAGACGTTAGGAAGACCAACGCCAGGACCACCCGCGCCGCGACGAGGAGGGTCGCGATCAATGGCTCAGCGTTCACTTCGCCTCATCGCCGCAGTGGCAGTTCCTGCGGCTAATCTCCAACCCAGGTTCCGGACGACTCCTCGAGCGGTCAGAGTCGCTCGCGACGGCCTGAACGAGTGCCGAGATTAGTAACGTTTAGTGCTCCTGTCTAGAGCTTTATCCACGTATGTTCTGCTGGTTGTGGGCCAGTCGTGCCGCCGGCGGCGGCGAAGTTGAGTGGGGGTCAAGCGTTGTGTTCTCCGACAATAGTTGTAATGTCTCCCGGCTGTCACCGCTTAACTCGAAGACAAGGGAGAATCTTGGGTGATTTCTCGATTGGGACTAGGTGCTCTGCTCGCGATGTTGGCGGCGGCGGTGCTCGGTCTGGTTCTTGAACTCGAGGCAAAAGCGTGTGTTTACCCGTTCCCCTGCTGAACTAGTTAGGTCGCATCCTGAACTAGACGAGCTCGCCCCACGGAGGAGAGGCGTTTGCCTATCCTATAAGCGGTGGTGGTTGCCTCTGGCACGAAGGGTAAGCGGCGCGTTCGACAGCGCGCCAAAGGTCCGATCGACCCCGGCTTAGGCACGCGAATTCGCGAGTTGCGCTTGGCGCGCGGGATGACCCAGTCGGATCTCGCCGGCTCCGACTTCAGTAAGGGATTCATCAGCCTGCTCGAAACCGGTCGCACCCGGGCGTCGCTGCGCGCCGCGGAGATCCTGGCCGCCCGTCTGGGGACTTCAGCCGCGCAGCTGATGGCTACCAGCGGTGGCAGCGGTGCCGAGCTGGACTTGCTGCTGCTTCGGGGCGAGCAACAGTTATCTGCTGGTCGTTTGACCGAGGCACTCGAGTTCGTCGAGCGGGTACTGCCAGGCGCGAAAGGACTGACGCGGGCGCGAGCACTGCGAACGCAGGGTCGCACCCTCGTCGAGAGTGGACGTGCGCGCGCAGGCCTGAGCGTGCTCGAGGATGCCGGGCGAGCCTTCGAGGCACTCGGCGAGCGCGAGATGGCCGTACGGACAACCTATGACCGGGCAACCGCGCACGCACACCTTGACGAGCCAGGAAATGTTCTAGTGCTGGCCCTGGAGTGTGAAGCCGCGCTGCGGGCCGGCACGTTTGTCGATCGCACCCTCGAGCTCCAGGTGCGCAGCTTGTTGGCCGCAGCGTTCACTCGCTCCGGCGACATGGAATCCGCTGATCTGCAGGCCCGTTTGGCGATCGACTTGGCGGAGGATGTGGTCGACACCGAAGCTCTGGGGACCCTCTACTCGACGATCTCAGTCGCCCGTCAGCGCCAGCACGATTTCCAGGGCGCGGTCGGCTACGCGCGTAAGAGCCTGGCCCTCTTCGAAGGACTCGGGCGCGATCGGGCGGTCGGCCAGATGTGGCACAACCTGGCCGTGATTTACCTCGAGCAGCGCGACTACCGGCGCGCCGGGCAGGCGATCGACCGCGCTGAACGGATCGCTCGCGCCGCAAAGGTCGCATCGCTCGAGGCACGCCTGTTGGGCCTGCGGGCGGAACTCGCAGCTGCCCAACGTCGACCGGCGGAGGCGCAGAAGCTCGCCGCCGCGGCGATCGAGCATCCGGCCGCTTCGGCGCAAACGCGTGGCCGCGGCTTGCTCGTCCAGGCGCGCTTGCTCGCCCACGGGAAAGCTACCGATCGGCGCTGGCGCGAGACCTTCGAGGCGGCCATCGCCGCGCTCGAAAGGGAGCCGCCGCGGATCCGGGCCGAGGCTCATCAGGAGTACGCGGATGTACTCGCCAAGCGCACGGACTGGAAGGCCGCTTTCGAGCAGGGCCGAGTTGCGCTCCGGTTGCTGCGGCCCAAACTCCGCTAGCCAACTCACTCCCGCTACGCACTACATCTCCGGCCCATTCGCATCGGCGGGCCCTCGGTCAGGCGAGGTACTTGGCAACATTGGAGACGACTAAGGCGGATGAGGTCGACGATGATCGGCGCGATATTCTGCGTGTACGGCGACGATCTCGATCCTGAAGTCACGGCGCGCCTTGGGATAAAACCAACCGAGTCGTTTCAGCGTGGGTCGCCCATCCTCACTCGTCGGCGCACGTATGGCAATCATCCAACGGGCGGCTGGCTCTTGCGCTCGCGCGACCTGGTCGTGTCATCGGATCTTGATGTCCAACTGACTTGGCTGTTGTCCCAGCTCCGCCCGGCGACTGCGGAGATCCGCAAACTCGCTGCGGATGGTCTGGATGTCGCACTCATCTGTGTCGTATCCGGGAGCTCAGGTGGGGGCGGGCCCACGATCAACGCGACAAATCTGAAGACCATCGGAACCTCGCTATCCTTGTCGACCTAGACGTTTACTGCTAAACGGACGTGCAAGCACTCGCCCGATGATCTGAACAACCTCGCGTTCGTCAGTCAGGGGGGCATCGGTGGTGCAGCGGACGACAACGCTTCGCGATTCGCCGTGCCGGGTGCGCGCATCGCCGCGCCGCTAGTCGTGATGCCGGCAGTCAGGCGCCCGAGGCCGTCGTAGCCGTAGCCGAAGTGGTCCGTGCCAGTGCGCGGTTCACCGTTTCTTGCGGCCGCTTGGCGGCGCGACACCAATGTCTCGTTCCTGACGGGCTTGGGTTGGCGCGACGTGTTGGCGCCGGCCTCATGTCCACCTCATCGCGGACCAACTGGCGACTCAGGTCAGCGAAGAATCGCCGGCCACGAATCTGCGCGCGCGGGTGCGCCGAGCGAAGGCGTGCCGATTTCATCGCGTGCAGCCTGATCAGAGAGTTCAACAGACGGGACGGCCGCGGCCGCCGGCCGATCGAGAGCGGATCCGGACGTGCTCCTCGCTCCAGGTAGCTTGCGCCTATCCGAGCAGCACTCGAAGGAAGCGTTCGGACTCACTCCCGTCGTAGTACTTCTTCGCCCAGCTGCCATCTTCTTTGAGGTAGAGATCCTTCGGCGCCTTCGCCCCCGCCCGGCTGAGGAACCAGCGGGCGCGGTAGTGCTCGTAGATGCGGTGGAACTCGCCGAGGTACATCTGGGCCACGCGCTGGTCGCGGTGCACGATGATCGTGTTCTCGTCGTTGTTGTTGGAGGAGTTGTTCGAGTAGTTGGCTGATCCGGTGATCACCGCGCACTCGGGCTGACCGTAGTCCACGAGCACGAACTTGTGGTGGACCAGGGGGCTGAAGCCGACCCGCTTGAGCTCCTTGGCGAGCGGGTCGGACTTGCCGAGGCTGTTGGTCGCCGGGGCCACCTGCGGGTCCCGTTGATTGGCGTTGTGGTAGAGCAGCACCTCGCCGTCGCCTTGCTCATAGACCTTGTCGACCAGCCCGCGCACTACCACGTTCTTGTTCTTCGGCTGGATGATCGCTTTGAGCAGCTCGGCGTCGGTCGCCCGGAAGGTGGCGAAGAACACGCACGACTTGGCGCCCTCGACGATCTCGACGAAGCGATCGAGGTCGACACGGTCCTTACGGTGGGGTGAGAAGTTGACTTCGATGTCCCCGACCCCCTGCCAGTCGGCGTCTTGGTCGTAGAGGGCGTCGTTGTCCTCGTCGATGATCAGCTCGAAGGTGTCGCGGTACTTCTGCGCCAGGGCCGGGCTTTCGATCACGTGGGAGACGTTGTTCTGCAGGCTGACCCCACCGAGGGTGAAGTTTGCCGAGCCCATCAGCACCGCCTGCGGCTGGCCGGCGGCGTTTTTGACCACGACGAACTTGTCGTGGGAGATCGCCCGGACCTGCTCGCGATGGAAGACCTTGACCCCGGTCTTCTTGAGCTCGCGCGAGGCGGGGCCGTTCTGCTTCTTGTCGTCGGGCTTCTTCCAGCACAGGGCGACTCGGGCGCGGGGGCCGATCTTCTTGATCGCGGCGATGATGTCCGGATGGGTGAGGTGATAGGCCGCGATATCCAAATAGAGTGATTTGTCCGTCTCCGCCCGGCCGATGAAGCCGAGGATCGCTTTGTCCAGCCCGCGAGCGAGCCAGCTGAGCGCGTCGGGATCGTCCTCGGGGCGCTCGAGCCCGAAGTTGCGGATGTAGGCCTGGGAGGCGATGACCGCGCGGTTGAAGTAGGGCGCGTTCTGCTTGCCCACGTTGTCCTCGGTCTCGATCGGGATCTTCACCGCGTTAGCGGTCCGCAGCTCAAGCGCGCCGGGTGTCCCGTAGACCGGGATGATCTCGTAGGTGTACTTGCTCGCCGCGCGCACCAGGTAGTCGGCCCAGAACATCTTCTGGACCGGGCCTTCGTTCGTGGGCACCTGCGCCCCGGTCTGATGCGGTTGGCCCTCGAAGGTGAGCAGACCCTCGAGCCAGACAACGGTCGCGTCGGGATTGTGCTTCTTGACCGCGAAGCCGATCAGGTCATGGGTCTCGCCCTTGGGCCAGCCCATCGCCAGGGTGATGCTGTGCTGACTGGAGATCGCGACCGCCTTGCGTCCGTTCTGGGTGACTTCGTTCCGCATCGTCGGTCCTCCCTGTTCTCGTCGCCTTTCTCGTCCCGTTCTTCGATGGGCTGCGCTCGGCGAGCCGTGTGACGTAGGCGATGGCCCGCCGCCCTGCCGCTAGCCTCCGTCGGATGGGCGAGGCCGCGCGCGGCCGGATCACGGTGGAAGCGCTCGGGCAGGTGGAGCGTCTCCTGCTCGGCTCGATCGCGCAGGCGCTGCGATCCGCCTACGGGCTGCCGGTGGTCGTGGCCGACGCTCGGCGCTACCTGGGCAGGCGCGGGTTCCACGCGCGCCGCCGCCAGTACAACGCGAATGTCCTGCTCGACGGACTGTGGGACCGCGCGCCCGAGCGAGCCGGCTGCCTGGTCGGCATCACCAGGATGGGCATCTACGTGCCCGGCTTCAACTTCCTCTTCGGTCTGTCCTACATCGGCGGGCACGCCGCCCTGGTATCGCTCGAGCCGCTCCGGGCCGACGGGGCTGCGGCCCGGGTCGTGCGCGAGCGCGCGGCGAAGATCGCGGTGCATGAGACCGGACACGCCCTCGGCCTCGAGCACTGTCGCGAGAGCGGCTGCGTCATGAACTACTCCGATCGGCTCGCGCGGCTCGACCGCGAGGGCATCGGCTTCGGGCCCAACTGCCGGCGGAAGCTGCGTCGGGCGCTCGCGGCCTAGCCAGCGGATCGCCCACCTCGCGGCGGCTCGCCGAAGACCCCGATGTTCGCCTGGAAGTGCGCCGGCCGGGCCATGTGCAGCAGCACACGCTCGTAGTCGGGCGGATTGGGCGTGCGATGGTCCTGGAGGATGGCGCGCAGAAGGGCGCCCATCTGGTGCGCCGCGTCGGCGAAGTCGGCCTCGTTGACCGCGGCGATGATGTCGAGGTTCTTCGGGCTCTTGGCCGGAGCGAGCTCGTTGTAGAAGAGGTCGGCGAAGTAGCCGGCGGCGTGACAGGCGCCGATCGCGAAGAGCTGGTAGGCGGATGAGAAGGAGCTCGCGTAGTCGCCGATGTTCCAGGCCCAGAGGATGTCGTTGGACTGCTGGCCGACGAAGAAGCCGCCGCCGTAGTTGGCGTGGCCGTCGTACAGGACGAGATCGGAGTCCTTGAACACGGAGATGAACTGGTTCAACAGCTGGTCGGTGGTGAGGTCGGAGGATTTGTCAAAGTTGTACAGCCGGACTTCGGCGGACACCTTTCGCCGCACCACGGTCCCGCGCGGCACGCTGCGGCCCGCCTTCACCGGTGCGCCGTTGACCCTCACGGTCCCCTCGGGGGCGTGGCGCCCGCCGATGTAGAGCGGGGCGTGTTCGAGGCGATAGGTCACTTCGAGCGGTCCGGCGCCCACGCGGTCGCCGCGGCGGAAGACGGTCATCCCGTTGAGGTTCAGCTTCGAAAAGTCGCCGTCGGTCGGGTCTTCGAACCCGAGACCGGGTCCGATGTAGCCGAAGGCACCCATCTCGTATTTGGTGAACTGACGGTCGGTCGCGGCGGTGAGGATCTTCCAGATGATCCGGGCGTCCGCGGTGGTTTCGTGGCCCTCGTCGTCGTAACCGAAGAGGAAGGCAACTCGGATGATGCCGTCCTGGTAGAGCCGGTCGTACTTCGGCGCGACCACGGTCCGCTCCACCCGCGGACGCAGCCGGACCGGAATCGGGGGCCGCAGCGGGTTGTTCTTATGACGCCGCTTCCAGGTGTGCGGCTTGAAGTCGTACCACTCGGTGCCGTCCACGTCGCCGGCGTCCGGACGCGTCGGCATACAAAGGAAGATCCGCTGCCAGCCGGGTTGGACCGGGCGCATCACCGGCGCTCGCGGCCCGTCCAGGTTCGGTCCCTTGAGTTTGGCCAGCAGATCGCGCTGGCCGATGACGATGCCGCGGATGCGGAACTGGTAGACGCCGGGTGCGCTCTCGAGCAGTCCGACCGGACGCAACGTGTCGCCGCGGCTGAAGCCAACCTGCTGCTCAGGGCCGTAGCGCGGGTGGGTGAGGAAGTTGGAGAGGTACTGATGAAAGTCGTAGAGCGCGTCGTTCAACCGATCGACCAGCTCGATCCCGCTGTGGGTCTTGATCCGAACCTCAAGGTTCGACTCGGTCTCGAAGTCGTAGTCACGCCCGAGCGGTCCGAAGAACGGCGCGATCGTGAGCGAGCGGTAGTACGCCCGCGCATAGGCGACCGGAGCGGTGGCGTGAATCTGCAGGGCCCGGTGCGGGAAGATCACGAAGCCGTGCGCACGCTTGGCTCGGCGCTGCGCCAGCGCCTTGAGCTTGCTCAGCCGGGCGCGATTAGAAGGAGAACGCACTTTTGTTCCTCTCGTCGCGGGTCCGCAGCGCCCCGGAAAACTTACCTAAGTCGAGCGCGAGGTTCAACGACTAGCGCGAGGGCCGCGATCGCCACGCGGTCCGCCAGGCCAGCCGTCCGTGTCGGCGCTGCGACGTTGTTGTGGTTCACGGGCGAAACGGATTGGGCCCCTAAGCACCCGGCACACACCACGCCAACACCCACACGTACCAGTACAGGTTGTCGTTCGCGGCAGCACTCCGCGCCTGGGCCAGCATCGCTCGGGAGTCTTCGGTCGTGAATCGATCGAGTCCCCCGAGTTTCAGCCCTACCTTCAGCGCAATCGTTAGATCGTCCGTACCATCCGGGATCTTGCCAGTGGCCGCGTATTCCTTGAGGACCTCGAACGCCGCAGTCTTGATCAGCACCTTGCCCGAACTGGGCTCGTGCGCATCTAGCCTGGCGATCACGAGATCCGCTTCCGCCTTCGACGCCTGCTTGGCCTTCGCGAGCATTCGCGTCACGTCGTCGGACGATCGGCCGGTGACCTTGACCACAGCGTCCACGCCTGTGAAGGCCTTGGCCGCAGCTGCTGCGACCGCGGCGGCCCTGGCTGCTTCTGCTGCGACCGCCGCGGCCCTGGCTGCTTCTGCTGCGAGCGCGGCGGCCCTCGCCGCTTCTGCGGCCCTGGCCGCATTTTCTGCTGCCACCGCGGCGGCCTTGCCCGCATCTTCTACCACCGGGCCAGCCCCGCAATCGACGCTCAGCAGCGCAAGACCAAGGAGCGCGAGCACGAGCAGATTGCGAGTCATCGGCCGCTCAGGCTCCTTGGCTGTTGGACGGTGAGGATGGTGACTCTTTGGATTCGGCCGAACGTGGTGAACCCAACGCACTCGGCTGTTTCGCGATGAGGTCCTGCGCCCAGCGCTCGCTGAAGCCCGCAGCGAAAGCGAGCGCGGTGTAGAAGAACCGGGAGGTGGCGCCGTCCGTCGGCGCGGCGCCGGCGGCGGTGATGCCGCCGAGGAAGAAGACCGGCACGGCGGCGCCGAGCACCGCGCCGACGATCGGGCGAAAGGCACCAGTCATCCAGAGCTCCCCTTGGGTCGCTTCCCAGTTCGGCGTGAACTCTTCCCGCCCGACCCGCGCCAGCACGCTGATGAACGCCCCGACGGCGCCGACGAAGGCCCATCCGAGCAGCGGGCCGAGCGGGACGCCGACGGTCTCGATTCCGGTGATCTTCATGAACGTCCCGACCACCGCGATCAACCAGAGCAGCGCCCAGAACCCGAGCGCGATCCCACGGAGCGCTTCGTCCTGGCCGTGGCGCTGAGCCACGGCCTTGTAGAACTTCTGCGCGAGGGCCACTTGGCGCTTGACCAGCGCCAGCTCTGCCGTTTGGTCGGTAAGTTGGTGGACCCGGCGATTGTCGAGCGCGTCGAGCGCTGAGGAGTACGCGTCGAAGATCAGGTTCTGGCAGGTTCGGTTGTCGTCCGGGTTGGCGACGTAGCGCGTCGCCACCTCGAGCTCATCGAGGGCGATGATCTGCTCGACGAAGGGTCCGTCTTCCTGCTGCCAGTCAACGATCGCGCGGAACTGAGGCCTCTGATGGAGCCCGGCATCGGTCAGGACCGCTGCCCCCTCCACTTCCTCGCACCAGTACTCCTCCTGGATCGGGCCGTGTGCCGCCTGAAAGAGGCCACGCACGTAGGGGTAGAGGAATCTCCGGGCGGCGAGCTCCAGGGGATGGGCCGGGCCATCGGTTGCGTCCGACTCGACCGGCCGGTAGCCGTAGCGGGCGTAGAAGAGGTCGTCGAACGTCGCGGTCCGATTCTCGATCGAGTAGCGGAGATCGGGCGCGAATTGCAGCGCCTCCTCGGGGCTACGAAACGGCGCTTGCGCTTCACTCGCTGGCGCCGGCGCGGCGCCTCGGGTCTCGGCCAGGAGGACGACCTCGATCTCCTCTTCGCCGGTGCGGCGGTTGCCGAAGCCGCTCACGTCGGTCATGTGCGCCTCCGCTGCGGCAGGCCGGCGGGGTCGCATACGTCCGCATTCCAGTCGCGCTTGGAGACTAGGCGTCCCGTCAAGTGCTACTAACGACGGCTAGTCCCGATCAGTTCTAGTGCCGCCGAACGGTCTGCCGGGGGTCGCCTTTCATCTGGGCGAAGTGCAGGTGTGCGACGCCGGCGGCCTTGCCGGAGTAGCCGATGAGCTGACCTTTGGCGACGTGCTCGCCCTTGTGTACCGCGAGCTTCGACAGATGCGCGTAGTAGAACTGGTTGCGTCCGTTCTCCACGTACACCCGCAGCCCTTGCATGTGCGGATTCGTCGAGGACAACTTCCCAATCCGGCTTCCGATCACCCCGGCTTGCACCGCGAGCACCGGGGTTCCGATTGGCACCTTGATGTCGACCGCGTTGTCGGATTGCCAGTTGTTTGGCTTCTCGGTCCAGGAGTGCGTGCCCTGTCCGGGGGTGCCGATGAGCGGGCCCTTCGTCTTCGTCGGAAACACCATCGTTTGCCTCCCTCATTCTTCGCGAGGAAATCGAGAGCGGGATCCTTCCTACTCGATGTCGACGCTTACGTCGTCGACGAGGAAGGAGGTCTGGAGGGACTGGTCCTCATCGGCGGTGAACCAGACCACGACGATCTGACCCCGGAAGGGCAGGAGATTGAACGTTCGACGTTCGTATCCGCGGGTGGCGTCGAGGTTCGAGTACTCGGCCAGGGTGGCCAGCCGCGCTCCGCTCTGGGTGCGGACCTCCACCGTCAAGAGGTCGTACTCGGAGGAAGAGGGGCGCTCCTTGGTGTCGATCGCCAGCCAGTACGCCAAGGTGATCTTGCTCGCCGCGCCCGGCAGCGCGACCTCCTGATGCAGGGTGTCGGTGTGCACCTTCCCGTATCCCCCGAGCCACGCGTAGCGCGCGCCGGTGTGCGACAGCCGCTTGGTGGAATCGGTCAGCACTCCGTCGGACGCGCTCCACGCTGAGCTCGAGGCGTCCTCGAAACTGGGGTCGGCGATGAGCTGGCCTCGGCCCCCAGCTGGACGGATGGTGGCGATCGGAGTCGGTGAACCGGTCGGGGCCGGTGGACCTGAGGGCGTCGGTGTCGCCGTCGGGGTCACCGTTGCGCCCGGCGGGTTGAAGATGATGTCGAGTACTGGATGGATCTCGATGCCGTTGGGCGGCGCGCCCGTGCCATGCGATGGGGTATCGAAGAACCCGAGGCCGGTGATCGTCACCGGCATCGGCGGAATGGCGTCCTGAAACTTGGTGGTGGCGTCGAACTGACCGTCGAAGGCTGCCCGCGCCTGCGCGATGCCCGTGCTGATGGCGTCGGGCGTCGAGCCTTGAATGCAGCCGGGGTGCGGGATCTCGGCGACCATCGTGTTGCCGCTGCCGTCGTCGAGCACCAGGTGATGGTCGGAGTCCGGCTCCTGCTTGTAGTGGACGATGAACGCAGTGATCGAGAAGACAGTCGTCTCGGTCGGCGTGACCCGGTTGGCTTGGGGCCGGCTGGGCGGCTTCGCGAGGGCGATCATGTCGCTGACGGTCTTCGGCACGATCTGCGTCAGGTCGGCCTGGGCGATGTCCGCGTCGGTGCCAGTCTTTACCGGCCAACGCTGCGAACCACAGGTGACCGCCGCAGCCGGCGTGTCCACCAGCAGCACCAGCGACGCGATGAGCAGGGCGACCCGGAACGCCTTCACTTAGCGATTCCGCCCCACAACCGGCTCGAGGACGGATCCGTCCAACGGCGCTCGGCCGCCCCGCGCGCGTGGGTCAGGCGTTGGCAACCCTTACGCCTTCGGCTTGGGCTTGGCCTTGGGATCCGCGCTGGGGTCGGGACTCGCTGGCGTAACGCTGCTCTTCTGGATGTCGCTCTTGTACTGCTCGGCCTGCTTCTGCAGGCGGTCGAGCACCAGGCCCGGGGTGAGACCGAACACCGCCGCGACGATCAGGCCGGATGGGTTCCGCCCGATGTCAAAGATGTCGTGGAGACTCGCTGGCGTGCGAGGCGCCGTCGCCTCCGTCGTCACCTTGCCACTGTCGTCGACGGTGGCGGGATCAACGAAATCGCTCGTCGGAACCAGGATCTTGGCGGTGAGGACCACACCAGCGATCGCCCCCAGCCCGGAGATCAGCGGTGCGGAGACCAGTCGGGCGTAGGCGAAACCGTAGTCATCGGTGATCGCACCGGGCTGCGACTCGGACCGCAGACGGCTGAACAAGCCGACCACCGCGCCGACCATATAGAACGCGGCGGCTCCGATGACCACGGTGTGGTCGGCGCCGGCGATCAGGGCGAGCGCGAGCGCGCCGACGGCGGTGATCCCGGTGAGGATCATCGTCCGCAGCAGCTGGTTGCGTCCGCGCAAGATCTTGTCCCAGAGCTGGTCGGAGTAGCGATTCAGGGCGTAGCGGACCACCTGGAGCTCGCCCCGGGTGCGAGCCCTATCAGTCGGCGACGCATTCGCGTTGTTCAGGGTCACGACCGCGGCATCGAGCATCGCGACCAGGTCCGCTTCCTCGATGTTCGAGCCAGACAAACGCAAGCGGTCGCTCTTCGCCCCTTTCAATACCTCTGGCGTTGGTACGAGCAGGATCAGCAGCTCTTCGGCGCGGTGAACGCGGTCCCACAGGTCGGTGTAGCCGGTGCCAGTGATCCAACGCTGGCCGGCCTTGGGTGGTTGGCCATCCGCAGTCGGACGGAGGTCGGCGGCGATCGAGTCGACGAACGCGCGCAGCTCGTCCCGGGCGACCGCGGCCATCTGCCGGACCTCCCCTTCCGGCTGTTCATCTAGCCACCCGGGCGCACTGACCGCATCGAGACTCGGCAACAAGTGCTTCAGTCGATCGTCCAGCGCGGCACGGTTGCGCGGCTCCGCTTGATCAACGCTCGCGTACTTCCGGAAGGTGATGCCGATCGCGAGCCACGCGACGAGCGCGAACAGGGTGCCGATGCCCAGCGCGTAGGCGGCGGACTGACCGAGTAGGAACAGCGCGACGATCGCAACGGCGAGCGCGCCGGGGAGCCACGGCGCGGTGGCCGCGAGGATGCCCTGCACGTCGTCCTCGCGCTGCCGGGTCGCGCGAAAGGTCGTCCCCGCGGCAAGCATGACCGCGAGCGCGCCCAACACCGCACCAACAAGCCGGCTGTCGGAGGCCACGTGAAGCGCGGGGAGGACAACGACGTAGATCACCATGAACACCGCGGCTGCACCAAGGACCAACGCCGCGCCGACGACCAGCGCGGTTGCCAAACCCGAACGCGGCATCGCGCTGGCGCCAGGAACATTCACGCTGGTTTCAACCCTTCGCTCCCCGGCCGCGAGTAGAGGGCTGCAGGATTTGATTGTCAAGACCTTGCTCCACGGCAAGCCCGCCAGCCGGCAAATGTTTAGCGACCGGTCCAGTCGTGGTGTGGTCAACTAGACCTGGCGTTCCATCGACCGCTGGAGGGGAAGGCGGGCATGATGCAGCCCGGCAGGCGCTCACGGCCGGTCCCGCGCGAGTCCGCGGGGTGGATCCTGGAGGCTTGGTGACCGCGGCGGCCGTGGTCGGATTCGACCCGGCGACGTACGGGCTGCACTTCCCGAACACGTTTCCCAACGTGCCGCTGTTGAACGTGCGCCTGCCGGGATACGGCGACATCCCGATCGGCGACGCGGCGAACGGTCTATGCGGGGGGATGGCCTTCGCCGCGCGGGATTGCTTCGAAGCCCGTCGCCCGACGCCACCGGTTCACGACCCACCTACGTCGGGACCCGCGTTTGACTACCTCGTGCACCGGCTGATCGACAGCTTCGACCTGCCGGTCGGACCGGCTCGCTACTACGCCTGGATGAGCGCCGCCGATGGGGATGGCCCCGCCGGCCTCGGCGTGGCCTCGCGAACCAGGGGCGAGGTCGTGCGCATCTGCGCCGCGATCGACCGCGGCGAGCTCTGCGTGCTTGGACTCATCCGGACGCAGTCGGTCGATCCCCGTGACCTCGGCAAGAACCACCAAGTGCTCGCCTTCGGCTACGCGCTCGAGGAGACCAGCGATCGGCTCACGCTGCGGATGTACGACCCCAATCACCCCGATGGCGAGACAACCTTGGACTGCTCGCTGACCGCGGGCTTGCCGCTTGACCTCCAGTACGGCGGCGGTGAGCTCACTCGTGGCTTCTTCCTGACGCCGTACACGCGGGATGATCCCGCACCCTTGTTTGGCGAGGGCTCACGGTCATCCTGGGTCGGCAGCGCCGCACGCCTCTTCACGCGACTGTTTGGCCGCGGATAGCCAAGGGAGAGCGCCCCGACACTCGCTACAGGATCAGAGCGATACGCGCATTTCGCGTGCGGCGGCCATGGGCCAGCTGTTGGCCACACGGCGTCCGCGGCAAACGTCAGTCGGCGCTCGCAGCCACTCCCATGAGCGCGAACACAAGGGGAACGGTGGGGCCTTGCCCCGACGACATTTGTTGGTCATGACAAGCAAATGGCATCGGCTATAGCTCGCTTCGCCGGTAGCGGGGCCAAACACATGGCCGCACTAGTCATGTTATCCGCTGGAGCGAACTCAGGTCTCGTGATCATCAGAATCGCACGGGACTTCGGCGCGCTCACGGGCAACAACCCGAACGACCTCACCGTGGCCACGCTTGTTGTCGCGCTCGTCGGTCTTGTTGGACTCGGATGCAGTGATTGGCTCATTCGTCGCTACGTGAAGCTAAACGATCCCGCGTGGCTAGATCGCGAATCCGTGGCCTAGGGTGTAGGCGGTCCGGTCTGACGATCGTTTGGCGCCACGACCAAGCCAAAACGCCAATGAGCGTCGGCATGGGCTTCATGAACGAGGAGCACGCGTAGCGCGTTCTTGGGCCCTCCGCCGCAGCTCGGGCGCTTCCCGGGCCGGTCAAGCCATTCGCGCGCTTCATCAACGCGCGCGCGGGTCGTGGTCGCGTCGCGGCAGTCTTTGAGGAACACCATCTGAATCTTCTGCACCTTGTCACCACACAGAGGGCAAAGGTGGCGTCAAGTGCTACTAACGACGGCTCGTCCCGATCATGCTTAGTGCCACCGAACGGTCTGCCGATGGCGGAGGGCGCGTCGTTGCCTCGGCAGTGCGGAGGTCTCGTGGTACGGGTCCAGATCAGGGAAGGCAAGCATCCGAGTCGCGCGCAACGCGGAAGGCAAGTGTCCAGGATCCGCTCGGACCAGTGAGGCGTGTTTTCACCGCAGCCCCGTAGTCATCCTTCTGGTAGCAATCCGTCGCGATCTCGCCCCGCTCAACGTGCCCCCGGGTCTGCCAACCGCGAGCCCGTAGGGCTTGGTCGTAGTAACTGACGATTGAGCCGCGGTCGGCCGAGGTTACGTAGCTCTCCTCCATGATTCGATCGGTTCGTTGCGTGTTGACGGCGATTGCTCCTGGATAACGCTGAATCTCGCGAAAGAGTGAGGCGGTGCGGTTCGCCTCGTCGGCGAAGTGCCCTGCAGCTGCCAAACCTGCGAGGACGAGCGCGCATGCAGCAGCGACAACGGCGATTGCCCACAGCGCGCCGCGTCGATTGCGGCTTGGTCGCGGAGGGGGCGCGACCGCCCCCTCCGCTTGCGTGCGAATCACGGAATCGAACCGGCGACTCGATCGGCGAGCCGGTCAATCCCACGACTGAGGTTGATGTGGAAGTCATAGACCAGGCCGTGGCGGGACCAGACGTATGCCACGTCGGTGCTGCCGTCCAGGATGGTGCGAACTCTGATGCCAACCACCGCGCCTCGGTCCTACTTTCTCGTCATCCCGAACGACCGCGGGCTTGTCGCCAAATCGCGGTGCCGGGTCGGTTCTCGCGAGGGCCGACTAGATCCGGGGGCGAGATCTCATGAAGGCCTCAGCGGCGATCCAAAGTTGAGTGATCACACCGGCGAGCCAGAGCAGCGCCCCCACGGTTCCGACCAGGCGGGCAGCATCGCCTCGGAGGACGAAAAGTGCCACGACGGACAGCAGGGCGCCGGCGATCGCGAGCACGAACGAAATTGTCACCCTCGTGGATGAGGGCGACGACGAGTGATCCACGCTGGTACGTGTAGCCACCAAATCAGTCTACGGTCAAGGCCAACGAATCAGCCCTGTGCAGAACGTCGCTACGCCGACAGCCGCGGAGCTCACGCCACCGAGCACGAAACCCCAGGAGACCATGTTGACGGAATCAACAGAAACGACGGTGCCCGGGAGGAGATACATGCCGACGGTTGCGCCCCCGGCTGCACCCCCGAGCGCGCCCCCGATGAGAGGGCCGCCAGTGCCTAACACACACTTCAGCGTCATCAGACGCATCTTAGTAAATCTTGACACCGGCTATACGCTGCCCGCGCATGGCGACCAGCCCGCAGGGTCAATGTTGGCCCGCGCTGGTCAAGGGGGAAATCGATGTCTCCAGTTCGGACCCGACGGCCCACGAGCACCACCACTGAAACAACGCTGCCGGCGTTCCGGCGCCGCGTCCCCGAGGACATTCCCTTCCTGCCTTCGATGGTCGTTCAGCAGTTGAAGATCGATCCCGAGTTCGAGAGGCAGATCCGCCCCGGCGGACGACTGGTCGGACTACTGGACAATCCGCCAGTTCTCGAAGCGAGCGCCACCCAGATGATGGATGGGCGGCTGGTGCCGGTGGTGCTGGTCGTCGTGCGCGACAAAGCCGGCGAGAGCAGCCCGGGAATCTTGATCCGCCTGCTCCAGGGCAGCGACCTGCGTGACGCGAGTCACACCAACGTCCGCGGTGGCGTCCTGCTTCGGCTGCCCGGCCGGATGCCAGAAGACTGGACCAAGCCGGTGAGCGGCACGATCGAGATCCTCGGGCCGACGCCGGCGTTTAAGCAGAACGTCACCGTGCCCGCGCGCAAGCAGCACGTCGTCGTTGAGATCGTGCTCGACGCGCTGCCAGCACCACATCTGGCGATGTTCAGTGCGGCGCAAGCGCTCTCGATCCCGATCGCCGACAACCCGCTCGATCGCCTGCCGGGTGATTTCTCGATCGCGCTGTGCGCGGATCTCCACACCGTGCTCTCAGCAGCAGCGAACGACCCGATCCTGGGGCCGGCCACCGGTAGCACCGGATTCCCCGGTACCCGCCTGCCGTTGATCAAGCGCCTGACCATCCCGCGGATCGGCGATCAGGCGGCACCGAACGTCGCCCCCCAGCGCTACCTGGTTCGCGTCCGTCAGGAGTGGAATTTCCTCTCCTACACCCTGGGCGAGCTCAGCGAGATCGCCTCGCTGGATCCCGGTGAGATCCTCAAGGTTGCCGAACGCGTCGCCGAGCAGACCCAGAACAGCGTCGAGCAGGTGTTGCGTGAGTCGCTCGCCGTCGTTCACAGCATCCAGCAGCAGCTCAGCAGCGTCGACACGCTGGTCAGTAACACGGCGTCGACCGCCAATCACATCGCCTCCAGCGGCTTGGGTGGTGGCGGGTTCGGCGTACTCGCCGGCGCCGGTGCGGGCGCTGGCATCGGCGCCCTGGTCGGCGGGCCGATCGGCGCGGTCGTTGGTGGGGTCGCCGGCGCGCTCTTTGGCGGCTTGTTCGGCGGCGGCGGTCCGTTGGGCGCGGCGGCAACGCCGGTTGCCACGGTAACGACGACGCTCGCCCGGACCACCAGCGACACCTCCCTGCTGGTGAACTCGCTGCTCCAGACCAGCCAGAGCAGCGTGAATCAAGCGATCCGCACGCTCACCAGCACCGCGCGCTCGCTGCAGCGCGCGACCGATCAAGTCTCGCCCTTGCTGTCGCGGGTCACCAACCTCGTCCGCTGGACGATGTACGAGAACTACGCGGTCTGCACCAAGATCGAGGATGTCCTCGAGATCGAGGCGCGACGGATCACGACGGTCATCGCGGCGAACGTACCGCTCTTCAGCGATCAAGACGTCGTCGACTACGAGCGCATTTTTTCGCCGCGCTTGCTCGAGGGGAAACTCCGACCGCATTTCGACACCCTGCGCCGGGCGATCGCCGCCAAGACCGCCGCGATCATGCCGGTCTCGCTCATCCGCGTCTGGCTGGACTACTCCGCCTCGCACGCCGGCGCCGACTTCACCATCACGGTGCCGGGGATCGCTGACTCGCTCCGCATCGAGTTGCGACCGGGCACCTCGCGGGCCTCCGGTTTCCTTCGTGCCCCGAGCCCCTTGACCGTTCCGCCCAGTGGCTCGCTCGGGACCGCAACCGTGACGCTCTCCTTTCGCTCGGATCTCGCCGACCCACCGGTCACCATCCCGTTTCCCTTTCCATTCACCATCCCACCGACCCCGGGCACGGTGAATGTTGGGGGCATCACGCTCGCCTATGAGTCGGTCCCCGGCTCGGACAACTTCCAGGAGCATCAATTCACCGGACTGGTGGTGTCCAATGCCACCGGCGGCGCCACCCTGGTCTCCCAGACCGTCGCTCTGGTCGTGCCGCGCTCAGCGGTGTTCACCGAGTTCGATCCGCTCTTCATCCACATCAATCGGAACCGCGAGTACTACTTCGGTCTGCTCTGTCAGGCAGCCCTGGCCGAGCCGAGCCTGCGCGATGACGCGCCCCAGCTGACATCGTTTGACGGCAACAGTCCGCTCTGGCGGCTACCGATCATCGGCTTTGAGGGCGACCGGGCGCTGATCCTTAAGTCTCCGGCTGCGACCGACCCCAACGTGATCAAGTTCAAGCTGGATGAGGGCGCGGCAAGCCTGGTCCAGCTCGCCGCACCCGGCGCCTACAGCGAGGCGCTTCAGGGAGTGCTCCAGCTCACCGACGCGATCGGCAAGCTGCACCCTGCACTGCTACCGGTACCGGCACCCGCGGTCCCGCCGATCGCCCTGATCGACCTCACCGGCAAGACCATCCCGGGTCTCCCGGGTGGGGCCGGCGGTACCTCCGGCGGCAGCATCATCAAGACGGTGCCACTCTCGACCAGCGCGCTGGGCGGTACCGCCCTTGCCGGCCTGCTGGGCGGGACCGGTGCTCCGCAGTTCACCATCGACAATGCCCGGCTGACCGCGCTCGGCATCGATCCGACCAAGATCGACCGGGTGATCGGCGTCGACGTAACTCCCATCCGCACGGTCGCCGGGGCGGCGACGACAATCCCCGCGACCCCGGCAACGCTCTCCCTAGGTGCGATCGGATCGCCCTTCAGCATCTCCGGCGCGACCGCCGCGGTGCCCGGGAGTGGATTCACCTCGCCGCCTGGCGGCACCCTCCTCAGTCCCGTTGGCCTCTGGAAGCTGCAGTTGGGAGCGGCGCTTCCGGCCACGGCCGTTGCTGCGATCACCGATGTGGTGTTAGAAGTCCTGCTCGATACACACGCCTAGGTGCGCCCGTCCGCTCCGAGCGACGCAGCCGTCACTCGGAGCATGGGCCGAATAGCTGGAGGCGGGATCATGGAAACGCTGCACCATCGAGCACGCCGGAACGATACGAGTGAAAACGTTCGCGGCCCGCGGCGACCGATCACGAAGCGTGAGCTGAGCGCGCGCGAGCGCAAGCAGCTGGGCGACTACTTCGAGCGGCGAGCAGCTCGACTCAAGGTGGTCGCCACGACGCGCACCCCCGGCGGCCAGACCCTTGACTGGATCCCGATCGAGTCCCAGCACCCGAAGGGGAAGATCGCGACGCCCCCGCCCACCCGGGAGCTACGCGAGCCGACCCGCGGTGGGCGACGGATCGCCCTGACCACGTTCGAGCTCGAGCAGCCGGAGGCGAAGCACGGGCCGGAGGGGACCGTCCCGGTGCTGCGCAAGAACGTCAAGCGGCTGATCTATGACAAGACCCTGGGCGATTACCTGTCTAAGCACGGACACCGCACGCGGACGCTGCTGCTCGATGGCCGCTACGGTCTCGAGCTGCCCGAGGTCGGCAGTCCGCATGACTACGCGACCACCGCTCAGAATGTCACCTGTTACGGGGGCGAGGGCTTTATCAGCGCGTACGACCCCTACACCTGGTACTCGGACGAGTTCTCGCTCGGCCAGATCGCCCTGATCCGCGGCAGCGGCAACGGTCGGCAGACACTCGAGGCTGGTCATCAGGAGTACCGCGATCTCTATGGCGACTGGGTGCCGCACCTGTTCGTCTTCTACACGACCAACAACTACACCCAGCAGGGAAACCAGAAGGGCGGGTACAACCGGGATGTCGACGGCTGGGTCCAGTACTCCAACGCGGTCTATCCGGGTGCGATCTCCAGCCCGACGAGCACGCCCGGCGGTGGGCAATACAACATGTTCATCAAGTACCAGCTCTGGCAGGGCAACTGGTGGCTGAAGTGCAATCAGAACTGGATCGGCTACTACCCGGCGTCGCTCTTCAGCACATCGGGGCTGCGGTCACAAGCTGATCAAGTCCAGTTCTTCGGTGAGATCGTCGATGCCTCCGATCACAGCGGTGCCACCAGGACGGACATGGGCAGCGGCTATTGGGCCGAGAACGAGTGGCCGTGGGCCGGCTTCATGCGCAACCTGCGGATCCAATCGAACACGAACGGCTCGATGACCGACTACAACGCCGGCAGCTGTTATGCGACCGATACGAATGAGTACGACATCGCCTGTCACATGCGCAGTGGCAGTTCGTGGGGGAGCTACTTCTGGTTCGGTGGGCCCGGAGCTGGCTAGTGCGTTGCGGCGGAGGTAAGCCGCTGCCGAAGAAGCTCGTTCTGGTCAACGGGCGCGGGCAGCTACGACGACCTAGGTGCGAACTGAACATGAAAGTGGGTCAACTCCAGGTCCGAAGAATCGCGCACGACACGATTCAACGGACTTCGGCAGCAGCCTCCGCACCGCGCATCGGCTTCACGCCGCTCGGTGGCGTGGGTGGCTGTGGCTGCGGGCGAGCGATGACCATTCCTCCGATCGCCCCGGCCAGCGCCCCCACAAGCAGCACTATGCGGGCGGTCGACCCAAAGTCGATCCCGAGTGCGCTATCTAACGAAAGTGCGCCCGGGCCGGTCAGGACGATCAGCAACGATCCTGCGAGCAATTGAAGCGGAAACTCGATGCCGCCCTTGCCGCTCCAGAAGCCACGGGGCAGATGAGCACGCACGACGATGTACATCGACTGCGCCGCGAGGAAGGCCGAGGCCAGCGGGCGTGAGCAGCCCGAGCACTAGTAGCGGACCGGCCACGAACTCGACCCCGGCCGCGATGGCGGCCCAGAACCAGGCCGGGCGCAGGCCATCCGGGCGACGCCCGCCGACCACTTCGCGAAGCAGGGTCCGTCCCACCAGCCCAGCACCTTCTGGGCGCCGTGTGCGGCGAAGGTGACCCGACCGCGAGGCGCACGAGCAGGATGCCGATGTCGGTTGCTGTCATGCCGAACGAAGTGTAGGAAGTGCGCCCGTCGGAGCGACGATCGAGCGCAAGCCCACTGACCAGCGCACGGCGCATTCGACTGCTCTGCCGGACGATCATGCTACTGCTCTATTCACCGCGACGCGGTCGGTGGGTTGGCGGACGAGGCTGAAGGTACGTTTCGGGTCCCCAAGTCCCGTCTTCCGCTCAGTAGGTACCTTTTCGTGCTTCGCAGGGACGACCGCTCGTATGTAGTCCCGGTCAAGTCTTTCGGACTGGGCGCGCTCGCTCGGCGGCGAGCTCCTTACCCCGTAGGCGGTAGCTATCACCCTTGAGCGAGAGGATCGGAGGCGCGCGTGAGACGGCTGCTCGTGCGGCCCTGCAAGCACTCCGCGGGCCGAACCCAACCGAGGATGGGCGGGCCTGAGTACCCACCCATCCGTCGGCTCCTTCGCTACCTGCCGATCGTGTAGGTGAACGGCGCCGTCGCATCGACTTGGTTCATGAGCGTGCCCGGCACGTCCCAGAGGAACGAATACGCGGTCACCTCGTACAGGGTGGTGCCGTTGGCGGGCGCGCCGACCGCTGGGAGCGGGACGTCCATCGTGATCGTGTTCGCCGCTGCGTCCACAGCGCACGTCGTCGGGGTGCCGCCGAAGTAGATCGCGGCCTTACCGTTGCCCGAGCTATTCGTGACCGCAGCGGGTGAGCCGCCGTAGCAGGCGAGCCCGGAGGTCGTCGCGTCGGCCTTCGCGTAGTAGAGATGGCCGCTCGACCACCATTGGAGCATCCACGATTCACCGCCCGCGGTCGCGATGCCGAGGCCGATCGTGCTCTTCACGCCGATCCTCGCGTGGAGGCGGGTGAGATCGGCGACGAGCGAGGCGGAGGTAAGGTCCAGCCGGTCGATGCTCGGACCGACCGGGCCCTGTTTCGGCCACGTCGCGTCGCCGGTGCGATCGGTCACCGAGCCAGTCGGGGAGGGCGCCCCGATGATCTGACCGACGCCGGTGAAGACGCTCGAACCGGAAATCTGGCGCACGACGTGGACGTCAGGCGCTCCTGCCGACGACGTGAGCGCGGGATCGAAGAGCTGGTTCGCGGTGTCGTCGTACGCGATGAGGGCGGCGCCGCTCGCGTCGACGGCGATGGACATGAAGTCGCCAAGGTTCCGGTCCGCGGGCTGCACGGCGGTGCAGTTCAAGCCCTGGAGGCACACGGGGTTCACGTGTACGGCGTGCGGCGTCACGACGGAGACGGCGAACCGCGGATTCGACGCGGCCGCGTTCAGCGTCTGCGCGAACGAGACGACCCACGGGCCGCTGTTCGACGCGAGCCGCGCTTGATTCGTCGTGCTGTAGAAAGCCAGGTCGGCGCGGCCGGGCGAGCCGGCGACGATCGCGCTGAAGAAGGTCTTGGTTCCAGGGAGGCTGACCGTGGCCGGTGTCGACCAGTGGCTCCCCTGATCCGTGGAGACGGCCATCTTGGTGCTGTCGTCGGCGGGCTCGGCCCACGTGACATACACCCCGCCGGCCGTGTCGAGCGCGATGCGCGCGAGGTCCGCCGGGTAGGGCGCTTGCGACATCCGGGCGACGACGCGCTCGGTGAAGGTGATCGGTCCGATGAGCGCGCTTGTGCCCACGCCTACCACGACGACGGGCGTGCCATCGGGTAACGCATCCGTGTTCGACAGATAGATGGTGTGCGAGGCCTCGTCGACGCGGATCCCACCCGGGTTGCCGATGCTCGTCGCGGTGGCAAACGCCGGTTGCGCGACGACCTCCCAGTTCGCGCCGTAGTCGACGGTTCGGTAGACGGCGTCGCCGCCCGAGACGCTGTCGTCGTTGACCATGTACTCGATGTCGGTCCCGTCGATCACGTCGTGTGCGAGCCACATCCGATCGGCGAGCCCTTCGGCCTGCTGCGTGGTCGCGATGACGTTCTGCAGGGCCCAGCTGTTGCCGCCGTCGAACGACGTGCAGATGAGCACGCTCGCGACGGCCTCGAGGTCCGCGAACATCACGACGTGCTGGCCATTGACCGCGGTGAACGCGAGCTGGTCGGTGTCGCCGCCGCCCGGGCCGACGGGCGTGGAACACGGCCGGAGCCCGACAGGTGAAACGTCGAGCTTCTCCAGGTCATACGTGTCGCCCTTGTTTTGGGAGCGCCAGAGGAACGATTGGCCGGTGGAGAAGCCCCATGGGCCGCTCGTCCACACCTGACCTTGCGGGTCGACGAGGAGTGATGGCTCTGTGACGAAGCGCTGGGGATCGGCCTGCACCGGCACCGAGAACGCGATCGCGGTCGCCGCCGCGTTCGACGCCGCGAGGGTGCGCGACCCGTTCGAGGTGAGCGCGATGACGAGGAGCATGATCGCGGTGATGACAGACGTACGTGGCACGAGCATACCTCCGGCGACCGTTCGGTCGTCTGCCCGAGAAGCGCATGCACGGCGCGTGCGCGGCCAGGTCAACGTTCGGTCAATACCAGATTCGGCTGTGAGGTTCCCCGCTCAGGTCATGATGGCGACGCGATCATCACGGGAGCTCGTCCTGTCCCTCGATGACCGACAGGACGTTGCCCGCCCGGTCCCTGCTGAACAAAATGGGGTGCTGACCCTCGGCGAAAACAAGGCCACATGAGGGTCGCGATGAACGGATTCGTTGGGAAACTCGCGATTTCGTTGTTAGATGACCGGCGCTGACTGTAGATCAGCCGCCTTTGGTTGTGGGGTCGATTCCCTCTCTGCCCACTGAGAATCGTCAAGAACGACTAGCCGTTCGGGCTCGTCATCGCCTTTCACCCCGGCGCGGCAGGCGCGAGATCGCGATCGGTGTGCGGTGCCCGCCTCGCGCTATCGATTCCTACTATGGGGACCCGATGGAGTGGGGGCGGTCGCATCGCGCGGCTTCGTCGGACGGGGGAAACGGTGCTCCCCTGAACCCGTCGGCCAGTTCGCGATCGTGATGAACGCAACGGCCGCGAATGTCAGAAGGAAGACAGCGACCACGCCCAGTAGCGGACCGCTCACGGTAGCGAGAGTACAACCGGACGCAAGGTAGATCGTCTCGTCGACAACCTGCTCTTGGCCGCGCCGCCGGCACTCACCGACCGCGACGGGCCGATGCGCTTGCGCGCCACGGCGCCGCGCATCTCGCGCCGCAGCCTCGCGGTTGTCTGCAGATCACCTGTCTCTCGCTTCGCTCGGATTGCCCTGTCGTCACAGTCACGGACGGAAAAGCCTGCTCGCCGTCCATCTCGTTGAACCATTTGCTATCGCCAGTAACCATGTGCCATCGCGCTCGAGTTCCGGCGCGATTTCAGAAATCGGTGGGGACATCACCTGAAGAACCATGTGTCGCCGGTTCAAGTCCGGCCCTCGGCACAGCGCACTTTTGCTGGCCTTCGTAAGCGTCGACCTACTGAAACAGCGTGTAACGGACTTGGTGAACCATTCGCGGGGCGGTGCTGCCGAACACTCGACCGAGACTCATCGGGTAGGTCTTGAGTCGGCTGAGTGAGATCCTGCCGACGTATCGACGCAACATGGCGGATGACTTCCATCCGTGTGCTTCCATGATGGCTGCCCGAACTTGAGGTCGATCCGCCGAGCGGTCTCGTCAAAGACCTCGCAGACTCTTAGAAGTCACAGCCCAGGGATCGCCTCGCTTACGGCCGTCGGACCTCGCCGAACCGGCGAGCGTCGTACGCTGAGCGGCGAGGCGCTCAAGGGTGGGAGATCGAATGGCGCCGGCATCTGCACGATGAGCCCGTCGGCACCTGCCTCTACGTATCGGCCGAGGACCTCGACCACCTCTTCGGTAGACCCTTGTATCCGGTAGGGATCCTCGCGCCACTCGGGATCGAGCTCTTCCGCGCGCGCACGGAGCGCGGCCGTATCGTCGCGCACGATGAGGCGGAACGAGACCGTCGCCGTGACCGCTGTGGGCGCTCGCCCAGCAGCGGAGGACGCCGACCGAAGCGTCGCGATGGCTGTGCGAGATCGCCGGGCAGGCAGATCGCATTCCACATCTCGGCGTGACGCGCGGCGAGGCGGATCGCCGCGGTCCCGCCGCCCGCGATGAGCAGGGGCAGGCGTCGCTGGACCGGCTTCGGCTCCGCCGAAGCAGCGGGTACGCAAGACGACCCTGCAATCGAATAACCCCCCTCGCTATTGGGGTTTGTCGCGGACGGGACCACCTGTTAACAGGACCACCCGTTAACGGGATATTTGAGAAAAAAACGCGGTTGGGTGGGGAGGAGCGGCTCGCTGAGGTAAGAGCCGGACCGGAGACATTTCTCACGGCGGCAGATCTCATGACGTACTTCGAGCTCCAGAACGGCTACCTCGAGTGGCACGCGACCAGCGGCGAGGGGAAGATGCTCGCCCGGGTGACGCCCGGGACGTGCTCGTGGCGAAGTTCGCTAGGCAGCCGCAGGCAGAGCAAAACGAAGACAACTTCGCTAAGCGCAACGCATTCTTCGCCAATCGAGGCCAGAACTATGAGCTGTGGAAGGAGCAGGAAATCGCCGCGGTCAGTAACGGCGCGATGTTCGCGACATGGAGGTAACGGCAGCACCAGCTGAGGTGACGCAAGGACCTCCCTGGCCGGGAGCAATGGTGCGCGTCACATTCGGGGAGCGTTCCCCTCTCGCTCGATGACGTCTTAGCGCTCCATAGCCTGCCCTGGCAGGTGCGTCGGCAGACTAAGAACATGGTCGCGCCGGGCAAACACATCCTCGAACTGCCACCGGGCGTGCTGACAACGATCGACCGGGCGGGAAACCACCGACGACAAGAAACCATTCCTGGAGCGGCACGTCGTCGTTGTCGAAGGAGTCGAAGTGTCCGAGCCAAAGGTCGGTGACCGATTGTTCCGCCTTCGCGGGACGGATACGTTGCGGGCGACCACGTTGTGACTGAAAGCGCGAGTCGCCGGATCGAGTGGTCAACAGGCCCCTGGCTGAACTTGCCGCGATCGCCGAGGCGGTCCATGACGCAACGGATGTCGAAGGGTTCGGAACTTCCCGCGCGCGGTCCAGGTCATCCAGCAGGCGCTCCAGACCGAGAAGCCACTCGAACCTCCGTTTTCCCGGTACTACGACCTGCTACCGAATTCCGGCAAGTATCCAGGGACGCAGTTCGCTCCTCGCACTGAACCCCAGCCTCCAGGGACTCAGGAGGGACCTGCACACGTGGGACTTGCGGAGGTGGGTCGCGTTCGAGAGAAGCGTCCCCCGAAGCGCTGACCGTTCGGATGGAGGCATCGTTTCGGGCTGCGGGAATTCTGAGGCGCGATTCGCGGCAGTCGATTCTTCCGAAAGACCGCCTCCTTCCATATTTCGGGACCGTCGCGACCACGAATGGACGCGTGCGTGCTGGTCAATCGCGAGTGACTACACTCGCCAGCTTCGCGAATCAGATTGGTGAGAAGGTAGGAGGAAGATGTTCAGAACGCTTCTTTCGCGATCGCTCGTCGCGCTTCTACTTGTCGTGTTGCTTGGAGCCTCTACGGCAACGCCGGCTCAGGCCTACGGTAAGGAGAACTGGCAGCTCGGCTTCGCGGGCACCGGAGTGGCCCCAAGCAGCGGTTTCGGCTTCGGCTTCTGGGGATGGTGTGCCTTCGGCGGCGGCGTCACCTCCGGCAATGACGGCGACTGCCAATTTTCGCAATACATCCACACATCAGCCGGCGGCGGCTTTACCTGTCAGGAAAGCCTCGATATCACCTCATGGACGGGAGCCGGCGGAACCTTCGTGATCAATGCCGCGACCGCAAAGGTGAATCCCGTCAGCGCAACAGGGCCCTGCCTCGCGTTGTTTCCAGGCCCGGGCGGTTTTCCAGTCGACACTGGGTTCCCGGCCGCGCCTGGTCACTTCAACTTCGGCACCTTCGGCCCGCTCAAAGGCGAGTTTCAGATCCAAGTAACACAGATACCCTAGGCGGTGAGACAGGAGGGCGGGGAGCCCTCCTGTTCCTCTTCGCTACTCCATTCACAAGCCAGGTGCAGTTGCTCGCAAGTCAATTCGACAGTTGCGGGGGTTGAACCAGGAGGCGAAAAGCCGCCTTAGCCGCGGGCTCAAGTTCAATGACTGACTCCGACGACGAAGATCACCCGGTCGAAGAATCCTCTTCTTAAGGCTTCGGCGTGGTCGAGCTGGCCGAAGAGCCCCTAGATCAGGTTCTCAGTGGTTTTTGGCACTGAGCGCGCCGAGCCCCCGACTTCCAGCCTCTAGAACACCGGGGCGATCTCGGGGCTGCCACGGGGGACACGGTCGTTTTCTGCGACCGCGCATAGCGCAAGATTGCACGATTATTCACGTCATATTCCGTGCTCAGCGACCTGCATCGCAGCGGGTATGCAAGACGACCCCACGCTCGAAAGACCCCGTCGTTATTGGGGTTTGTCGTCGCAGCGCTCGCTCGTGCAGAGAATATTGAGAAGAAACGCCGTCGGGTGGGGAGGAGTCGGAGTGAACAGAACGGGCATCGGAGAAGCGCCCAACGCCGGGTCAGGCGGAGCGGCGAAGCAGCAGGCCGAGGATCATCACGTGTGCGACCAGGGCGGCGGGGACGATGACGATCGGGATGTAGTAGGCGGCGCCCAACTGGGTCACGACCGCCGCGCTGCGAGCCTGCAGGAACGCGTTGGCGAAATCGGCGATGCCTTCGACGCTGAAGATCCAGATCAACGGGATCGCCAGCGGGGACCGCGCGCGAAGCAACGCGATGGATCCGAGCGCGAGCAGGCCGGCGATAGCGGTCCCCAGCCCCGCGGGTACCGCGAAGCTCGCGGCGAGCGATGGCCCCGTGGCCGCCGGAGCGAGGAACACCAAGCCGATGTAGCGCAGGGTGTGCACGGCCAGGAGCGGCTGGAGCGCCGATTCGCGCGGCAGCTCGGCGAGGCGCGGGGCCACGAACCACCTCGCGAGCAGGCTCATCGTGACGAGGCCCAGGATGACCTGCGCTGGGAAGACGAGCTCAGTACTCATTCGTGCAAAAGCCACATCCCGCGACTTCCATCGCGGGACGCACGATATCCGCGCCGCCTGCGGCGATTCGGTGGGGCCTCGATCTCCAAGGCGAAGCCGGATGGTCCGGCGTGACAGCCACGGTGCGTCCGCTCCCGGAGCCGCGGCGTGGGCCGTCGCGATTCACGACATCAGCTCCTCGTCGACCCAGCACCTAGCCGCGGATGCCGCTTCGGGCGATACCTTGGATGAACTGGCGCTGGCTGAACAGGAACAGCAGCACCACGGGCAAGACGGCCATCATCGAGCCGGCCATGAGCAGCTGGAAGTTCGTGCTCACGTCGCTGCGGAAGATCGTGAGCCCGACCTGGATCGGCCGGAGATCCGGCGTGTCGGTCACGATGAGCGGCCACTGGAAGTCGTTCCAGGCCCGGATCGCGGTGAGCAGGGCGATGATCGCGAGCGCGGGCCGCGAGAGCGGGACGGCGAACCGCCAGAGGAACCGGAGGTGGCCGCAGCCGTCGAGCACCGCCGCCTCGTAGAGCTCGCCGGGGAGCTGGAGGAACGCCTGGCGCAGGAGGAAGACGTTGAACACCGACGCCCCGAACGGGATGATGAGTGCGAGGTAGGTGTTGTACCAACCGAGCCGCTGCATCGCGATGTAGTTCGGGATGAGCGTGACCTCTGGCGGGATGACAAGCGTCGCGAGGAGCGCCCCGAAGATCAGGCCCCGTCCGGGGAGCCGCATCCGCGCCAGCGCGTACGCGGCGAGGCTCGACGTGACCAGACCGAGCGCGACCTGGCCGACCGCCATGATGCCGCTGTTGAGGAAGTAGCGGCCGAACGGCGCCGCATGCCACGCGTCCGCGTAGTTGGCGAAGAGCCACTCCGCGGGGAACACACTCGGCGGAAAGCGCGTCGCCTCGGCCTCGCCTTTCAGAGAAGTCGAGAGCATCCAGAAGAACGGGAACGCCGTCAGCAGGCCGGCACCGAGCATCCCCGCGTACAGGAGGATCCGCGCCGGCCTAACCCGCATAGACCACCCGCCGTGAGAAGAACCGACCGTTCAGCGCGCTGAGCGCGAGCACGGCGAGGCCGAGCGTGAAGGCGGCGGCGCTCGCGTATCCGAGCTTGGTCTGGCACCAGAAACGATCGAACACGAAGAGAGCGGCGACCTGGGTCGTGCCAAGCGGATTCCCGGCGCAGCCGAACGCCTGCCCACCGCCGCCCATGACGTAGATGAGGTTGAAGGACGTCGTCGCGCCGATCGTCGCGATGAGCAGCAGGAAGTACGTCGTCGGGGAGAGGAGCGGGAATGTGATGTAGCGGAACAGCTTCAGCCCGGCCGCGCCATCGATCCGCGCCGCGTCGATCGTCTCCGACGGGATCGAGGTCAGCCCGGAGAGGAACACGACGGCATGGAACCCGAGGTAGTACCAGACCGTGACGAGCATGATCGCAGCGAGAGCCAGGCTCGGCGGGGCATCGGGCGCGATGATCCCGCCCGGCTCGAGGAGCCAGCGCTGCGGCGGGGCCCCGATCGAGGCCAGGAGGCCGTTCGCCGCGCCGTAGCTCGGGTTGAACACCCAGCTCCAGACGAGGGCGACCGCGACTTGTGAGGTGACGTAGGGCAGGAAGTAGAGCAGCCGGAACAACCCCCGGAACCGAAGGCGCTGGTGGAGGATGAGCGCGAGCGCGAGGCCGGCCGCCATCTCGAGCGGGACGGTCCCGACCGCGTACACGAGGGTGAGGAGGAGGGACCGGAGGAAGTCCGCGTCCACCGCCAGGTGCTGGTAGTTGCGGAAGCCGAGGAACGCGCCTTGGAGGATGTCCCAACGGAACAGGCTCATGTAGAGCACGTACACCGCGGGCCAGACGTGGAACGCGCCGATGATGAGCAGGGCTGGCGCGAGGAACAGGTAGCCCTCCGCCGCTTCGCGCCAGCGCTCTGCTCTCCGCATCCTCGCTACTGACCAGCGAGGATGTCGTTGACCTTCTTCTCCCCGGCGGTGATGGCGTCCTTCGGGCTCGACTTGCCGAGCAGGGCGGCCGTCACCATGTCACCGAGGACCGGTTGGATCTTCTGCCAGTCGGGGCTGCCGGGGATGCCGTGCGCGTCCTTCAGCGCGTTGATCGCGACGAGCAGCCGATCGTCCGTCGCGGCCGCGGCCTTGAAGTCAGGCGCGTTCTGGGCCGACACACGGAGCGGCATGTACCCGCTCGCGAGGCTCCAGGCGACCGTCTGATCGGTGTCGGTGAGCCACTTCATGAACAGCCAGGCCGCCCGTTGGTGGTCGGCTGGCGTCTTCGAGAAGATGACAAGGTTGTTCCCGAAAAGATCCGTGGCCGCCCCCTTCGGGCCGGCGGGCAAGGGCGCCATCCCCACCTTGAAGGTGTGGTCCTTCGGCATAGCTTGCTCGATGAATGGCCGGCTGACGCTGGTGGAGACGGCGAACGCCACCTTGCCCTGGGCGAACGGGTTCTGCCAATCGAAGCCCTGCGTCACCTGGCCGGTCTTGTCAGTGAGCACGAGATCCGTTTGGTACTGGAGCGCGGCGAGACCCTGGGGGCTGTTGAACGCCGCCTTCTAATAGTCAGGCGACAGGACGTCGCCACCCTGCGACCACAGGTACGGCAGGAAGAAGTAGTAGACATCCGGGGTCCAGGCGAGCGGTGTGGCGGTCGTCTTGGCCTTCACCGCGAGGAGCGCCTGCTTGAGTTCGTCCCAGGTCTTCGGGACGGACACGCCGGCCTGCTGGAGGATGTCCGGGTTGTAGTAGAGCAGCGCCAGACTCTTCGAGAACGGCCACGAGATGAGTGCCGGCTTCCCGCCAACCGGTAGCGAGTTGTCGTTGAGCAGCGCCGGGACGAAGTCCTTGAGTTGGTCGCTGGTGAGACCATCCGGCGAGTCGACGAACTGCTGCACGGGGACGAGCGCCTGGGCCTTCCAGTACTGGGCGGTCTGCGGCGGACCGCTCACCATGGCCAGGTCCGGCACCGAGCCAGCTTGGATCGCGCTCACGACCTTCTGGTACAGCTGGTCGTACGTGCCCTGGAACTGGCCCTGGATCTGGATCTTGTGCGATGAGTTGAATTTGGCGATGAGCTCGTTCAGACGATCGCCGAGCACGCCGGACTGGCCGTGCCAGAAGGTGATGGTGACCGCAGGCTCCGGCGCTGCCGTCCCCGAACCGCTCGTTCCTCCGTTCGTTCCAGGGACCCCCGCTGGCCCGCATGCCGCGAACACGAGCGCCACGATGAGCGTGAGCGATAGACGACGCATCGTCCTACCTCCGATGTTGCGGGCGCAGTCTAGTGAGCATGGCTAGCCCGTATCTGCGCCGGCCCGGCGGCCCGCTCCGCGTCGTGGGTCACCGCGGCGCGATGGCCCTCGGGCCGGAGAACACCATCGCGGCGCTGGACCTCGGCGTTCGCTGCGGCGTCGACCTGGTCGAGTTCGACGTGCAGCGGACGGCCGACGGCGTTCCGATCGTGATCCACGACGAGACGCTGGAACGCACCACGACCGGCGCCGGACGGGTGCGGGAGCACACGCTTGCCGAGATTCGCGCGCTCGACGCCGGCGTCCGGTTCGGACCGGCCTTCGCGGGCGAACGTGTGCCGTCGCTGGACGAGCTGCTCGAGTGGGCCACATCGCGAACGGTCGGGCTCATGCTCGAGCTCAAGCAGCCGATGCCGGGGAGCCGCGAGGCGCGCGACGACGAGCTCGTGCCCGCCGCGCTCGAGGCCGTTCGCTCGCACCGGCTCCTGGAACGGACGCTCTTCATCTCCTTCGACCATCGGTCGATCGGGCGGCTCCTGGCGCTCGAGCCGTCCGCTCGCAGCGCCCTGCTCACCGACGGGCCCGCGCTCGTCGACCCGCTCGCGCCGACCCGCGCGGTCGCCGGCACGCTTGGCCTCCACGTCCGTTGGCACTGGCTCTCGCACGAGCTCTGCGATGCGGCGCACGCGGCCGGGCTGCACGTGCACGCCTGGGGCCTCGGTGGTCCGATCTCCGACGACCTGGTTCGGCGGCTCGTTGGGTTCGGCGTCGACTCGCTCTCGGCCGACGCGCCGGACGAGCTCACCGCGCTGCTCGCCGCGCAAGGACTGCGCTAGCGGCACGGCCACGGCTCATGGCGAGCGCGGGGGCTCCGGCTGGAGGAAACGCGCGGTGGTCAGCGTCTGAACTGACCGATGTTGTGCATGAAAATGTGACCCTCTTGAAGCTGCAGCTGGTTAGCGCGTGGAGCCCTGCAAGAAATCAGAAGCGAAGCGTGGTGCCGACGCTGCTCTGGATGAAGGCGCTCGGAAACCGGCGGGCCAGCTCGTGAGTGGCTTTCCAGCCCGTGCAGTGGCCGGGAGCGATGTAGTCGAAGCTCAACGCGCTCATCTCTTCCAGCGTGCGTGGGATGACCGGCTCCATGATCGCTCCCGTCAGATGGCAGCCGCCGACGAACGCATGCAGCTTGTCGACCCCGGTCAGCCGGCGCGCGTTCCGCAGGACATTGATCACACCCGAGTGGCTGCAGCTCGACATCACGACCAGTCCCTTACCGGCGACCTGGACGATCACGCCTTGATCATCCCAGACCATGTAGTCGGGCTCCCAGTCATGCTCTCTCCGTCGGTACTGGACCGGGAATCCAGGCTCGAAGTCGGTCGTGCGCTCGACCTGGCCGGTGACGAGTACGCAGCCGTCGACCAGCAGGGTCGGGCCGCGCTCCTCGATCACCGCAACCCCCTCACGCTCGAGGTCCATGTGGCTTGGAGGGGGAGCGGGGATCTCGCGCCCGTCCGGGAAGACGAGCTTTCGATCGAGCCAGGCATCCGGATGCAACACCAACGGCAGGCCGCGCCAGCCGACCCTGTTCAGCATTCCGGCAAGGCCGCCGTGGTGGTCGGCGTGGCCGTGAGAGAGGGCAATCGCCCGTAACTCGTTGATCTTGACCCCGAGCACGTCCAGATTGTGAAGCGCGGTCCGGCGTGCGAACCCAGCGTCGTACAGAATGGAGTGACGGTTCCCGTCGCGTTCGATCGTCAGCAAGAGTGAGTAGCCGTGCTCGGCCAGCAGCTGGTCGCTCTCCGGGTTGAGTGAGAACGGTGGTCGCCGGGCGACGTCGCTGCCGGCCAGCAACGCGTCACTGACGTTGTCGACCAGGATCAGAACCTCGAGCGCGTCGACGGGCTCCAAGGCGACCGCTCTCATCTCAGCTCCTCGGTGCGGTCATGCTATGGGCAGCGTGATCCTTCGGCGTCCAGGCGCGGAGCTCGCCCCGTGCTGCGTGATCCTCTGGGCTCAGGCGCGCCTCGAGCATGTCCTGGTCAGCCTGCCCAGTCAGCCTGCCCACGGGTCAGAAGCTCGAGCACCCGGCGGTGCGTGTCGGTCTCGATGCAACCGATGATCTCATCTGCACGCGCGCCGACAGAGGAGGGGCCCGCACGCCTCAAGGCTGCGAAGTCCTAGGGAGCGAGGAGACCTACTACCGGGAGGAGAGCGATGCCTCATGCACCTGATTGAGGAAGGCAGGGCGAGAATCAGGGCCGCGAGCGACAACCATTGATCAGCAGTGTCTGCGCCTCGTCCCATTCCGTGTCGGGCGGCGCGCTTCCCTCCAATCGTCAGACTCTACTAGGTGCGCATCGAAGCGCCTTACGTCCTATCCCGTCAGGCCTGTGTGGGCGGCCATGAAGAGCCTCCTCGTCCTGCTCCTCCTCGCCGCTGGCTACCGTTGCCGCACAGCCGTGGATGGACTGCGCGGGCACCGTAGGCCTTCGGCCGGATCTGGACGTGCGCTGTTCTGGTGGAGGCGTCCGCGTCCCCAACTAGCTCTCTGAAGGGCCGGGTGGAATGCATCGGCCCCTGCCGGAACCCGAACACCTGCTTCCGTTCGCTCTCGCCGAACCTTCGAGTGATTACTCGACCGACATGCGCTCGCGCTCCATCGCGCTTGAGAGTCCCGGGCGCGGGGCGAGCGCGCTCCGTTTGGACACGCTCGCGCGTAGTCCTTTTCTCTACGTCGCGCTTACACGGTCAGCGTGAGGGTGGTGGGTTCAGTTTGAGGGGGCGAACAGCTTCCAGTGCCCTTCGGAGATGACTTCGACGGCGCCGTCGACCACTTGTATGGCGGTCCATCTGAAAACACCCGGTCTCGGCGGAAAACACCCGGCTATCCTGAAGGCGAGAAACCCCGAAATCGTTCGGGAAAAACGCCGGGGGGCTAGCTCAGCGGTAGAGCAGGGGACTTTTAATCCCTTGGTCGAGGGTTCGAATCCCTCGCCCCTCACCGACGTCACGGTCCAGATGACCGGCGGAGGAGCGCGGAATGCCTACGCGACTCTGGTCATCTGCGGTTCCGTGCGTCGAAAGCATCCCGAGATCGCGCGGTGTCTCGATCGAGGCCTAGCCGCGCCCGCTGACCTCGGACCACCCGAGCTTCAGCGCGAGGTAGCCGAAGACCGCGAGCATCGCGACGCCCACGAGCAACACGGCGCTGCCGGCGCTCAGGAGATCCGCCCCCGCGTCGGTGCGGCCGAGGAGTCCAGCGGCGATCCCGCTGTTCGCGACCAGGGTCGCGTAGTAGGCGAGGACGAACCCGATGAGTGCTAGGCCGAGGTACGCGAAGACTTTGGGCCAAGGTCGTTCATTCATGGGGCAGGTCTACGGCGGGTCCACGGGCGGCGGCAATGACCCGAAAGTCCGCTCCGAGCGGCCGTAACGCTCGACTCGACCCGTCGTTCAGGTCCGGCGCGCCGCTCCTCGGATCCTCCTGGCTCACCGGTAGGCGGAACTCGCACGCCTCGCCACTGTCATGCGGACGAGAGATTTGGTCATGGCCAATGAGGATCGTGTAGATGTCGGTGCAACGAACGGTAAGGGGACGCCTGCGCCCGCGGCGATGAGCGGCGGGCCATCCTAGAAGACTGGCGTCACCGTTGCCTCCGGCTTACGGCCACTCGGTGCGGTCCGCTGAACTGGGCTCGGAAGCCGGGCCCGATCGCACGGAGGACGGGGACGCACCAGGCACGATCGCCTCGCGGTCTTCGGGGGGACCGAAGATGTAGCGGTACGACAGCCCGGCGAGCACCGCGCCGACGAGCGGTCCGATCCAGTAGACGTACCAGTTGTCGAGGTACCCGGACACGACCGCGGGGCCGAAGTGCCGAGCCGGGTTCATCGCCGCACCGGTGAGTGGTCCGCCGATGAGGATGTCGGCGGTGACGACGAGCCCGATGCCGAAACCCGCGATGCGCGGCGCGTTGGGCGAGACCGCGGTGCCGAAGACCGCCCAGACAAGGAAGAGGGTCAGCACCGCTTCGATCGCGATCGCAAGAGCGGGAGCCACGGCGGCATTCACCGTCGGCGTCCCGAGGTGCGTCGCCGTCGCGGCGGCGAGGAACGGCTCGAAGAAGAGACGCAGCACGAGGCCCGCGAGGACCGCGCCGACGAGCTGTGCCGCCCAGTAGGTGAGGACGCGGGACCATGGATGCGTGCGCGCGATCGCGAGCCCGAACGTGACCGCCGGGTTGAAGTGACCGCCGGAGATGGCGCCGAACGATGACACCGCGACCGCGAGGGCGAGCCCGTGCGCGAACGCGATCCCCAGCAGCGCGTTGGGCGGTGAGCCCGCCGCGACGGTCGTCACGATCGCGCCGGCGCCGATCACGACGAACATGAAGGTGCCTGCGATCTCCGCGAGCAGCGCGCGCGTGTGCCCACTCAACCTGTTTCCTCCAACGTCTTGGGGCGAAATGCTAGCGTTCGGTCAGTGAGCGACTTCAAGCCCACCGAGGCGAACAAGGCCCGCATCCTGTCCATCAAGGTGGCGCCCGAGGGGACCGGCGTCGACGACACGAACCTCGAATGGGTCGAGATCGCGGTCCAGCTCGACAGCGATCTCGCGAACTGGCGCGTCCAGCACATCCGTCCGTTGTGGAAAGTCGAGATCGCCAGGCCCATCGAGTGGGAGTGGATCTACACCTTCGGCTCGCCGGCCTTCGTGCGCGGGGGGGAGGTCTACCGCATCCATTCCGGCTCGCGCATCCGCGCGGCGATGCACCCGCTCGCGGACGACCTCACGTCGGGCCGCAAGCACGTCTACGTCGCGGGCCCGCTCGCCGCGGCACGGCTCATCTGGGAGCGCGGAGACTACGTGCGGCTCGTGGACGCGTTCGGCACCGTGATCGACGAGATCATCGTGTGGCCGCCTGAGCCCGCGGTCGCTTCGCTCCCGGGGGCCGCTACCCCCGCCCCGGCCGGTACTCCTTCGTCTGGAGCGCGAGCTTCCGGATAACGTCCTCGAGGACGGTCACGCCGATGCCCGGCCCGGTCGGCACCTTCATCGTCCCATCCTTCTCCACCGTGAACGGCTCCCCGATGAGCTCCGTCTCGAAGTAACGCTCCGAGGCGCTGACATCCCCCGGGAGACTGAAGTTCGGCAGCGACGCGAGATGCACGTTGTGCGCCCGGCCGATGCCGAACTCGAGCATGCCGCCGCACCACACCGGGATCTCGCTCTCCGCGCAGACGTCGTGGATGCGCTTGGCCGACGCGTGCCCGCCGACGCGGCCGGGCTTGATGTTGATGATCCGCGTCGCGCCGATCTCGATCGCCTTCCGCGCGTCGGCGCTCGTGTGGATCGACTCGTCGAGGCACACCGGCGTGGCGATGCCCTTCTGCAGCGTCGCGTGATCGACGATGTCGTCGTGCGCGAGAGGCTGTTCGATCATCATCGGGTGATACGCGTCGATGCGTTTGAACAGCGGAAGGTCGGCGAGCGTGTACGCCGAGTTCGCGTCGAGCATGAAGGCGAGGTCGGGAAAGCGGTTCCGCACCGCCTCCGCGACATGTCCATCCGCGCCGGGCTTGATCTTCAGCTTCACACGCTGGTAACCGCCCGTGAGCTCGCGCTCGATCGTCTCGATGAGCGCCTCGACCGTCGGGTGGATCCCGATCGCCACCCCGGAGAGGATCCGGTCGCGCGTCCCTCCGAGGAGCTGCGAGAGTGAG
>Ga0207646_10000781_pt1 | contig 41279 bp, 34 predicted proteins | sample KBSK5502metaG_FD_184343 | JGI IMG/M metagenome (GOLD analysis project Ga0207646, IMG submission 184343) | Corn, switchgrass and miscanthus rhizosphere microbial communities from Kellogg Biological Station, Michigan, USA - KBS K5-50-2 metaG... | ecosystem: Host-associated > Plants > Roots >... | reverse complement strand
CGCACAAGACCTTTGGAATCACGACTCTCCGAAGAGCCACGTCAAGGTTCGGGGCAGCCGGATCGCATTTCGGTTTCGAGCCAAGCACCGAATCTGGGTGCGGACGGCGGTGGTCGATGCGGAGCTGGCGACGCGATGCGTGAGCGCCTGGACACCGCGGCAAGCGGCTCTTCCGTGGCGAATACGCCGGTCTCGCAAAGCTGCTTAGAATTGCCGTCGGATCTCGGCTGGGCTCATCACTTCCGCGATGAAAAGGAGGACGAATCGTGGCTCGCAAGACAGTGCTCGTCTGCGACAACTGCGGCAACGAAATCGACGAGGGTAAAGGCGCGTCGATGCGGATCAACTATTCCGATGCGCGGCGCGGCTCGAAGCAAGCGGATCTCTGCGACAACTGCGCCGGCGGGATGCCCGGTCACGCGGCCGCGAGGCGCGGACGGCGGCCCAAGTCGGTCGCCGCGTAGAGCGCTCACGACTCTCTCGCTCTAAGCAGGAAACGGTAAGAAATCCCGTCTGGTGGCGGGACTAGGATGGGCCGATGGCTCTGACGCTGCTGGCCGGACCTGCGAACGCGGGCAAGGTCGCCCTTCTGCTGGAGCGCTACCGGGCCGAGCTCGCACGCGAACCCTTCCTGATCGTGCCGAACCGGTCGGACGTCGATCGGGTCGAGCGTGAGCTTCTCGCCTCCTGCGGGGCGCTGCTCGGAGGCCAGATCGGGACGTTCGACGATCTGTTCCGCCGGCTGGCGCGCGACGGTGGAGAGCATCGTCCCGTCGCAACCGACGCACAGCGGGCGCTGATCGTTCGCAGGGCGCTTGCGCGTGCGCGGCTCAACGGGTGGACTCGCTCGGCACGCTTCGCCGGCTTCGCCGATGCGCTGTCGTCGACGCTGAGCGAGCTCGAGTCAGGGCTCGTCGAGCCCGCCGAGCTCGAGGGGGATCTCGCCGGGCTCTACGGCGAGTACCGGGCCGAGCTCGACCGGCTGGGACTCTGGGACCGTGACCTCCAGCGCCGGGCGGCGGCGGAGCGGATCGCCGGGGAGCTGGGGTCCTGGGACGGCCGGCCCGTCTTCGCCTACGGCTTCGAGGACCTGACCGGCGCCCAGTGGGCGCTGCTGGAGGCGCTCGCGGGCCGAGCCGAAGTGACGGTCTCGCTCCCTTACGAGCCGGGCCGCCCCGCCTTCGCATCGCTGGAGCGGACGGCAGCCGACCTGTCCGAGCTCGCGCGGCCGCGGATCGAGGAGCTGCCGCCCCGGCCGGAGGTGCGCCCGCCGGCGCTGGCGCACCTAGAGCGGTCTCTCTTCACGGCCGCCGAGCGTGATCCTGGGACGCGTAGCGTGCCACCAATCGACGGCGCGCTTCGCTTCTTCGAAGGCGCTGGGCGTCGCGGGACCCTCGAGCGCGTGGCCGAGGAGCTGCTGGCGCTGATCCGCGCAGGCACGCGCCCGGAGGAGATCGCGCTCGTCTGTCCGCGGGTCGAGCGCTATCGCGCGCCGCTCGAGACCGCGCTCGGCTCGCTCGGCGTGCCGTACGCGATCGAAGGGCAGATTCGGTTCGATCAGACGGAGTTCGGGCGCGCCCTGCTCTCGCTGCTGCGGTTTGCCTGGCAGGGTGGCGGGCGCGGTCAGCTGTACGGCTTCCTTCGCTCGCCCTACTCGGGTCTCGCTCGAGCGAGCGTCGACTGGGTCGAGGGGCGGCTCCGCGGCCGCGCCGTCGAGACAGGCGAGCGCACGGAGGAAGAAACCATGCGGCTCCGCGACGGCCACCCGCTGCCGCCTCTCGAGCTCCTCCGCAAGGCCGAGACGCCGCTCGCTGCTCTGCTCGACCTCGTTCGCTTCATGCTGCGTGCCGCCCACGGGCTCGATTCGCCCCCGCTCGGCGAGGAGTCGGGGCAGGATCTCCGGGCATTCGAGGGACTCAACCGGCTCGTCGGCGAGCTCGAGGGCTGGCTGGCCCTCGGCGGGTCGCTGTCACCGGACGAGATCGTCTCTGCGCTTGAACGCACGCCGGTTCGCGGTGCCGGCCAGGCAGCGGGTCGAGTCGACGTCGTCGACCTTTTGCGCGCCCGCACGCGCCGCTATGAGATCGTCTTCGTACTCGGCCTCGAAGAGGGCACTCTGCCGCGCCGCGGCGAGGGCTCGCCGTTTCTGGACGAGGAGACGGCGCGCGAGCTCGACACGCGCCTGCGCCGCTCGCGGCTGGCGAGGCCGGACCCGGTCGAGCGCGACCGCTACCTCTTCTATACGGCCTGTACACGCGCCACGCGGCGGCTCTATCTCGTCCGCGAGGCCGCGAACGACGAGGGTGGGCCGCGCGAGCCGAGCCCCTTCTGGGACGAGGTTCGTGACCTCTTCGCCGAGGACGAGGTGCGCCGCGCGACGACGCGGCGGCCGCTCTCCTCCCTCACCTGGCCGGTCGAGCAGGCTCCGACCGACCGGGAGCGCCTGCGCGCGCTCGCCACGCTCGTTCCCGTCGACGAGGAGGCCGCGCATGCGCTGGCGCAGGCCAACGGCTGGGAGCGCCAGCTCGACCGTGCCCTGCGGGCGTTCGAACGGCCGACGCGCCTCACGCATCCGGTCGTGCTGGAGGAATTGCGCAAGAAGACGAACTTCGGCGTCACCGAGCTGGAGACGTTCGCCGACTGCTCGTCGATCTGGTTCGTCGACCGTCTGATCGGACCGCGCACGATCGACCAGGTCGTCGACCCGCGCTTGCGCGGCCAGGTCGCGCACAGCGCGCTGCACAAGTTCTTCGCGGGCGTCCCGAAGCGCCTCGGCGTCGAGAAGCTCGGGCCCGACCAGCTTGACGACGCGCTGGAGTTCATGCGCGAGTGCCTCGGGGAGGCAATGGCGGGCGTCCGGATGGAGCTGACCGATCTGCAGCGGCGCGAGCTCGAGCAGGGCCTGCTGCGCGACCTCGAGGCGTTTCTACGCGACGAGGCCGCCTCGGAGCTCCAGCTGGTGCCGCGCCGTTTCGAGGTGTCGTTCGGCTCGGAGCGTTCGCCTCAAGAGCTCCAGCGAGGACTCGATCTCGGCACCTTCACGCTCTCCGGAAAGATCGACCGGATCGATCTCGACCCGTTCAGCGCCCGCGGGATCGTTCAGGACTACAAGTCGGGGAAGACCGCGCACTCAGCGGCGCAGATCGAATCCGAGCTAAAGCTGCAGATCCCGCTCTACATGCTCGTGCTTCGCGATTTAGTCGGGGTCGAGCCGCTCGGCGGGATCTACCGAGCGCTCTCCGGCAAGCGCGACGCCCGTGGGCTCCTGCGCACGGAAGCGAAGGAGGATGGCGTCCCGGGCTTCTCGCGGAACGACTACCTCGACGAGGAGGCGTTCTGGGGCCAGGTCGAGCGGGCGGAGGAGTTGGCGCGCGGCTTCGTAGAGCGGATCCGCACCGGCGACGTGCAACACGACCCGAAGGGCGGCGACTGCCCGCCGTGGTGCGAGCTCTGGCGGATGTGTCGGATAAGGCGAACATGAAAAATCCTGGTCTCCCGAGCGGAGCGAAGGGACATGCCGGGCCCGCGAAAAATGCGCAGCATTTTTCGCGGATAAACCCGGAGCAGCGCGCGGCGATCGAAGCGCGAGGCCACGTCTTCGTCTCGGCGGGCGCCGGAACTGGGAAGACGCTCGTCCTCGTGGAGCGGTTCGCGAACGCTGTCTGCGACGAGGGCCTCGACGTCGGCTCCGTGCTCGTGATCACGTACACGGAGCGCGCGGCCGGCGAGCTGCGGGGGCGCATCCGGCGCGAGCTGCTCGACCGCGGCCGGGACGACCTCGCCCGCGAGCTGGACGGCGCCTGGATCTCGACGATCCACGGCTTCTGCCACCGGCTGCTGAAGGCGTATCCGTTCGCAGCCGGGCTCGACCCGCGCTTTCGCGTGCTCGACGACAGCCAGGCGCGGGTGCTCCGCGGCGAGGCGTTCGAGCAGGCGCTGGACGAGTTCTGCTCCGGTGACGATCCGCGGCGTCTCCGCCTGCTCGCCACCTACGGCGCCGGCGGCCTGCGGCGGATGCTGACGGGCGTCTACGAGACGCTGCGGGCCGCCGGCCGGCCGCTCGAGTTGCGACTCGGCGAAGGCCCGGCTTTGGCGCAGCGCGTCGAGGCGCTGCGCGAGGCCTCGCGCTGTCTCGTCGACGAGGAGGGCGACGACGAGCAACGCGCACAGGCGGCGCGAATGCTCGAGCTCCTCGCGCGCGACCGGCTGGCAGAAGATCTCCTCGACCTCTCCGAGTTCGCCACGCGCGGTGGCCCGCGCGAGCGGTTCGCGAGCTACGAGGCAGCGCGCAAGGCAGTCGAGCAGGCGGCCCTCGACGAGCTGGCCACCCGCGACCGCGATCTGCTCCAGGAGCTGCTCGAGGGCTTCGCACGGGCGTACGCGGGCGCGAAGGAGCGCGAGTCCGGCGTCGACTTCGAGGACCTACAGCTGACCGCGCGCGACCTGCTGCGCGAGCACGACGAGATCCGGCAGCGGGAGGCGTGGCGCTTCCGCGCAGTGATGGTAGACGAGTTCCAGGACACGAATCGCCTTCAGTGCGACGTGATTGATTTGGTCGCCGGCGACGAGTTGTTCTTCGTCGGCGACGAGTTTCAGTCGATCTACGGCTTCCGGCACGCCGACGTGAACGTCTTCCGGGAGCGCCGCGGGGAGGCGGGCTCCGTGCTGCCGCTGACGCTGAACTACCGCTCGCGTCCCGAGGTCCTTGCCGCGGTCAACCACCTCTTCGGCTCCGACTTCGGCGACGAGTTCCAGCCGCTCGCGGCTTCCGGCGACTTTCCCGATCCGGTCTTCGGGACGCCAGTCGAGCTGCTCGTCACGGACAAGGCGAGCTACAGCGGCACGGGGACGCACTGGCGCCGCGGCGAGGCGCGCTCGGTGGCGCGTCGCGTCAAGGAGCTCGTCGAGACCGGGGCCGCGAAGCCGGGCGAGATCGTGCTCCTCTTCGCCGCCGGGACGGACGCCGAGTGGTATGAGCAGGAGCTGCGCGAGCTCGGCCTGCCGACATATCGCACGACCGGCCGCGGCTACTTCGGCCAGCAGCAGGTCGCCGACCTGCTCGCCTACCTGCGGCTGCTCCACAACCGCTACGACGACGAGGCGCTCGTGACGGTGCTCGCCTCACCTCTGGTCGGTCTGTCCAACGACGCGCTTGTGTTGCTGCGGCGCAATGCGTCGAAGCGGCCACTCTTCAAGGGGCTCGAGCGGTCCCTTCCCGGCGGGCTCGATCCGCGCGACGAGCGTCTCTTCCAGGCCTTCCGCCAGCGTTTTGAGCGGCTCGTCGTTGCCTCGCGGACGCTCTCGCTCGAGCGGCTTTGCGAGGAGGTCGTCGCCGCCCACGACTACGACCTCGCGGTGCTCGCCCAGTGGGACGGGCGCCGCCGCTACGCCAACCTGCGCAAGCTCGCCCGCCTCGCGCGTTCGTACGAGGAGCTGCGCGGCGCTGACATCGAGGGCTTCGTCCGCTTCGTGCGCGAGCTGGACGAGGCCGGCGCGAAGGAGCTCGAGGCCGTGGCCGAGGAGGAGGACGCCGACGTCATCCGGCTGCTGACGATTCACGCCGCCAAGGGGCTCGAGTTCAAGGTGGTGGTCGTCGCCGACGCAGGCCGCGACCGCGCCGCGCCGGGTGCGGACGAGATCCTCGCCCTGCCGGACGGGCGGTTCGGCTTCCGCGTCGCCGATCCCGCAACCGGAGTCCGCAAGCCGACGACGGCGTACGAAGAGGTGCGCGCGGCCAGCCGGGAGGAGGCGGAAGCGGAGCGGCGCCGCCTCTACTACGTCGCGATGACCCGCGCCGTCGACAGGCTGATCGTCGCCGGCTCGATCGATCCTGAGAAGGCTGCGGACGAGCGGACTCCGATCGGCTGGGTGCTCGGCCGGCTCGAGATCCCCGCCTTGGACGATGCAGCGGACGGCCCTATCGAGCTCGAGCGCGACGGAGCGCGGATCCTGCTGCGCCTCGGCCGCTTCGAGGCCGAGTCTGCGGTCGAGCCGCTGCCCGAGCCTGCCGCCGAGCCCGGGCAGCTGGCGCTGTTCGAGCCGAACGGCTCCGGCGGCTCGGCCGTGGTGAGCGCTCCGAACCTCCCGCCCCTCGAGCAGGTGCCGGAGCCGCCGCTCCACCGAGTACGCGCGCTGTCGTACAGCGCCCTCGCCCTGTTCGAGTCGTGCTCGTACCGCTACTACGCGGAGCGCGTCGTCGGAATGCGCGAGGCGCAGGCGTCAGGTTCGGTTCCTGGACACGAAGGACTGGCGGCCACCGAGATCGGGGACAGCGTCCACTTCCTGCTCGAGACGCTCGACCTCCGTGACCCGCGGCCGCCGGGGCCGGACGAGCTCGCCGAAGCCGTCCGCGCGCGCTACTCGGCCGCTACCGGCGAGGAGCTGGAGCGGATCGCCGGACTCGTGCGGGCCTACTGCGACTCCGAGCTCGCAGCGCGGGTCGTGGCGCTCGAGGGCGCGGCACCCGAGCGGCCGTTCGCCTTCGAGCATGACGGCGTCCTCCTGCACGGCCGGCTGGACGTCCTCCACCTGGACGGCCCGCGCGCGGTGGTCGTCGATTACAAGACGAACGTGCTCGAGGACGCCCCTCCGGAAGAGGTGATCGAGCGCGACTACCACCTGCAGCGGCTCGTCTACGCACTGGCGTGCTTCCGTGCCGGCGCCGATGAGGTCGAGGTCGTCTACCAGTTTCTCGAGCGGCCGGACCCGGCCGTGACCACGAGCTTCGTCCGCTCCGAGCTGCCCGGGCTCGAAGCGGAGCTCTCGGAGGCGATCGCCCGGATCCAGGAGGGCGTGTTCAAGCCGACGCCGAGCGAGTTCATCTGCTCCGGTTGTCCTGTTCTCGACGTCGTCTGCGCCGGGCCGCGGCTCCTCCAGCATCCGGAGTCTTCGCTGCAGGCCGTCGCCGCGACAGCTGGCGCAATTCCGGGCGGCGCCGACTCCTACTAGCCGGGATTAGACGGCCGCACCGGCCAGGCCGGCACGGCCTGAGGGTCGGCATCGCGAGACGATGCCGACGCGCAGTCGGCTAGCGTCCGCGGGCGTGCCGCGGAGCTACGTCCACGAGGCGCGGCGCCGCGTCGGCCCGAAGCGGGCGCGGATCGTGCCGATCATCGAGCGGCTGGCCGCCCAGTACCCCGACGCGAAAATCGCGCTTCGCTACCGCAACGAGCTCGAGCTGCTCGTCTCGGTGATGCTCTCCGCGCAGACGACCGACGTCAACGTCAACCGCGTCACCGAGCGGTTGTTCGAGAAGTACAAGCGGCCGGAGGACTACCTCGCCGTCCCGCTGGAGCAGCTCGAGCGTGACATCTACGCTACCGGCTTCTACCGCCAGAAGGCGAGGTCGCTGCGCGCGACGATGGCGATGCTGCTCGAGGACTTCGACGACCGCGTGCCGCGCAGGCTCGAGGAGCTCGTACGCCTGCCAGGCGTGGCGCGCAAGACGGCGAACGTGGTCGCGGCCGAGCTCGGCGACCCGCAAGGGATCGTCGTCGACACCCACGTGCGCAGGCTGTCCCAGCGGTTCGGGCTGACGAAGCAGGAGGACCCGGTCAAGATCGAGCGCGACCTTCAGCGGCTCGTCCCGCGCGAGCACTGGGGTCTCTTCCCGCACCTGCTGATCTGGCACGGCCGCCGCGTCTGCATCGCCCGCGCGCCCCGCTGCGAGGACTGCGTCGTCAACGACCTTTGCCCTTCGAGCCGCGTCTAGAGCCGTGGCCGAAACCGCCCTTGTCCTTCTTCTGCCCGAGCTGGAGCCGCTGATCGGCGCCTGGCGCCGCCGCTACACCGGCGACGGGGTCCGCGGCATGCCACCGCATGTGACCCTGATCGGCCCGTTCGCGGACAGCTCGGAGGTCGACGACTTGCTCGAGCGCTTGGGACGTGTACTCGCTGCCTTCGCGCCGTTCGAGGTCGCGCTTCGCGGAACGGCGAGATTCCCGGGGCTCCTCTACCTCCGGCCGGAGCCCGCAGAGGCCTTCGTCGCGATCACTCAGGCCTTGGTGCGCGCGTTTCCGGATTTCCCGCCCTATGCCGGCGAGTTCGACGAGATCGTCCCGCATGTCACGGTCGCCCAGGCCGACGATGACGTCCTTGCAGCAGCGGATCAAGAGCTTGACGCGCAGCTGCCGGTAAAGTCGCGCGTCGAGCGTGCCTGGCTGGTCGAGGACACCCCCGGCGGCTGGCGCCGGCACACCGCGTTTCCGCTCGAACGGCGCACATCCGTTTGACTTGCGTCACGGCCGGCCGCGTAGGCTCGAAGCGTGCGGGAGATCGACCTCGCCGTCTACGCGGATGCCCTCGCCGGCGAGTCGGCGGCGTTGTCCGCGCGAGCGGAGCGAATTCGCTCGAAGCTACGCCAGGCCAAGATCGAGCGGCGCGCCCGCAACGACCTGACCGCTGCGACGGTCGACCGGCTCGAGTCGCTCGGCCTGCTCGGCGGCATCGACGAGCGGGCGGCCCACGCCGAGCTCCGCGAGCTCGAGGACTCGCTCGCGGTGCTGGAGGAGCTGCAAGCGTGGGTCGAGGGCGAACTCGCCGCTACGAACGCGGCGTGATCGCGACCAGCAGGCCGCCGTCGTCGTCGTAGGCGGGGAAGAAATCGGCGGTGACCGGCTTGCGCTGGCCGGCGCGAGTTCTCAGCTCGAGCCGCTCGCCGAGCCGTCGCACTCCCCATTCGAGCGCGAGCCCCGCAGGGTTCCGGCCATCTTCGTAGCCCGTCAGGCCGAGGCTGTCCATCACGTCGCGGCCCATCAGCTCGTCCTCTCGGTAACCGGTCAGCTCGAACACGCCGCGGCCGGAGGCAAGGATCCGGCTCTGCTGGTCGCAGACGACGAAGCCGGTTCCGGGCGCCGGGTAGTAATCGTCCATCAGCTCGAACAGAAAGCCGAAGCCGCAACGGTGGCACGCGACCGCCTGGCGGGTCAGGCCTTCCTGCCGGTCGTGGTCAATTGACCGTTCCCTGCAGTTTGGGCAGATGAAATAGGGCACCTGTCGATGCTAGCCAGAGGCTCCGGGTCGCCGAGTGGAGAATCGTCTATCGCTGTGGTACAACCCGAGCGAGGCGGGCCACTCGAGGAAGGGAAACGAAAGTGATGAGGAGATTCGTGTGGCCGCTGCTTGTCTGCATCGCCTCCGCGGTCCTTGTCGGCGGTGCCCTGGCCGGGAGCGGAACGACGCTCAACAGTTCGAAGCCGACGTGGTGGGAGAAGCTGCAGCACGTCTCGGCAACGGGCTTGAGCCCGAACGAGGGTGGCCCCGGAACCAGCATCCAAGTGGGAGCGAACGTCGACGTCAGCAACGAGATCGGGCCACAGAGCGAGACCTCGATCGCCACGAAGCCCGGCGACCCGGGCACCGTTGTGGCCGGCTCGAACGAAATCGACCGACTGCCGATGCGAGGCTATTTCTCAAACGACGGCGGCAAGAGCTACGGCGGCGTCGATCTGCCGCTGCCGGACCCGACCAAGTCCAACGGGTTCGACTTCGGCTCCGATCCGGGCGTTGCCTGGGACTCGCTCGGCAACGTCTACTACTCGTACATCGTCGTCTTCTTCAGCTCCGGCGGGGCCGTTGTCGGCAGCGAGCTCGCCGTCGCGCGCTCGAGCGACGACGGCCAGACGTGGACGCCGACCTACTGGAACTTCGAGAACGGCGGCGCGAAGTTCAACGACAAGCCGATGATCACCGTCGACAACAACCGGGCAAGCCCCTATTTCGGGACCGTCTACGTCGCCTGGGACACGACGAACGGAGCGCAAGGCAAGCCGAGCACGACCGGCGTCGTCGTCAGCCGCTCCACCGATCACGGCACCACGTTCTCGACGCCGGTGTTCGCGAGCGCCACCCATGCCGGCCCTCATTTCGGGATCGGCGCCGACCCGTTCGTCGCGCCGGACGGCACCCTTCATGTCGCCTGGCACGACCAGACGAACGCGATCGTCGAGTCGAGCTCGACCGACGGCGGGCAGTCGTTTGGCGCGACCCATCTGATCGCATCGACGAACGTGTCGTTCGACATCGCAGCACCTGCCGAGAGCACGCGCGGCGTACTCATCTATCCCTCGTGCGACTCGGACCGCAGCACGGGCCCGAACCGCGGCAGCCTCTACTGCGTTTGGGAGGACGAGACGACGACCGGCGACGGACTCGACGTCTTCTCTTCGCGGTCGACGGACGGCGGCCAGACGTGGAGCTCGCCGCTCCGCGTGAATGACGACGCCCACGGCTTGGCGAACGACCAGTTCTACCAGTGGTTGTCGGTCGATCCCTCGAACGGTTCGTTGAACGTCAGCTTCTACGACACAAGGCTCGACCCCACGCATCTCAGCACGAACGTCTACTACGCACGCTCGACCGACGGCGGGCTCTCGTACTCGCCGAATGTCCGCGTCACCGACGCCTCGACGAACGAGACTTGCTGTGGCGCACAGCTTGGCGATCAGTACGGCGACTACGAGGGGATGTCCGCCGTGAACGGCGTCGTGCGTCCGATCTGGACCGACCGCCGCGAGGCGGTGCAAGCCCTGAACGAAGAGGTCTTTTCGAGCACGATCAGGACGCGCTAGGAGAAGTTGCCGGGGTCCGGTTTTGCCGGGCCCCGGGCTTCTCAATCGCCGGGCTGCGCGGCGCGGCGCCTCCCGCGCAGCGAGCGCGGATCCAGCTTCCGCAGCGGCGGCAGTTCCGGTCGGCGGATGGGGTCGCCGCCGATCCAACCCAGCCAGCGGAAGAACGCGAGCTGGAGGATGGTCGTGACGACAATCCAGCCCCAGCTCCACCAGTACCCGAAGCTCCAGCCGAGCTCCGGGATGTGATGGAAGTTCTGCCCGTAGAGCCCGACGATGAAGGTCGGCACGAGCAGGACCGACGCGATCACCGTCAGCCGCTTGACGACCTCGTTCTGGTCGTTGGCGATCTTCGCCTGGCTGTAGTCGCGGGCGCTGGAGAGCAGGTCTCGCGAGAGGTCGAGGCCGTCCGTGGCCCGGAGCAGCTTGTCGTAGGCGTCCGAGAAGTTGAGCTCGATCTCGCGCGGCAGCAACTCCGGGCCCTCGCCGACGTCGATCCGGCGGTCGACGATCGAGCGGATCGCGTCCCGGGTGGGCGCGAGCGTTCTCCGCACGTGGAGAAGGTCGTGCCGCAGCTCCGAGATCCGGCCTCGGACCTGGGCCGAGGTCCACGTCTCGATGCCCTCCTCGAGCTCGTCGATCTCCTCGTTGAGGGCGTCGACCAGGTCGAGGAAGTCCTCGGCGATCAGGTCGACGATGCGGTAGAGGATCAGGCCTGAGCGGTCGTCGGCTTCTTGCTTGATCGTCAGCTGAGCGGGCGCGAGATCGCAGGGATAACCGCGTTCCGGGGTCTTGCGCACGGTTATGACACGCTCGCGGGTCGCGATGATGTCGATCTCCTGGTAGAAGACGCGGTCCTCCTTGCGGACCGCGACCGGTAGCAGGAAGACGCCAAACACGTAGTGGTCGTGACCCTCCAGTCGCGGCCGCGGCTCGTCGTCGTGAATGGCGGGGTCGAGCAGTTGTTCGAGCGCGCGCGCGTGGATCTGTGGCGGCAGCACCTTTTTCAACTCCTCCTCGTCGGGGTCGAGGAGGTCGATCCACTCGGACACGGTTAGGCCCGAGGCGCTGTGAGCGCCGATCGCTTCGCGCTGGTTTCACGCGCGGCGAGCCAGCGCTCCGCGTCGAGCGCCGCCATCGAGCCCATGCCTGCCGCGGTCACGGCCTGCCGATAGACGTGGTCGACCACGTCGCCTGCGGCAAAGACGCCCTCGACGTTGGTCGCTGTCGAGCCGGGCTGCGTGACGAGATAGCCCGCCTCGTCGTGGTCGAGCTGGTCGACGAAGAGCTTCGTCGTCGGATCGTGACCGATCGCGACGAACAGCCCGTCTGCCGGGATCTCGCTGATCTCGTCCGTCTCGAGGTTGCGGATCCGGACACCGGTGAGCTTGCCCTCCTCGGCGCCGAGCGCCTCCTCCACCACGACCGGCGTCACGAACTCGATCTTCTCGTTGGCGCGGGCACGATCGAACATGATCGGCGAGGCGCGAAACGCGCTTCGGCGATGCAGAACCGTGACCTTCGACGCGAACTTCGTCAGGAAGATCGCCTCCTCCATCGCGGAGTCGCCGCCGCCGACGACCACGACCTCCTTGTCGCGGTAGAACGCGGCGTCACAGACGGCGCAGTAGGTGACGCCCCGACCATGCAGGGCGCGCTCGGACTCGAGGTCGAGCTGGCGCGCGGTCGCGCCGGTTGCGACGATCACGCTCTCGGCGCGGTACTCGTCGTCGCCGACCCAGACACGGAAAGGGCGCTCCGAGAGGTCGACCCGCGTGACGTCGTCGGCGATGAACTCGGCCCCGAACTTCTCGGCCTGGCGCCGGAACTCGCCCATCAGCTGGGGTCCCATGATGCCCTCGGCGAAGCCCGGATAGTTCTCGACGTCGCTCGTGATCATCAGCTGGCCGCCCCACTGAAAGCCCTCGATGACGAGTGGCTCGAGGTTCGCGCGGGCGCTGTAGAGCGCGGCTGTATAACCGGCGGGGCCGCCGCCGATGATGATCAGCTCGCGAACTCTGTTGTCGTTCACATTTCCTCCAAATCAACCGGGGCCGAATGCCGGCCCTCAGAGTATTCAACGGATCGGACCGCCTGAACGTTCCCCAGCGGGGGCCGCTAGGCAACGAGCTCTCCACAGAGATAGAGCTTGCCCTCGCGCACCGCACTTTCCGCGTAGAGACGGTGGGATTTGGCCTCGCCTGGCTTCAGCAGGTGGACGATCTCGTGGCCTCGTGCTGTCAGGAGCTCCGCGATCAGGCGTCGGTGACAGCGCCACCACGGCGTCTCCGCGCACATGAAGCATGGAACCGGTTCGGCGAGAGCGGCCTCGAGCGCCCGTTGCCAGGACGCGGTGCCCATCCGGGCCGCATAGCTTCGAAACGCGGCCACGCGGATGCATGGGAAGCGCTCCTCGCCCGGCTCGTTCGAAAGCCGGCCGCCGAGCTCCTCCGCGTGGCGGTAGGCGATTCCGGCCGCGGCGAGAGACTCCGTAAGCGGCGCTTGGTTGAACTGCGGATTCCGGCGCGAGCCAGGGAAGCGGCGGACGTCGATCAGCGTCTCGGCCCCGGCCTCGTGCAAACACGCGAGGAGCTCTTCCGCCGCACGGGTGCCGTGGCCGATGGTGAAGGCGCGCACGCGAATAGAATCGCCGCTTTCAGGCAAGGAGGCGCAGGTGGCTGCAACAGTGAGCTGGGACGGGCTTCGCGAGTTGGCGAGCTTCCGCGCCGAGAAAGGGTGCGCGATCAGCGTCTACGTCGATCTCGATCCCAGCGTCGCGCCGACCGCGGGTGACGCGGCCAGCCGGGTCAACTCGCTGATGCACGAGGGGGAGATGCGGGCGGAGGCCGCCCATGAGCTCACGCACGAGCAGCGAGAAGCCCTCCGCGCCGACCTCGCTCGGATTCGCGAGTACTTCGAGCGCGAGTTCGAGCGCGACGGTTCCCGCGGCGTCGCGGTCTTCTCTGCCGGGCTCGACAACGCGTGGCGAACGCTGCCCCTCGGCGATCCGGTCGCCGACAAGATCGCCGTCGGCCGGGAGTTCTACCTCGCCCCGCTCGTCCCGCTCGTCGGTCGCGGGGACGGAGCGCTGATCGCCGTCGTCGGCCGGGAGCGCGGAACCGTCTACATTCTTCGCGCCGGCAAGCTCGAGGAGCTCGTCGACCAGTTCGACGAGACGCCCGGACGCCACGACCAAGGCGGCTGGTCGCAGGCGCGCTACCAGCGGCATATCGAAACACTCGTCCACGAGCACCTGAAGGAAGTCGCCGAGCAGCTCGACCGGCGGGTTCGCCGGTTGCAGAGCCCGAGGATCGTGGTCGTGACCACCGAGGAGACGCGCGCCGAGCTCGAGGAGGTCCTCTCGCACGAGGTCAAGAATGCGATCGTCGGCTGGACGCAGGCGGAAGCGCACGCGGCTCCTGCTGAGCTGCTCCAGGCGGCCCGGCCGATCCTGGAAGAGTGGCACGCCAAGCAGGAGCGAGAGGCTGCCGAGCGGTGGCGCGAGGAATCGGGTCGCGGCGGCCGGGCGACCGCGGGCTGGGCCGACACTCTGGAGGCGGCCTCCGACGGGCGAGTCGAATTGCTCCTGTTCCAGGAAGGGGCGGAGCGCTCCGCCTGGCAGTGCCCGCGCTGCGGGCGGGTGAGCGCCGAGGGAGGACCCTGTCCGCTCGACGGGACGCGGATGGAGCAGCGTGACGACGGTCTCAACCTGGCCGTCCACCAGACGCTTACGCACGGCGGCAGCGTGCTCGCGCTTCGGCACTATCAGGACCTCGAACCGGTCGAGGGGATCGGCGCCCTGCTGCGCTACTGACCTTTCGAGGCGTGTCCCCGTGCCTGGCACCGGGACACGCCTGACGCGGACAGGTTGGGGGTCACGGCCGGACGCGGCTTTCCGCTTCAACAAGCGGACGATTGCCCTGTTCGGACCGGTCCGCCGGTCTGGCACCGGGACGCGTCTCGAGGGGTTCGGTGCTCAGTAACTAAGCTTGAGACCGATGGCATCACTCGCCCGTACGATCCTCGAAGAGCACCTCGAGCGCGGAGAGCTCGTTCCCGGCCAGGAGATCGCGCTCCGCGTCGACCAGGCGCTCGCGCAGGACGCGACCGGGACGATGGCGATGATGCAGTTCGAGCTGTTCGGCGAGGAGCGCGTGCGCGTCGATACAGCCGTGGTCTACGTCGACCACAACATCCTGCAAATCGACTTCAAGAATCCGGACGACCACCGCTTCCTCCAGGCGATGGCGGCCAAATACGGCGCGTGGTTCTCACGGCCGGGGAACGGGATCTGCCATTACGTTCACTGCGAGCGGTTCGCAAAGCCGGGACAGACGCTCATCGGCGCGGACTCGCACACCACCCAATCGGGCTCGTGCGCAATGATCGCCATCGGAGCGGGCGGCCTCGACGTGGCGGTCTGCATGGCCGGGCATCCCTTCGAGCTCCCCTGCCCCAAGGTCGTCGGCGTCTTCCTCGAGAACGAGCTCGCGCGGCCGTGGATCCAGGCGAAAGACGTGATCCTCGAGCTGCTGCGCCGTCGCGGCGTTCGCGGCGGGCGCGGCTGCATCTTCGAGTTCACGGGCCCCGGGGTGCAGACGCTCAGCTACACGGAACGCGGGACGATCGCGAACATGATCGCCGAGCTCGGCGCCACCGGGGCGGTCTTCCCCGCCGACGACGAAACGCGTGCCTGGCTGCAGGAGCAGGAGCGGCTCGACGACTTCGCCGAGCTGCCGACGGGTGACACCGGCGACTTCGACGAAGAGGAGCACATCGACCTTGCCGAGCTCGTTCCGCTGGTTGCGAAACCGTCGAGCCCGGGCAACGTCGTTCCGGTCGACGAGCTCGTCGGAACGCCGATCCAGCAGGTCTGCATCGGTTCCTCGGTCAATTCCTCCTACCACGACCTCGCGCTGTGTGGCGCCGTGATGCGCGGGCAGCGGCTGTCGCAGGAGCTCGTCTCGGCGACGGCGACGCCGGGATCGCGGCAGATCCTCGACCAGATCACGCGCTCGGGGACGTACATCGACCTGCTGATGGCCGGGGTGCGGATGCTCGAGCCCGCCTGCGGTCCTTGCGTCGGGATGGGCCAGGCGCCTCCATCGGGAGCGAACTCCCTGCGCACCTTCAACCGGAACTTCCCGGGCCGGAGCGGGACGACCGACGACCAGGTTTACCTCTGCTCGCCCGCGATCGCAGCGGTGTCGATGCTGAACGGCGTGATCTCCGACCCGCGCGAGCTCGACGCGCCCGAGTTGCCGGAACGGCCGCCGGCTCGTCCCGAGGTCGTCCAGAAGCACATCCTCGAGCCCGCGCCCGAAGAGGAGGCGGCTTCGATCCAGATCCCCCGCGGCCCCAACATCTTTCCGCCGCCGGAGCAGAAGCCGCTGCCGGACGTGCTCGTCGGTCGCGTCCTGATCGTGGCGCCGGACGACATCTCGACCGGCGACCTCTCGCCGGACGGTGCGACCGTGATGGCGTATCGCTCGAACGTGCCTGCGATCGCGGAGTTCACCTTCCAGCATCGGGACAAGGGGTTCGCCAAGCGAGCCCACGAGTGGGGCGGAGGCTTCATCGTCGCCGGCCACAACTACGGTCAGGGCTCGAGCCGGGAGCACGCGGCGCTCGCTCCGGCTCAGCTGGGAGTCAGAGCCGTGATCGCGAAGAGCTTCGCGCGCATCCATCGCCGTAACCTGATCGCGCAGGGGATCGTGCCGCTGCTCTTCAAAAACGAGGCGGACTACGAGCGGGCCGAGCTCGGACAGAAGTGGGAGATCCACGACCTACACGCGATCGCCGAGGGCGAGGACGAGCTCCAGGTCGAAATCGAGGGCGACGGAACGTTCACCGTCACGCACGACTTCCTGCCTCGTGAGCGGGAGATCGTCGTCGCCGGCGGGTTGATCCGCTACCTCAAAGCCCAGCAGCCGGCGAACGTCTAGGCAGCGTCGGCCGCGCGCGGCAGCTCGGCGACCACGTCGCCGGCCGTGTCCAGCTCGCGTGAGTCCGCGGCCTGGTCGAGCTTCGTCTCGAACCTGTCGAGCCGCTTTTCGGCCTTGTCAAAGCTCGAGTGCGCCCGGCCCAGGTGGGTGCCGACCAGGTCGAAGTCCTCCTTGAAACGGCCGAAATCCTTCTGCAGCTGTGCGCAGTAGGCCATCACGTCGTGCGCGTGCTGCTCGATCTGGAGCCCCTTGAGGCCGAGCAGGACGACCTGCAGGTACGCCGTCAGCGTCGTGGGCGACACCGGCAGGACGCGCTTCTCGTGGGCGTAGCTCAACAAAGCACCCGTCTTGCCGCAGACGAGCTCGTAGTAGATCGCCTCCGACGGCAGGTACATGAACGCGAAGTCGTAGGTGCCCTCGTCGGGCCGGATGTACTTGGACGAGATCGCGTCGACGTGCCCCTTGACGTCGCGCGCGAATGCCTTCTCGTGCAGCTCGCGTTCCGAGTTCTCCTGCGCGTCGACGAGCCGTTCGAAGTTGTCGAGCGGGAACTTGGCATCGATCGGGGCGAGCCGGTCGACCCGGATCACGGCATCGACTCGCTCGCCGCTCTTGAATCCGTACTGCAACGAGTACGCCTCGGGCGGGAGGCGGTCGCGCAACAGATTGCCGAGCAGCAACTCGCCGAAGCCGCCACGCGCCTTCGGCGGCCGCAGGACCTGCTGCAGCTGGCCGAGCTCCTTCGCGTGCTCGGCGAGGAGCGTGGTCGCCCGGCCGACGTCGCCGAGCTGCTGGTGGATCGCATTCGTCTGCTTCGAGGCGTGCTCCATCCGCCGGTCGACCTTCGTGTCGAGCTCGCCGAGGCGACGGTCCATCGTCGCGGTGATCCCCTCGAGCTGACGCCCGACCTCGGCGTTCCGAGCGGCCAGGGCCGCATCCGAATCGGACTTGAAGCTCTGCAACGCGCGGGTCAACCAGACCGCGAGCGCGGCTCCGCCGGCCAGAACGAGTAGCAAGATTCCGATTGCGAGCATGGCCGACAAACGCTAGAGAACGCATCGGACGGCATAAAAGGGCGGCCGTAGCCGCCCTTGCGTAGAGCTAGTTGTCGCGCTCGGCTTGGTGCTCGGCCGCGTTGTCGTGCTCGGACTGCGCCATGTCCTCGGTGCTTCCGGCCCGATCCTCGGCCATCCCCTGCTGTTCCTGATGCATGCCCTCGCTCTGCATCGAGCTGTCGCCCATCATCTCGCTCGCGGTCTTCTTGCCGCGTCCAAGCAGCTTGTCCAGGAATCCCATGGTTTCCTCTCCTTGTGTGAGAACCCGGAGTATCGAAGATCACGATCGAAAAAGCCAACCGCCAGGAGCGCCGAGACTCTGGCTACCATCCACACGGCCTTGGCGAAGAAAGCGCGTACCCCCCTGCCGCCGCGGCCCGTCCAGGCACCGCAGCGGCGCGATACGAAGGCCCGGAGAGTTCCGGCGGTCGGCGCTCAAAGAAGGCCGCCGTGGATGCTGTACGGCCTCGCTGCGCTCGGGCCGGTTGCCCTCGCCGCCGTCCTGCTGGTGATCTTCATCGGCGGCCACGGCTCGAGTACCAAGAACGTCACGGGCTCGGCGCCGAAGATCGACTACGCGGCGTTGCCGGGAATCGAGACGCACAAGGCGCCTTGGCCTCCCGAATACGCTTCCCTGCCGGACCGCCTGGCGCCGCTCCAGCTGAGCTCGCTCGGCGTGCAGGGAACGACGCTGCACATCCACCAGCACCTGGACGTCTTCGTCAACGGCAAGCCCGTGACGGTTCCGGCCCTGGTCGGGATCTACGCCAGCGGCGATGCGACTCAGGGCGGCTTCTTCGTCGAACTGCACACACACGACACCTCAGGGATCATTCACCTGGAGGCACCGAAGAAGGGTGTGTTCACCCTCGGTCAGTTCGTGGGTGTCTGGGGCGTGCGGCTGTCGAAGCAGTGCATCGGCGGCTACTGCGCGGCGCCCGGCAAACCGCTCAAGTTCTACGTGAACGGTAAGCGCTTCCTCGGAGACCCGAACAACATCGTCCTGCACCAGCACGACGAGTTCGCGATCGTCTACGGCAAGCCGCCGGCGAAGATCCCGTCGACGTACAACTGGGGGCCGTCCGGCCTCTAGAGCCAGGGCGGACCCGGGGCTATCCTTCCGCCGCCGGGGTGGCGAAACTGGTCATACGCGCCTGACTTAAAATCAGGTGTCTCCTTTGGAGGCGTAAGGGTTCGAGTCCCTTCCCCGGCATCTTGCGCTACCGGGGCGTCACGATCCGCACCGGATGGTTGAAGTCCGTGTAGCGGTGATGCATGAAGTGCGCCGCGGCCGTCATGGTCAGTTCCAGCGGTCGATGCGTGTGCGGGTCGACGGCCATCTCGAACCAGCCGGGCAGTTGGGGATCGAAGAAGCTCACCAGCCGAGCGCGCCGGCCGCCGACATTCGCCCAGCCGAGCGCTCTCGCGTTTAGCCAGCGGGGGCCCCACTCCGCCCCGGGGAGCTGGAGCGGTGACTGCGTCGAACGCACCAATGGTCCTTTGCCGTTGGCGTCCCAGCGCTGCCCGCCGATCACGACCGCCCGCGATCCCGCCGAGGTGACGTAGGTCAGACGATCGGGGGCGACGATCCGAAACGTCGTCGTGAGCTTGTCGCGCGGGCTCGATGCGAGCCGCTCGTGGATCACGAGGCTCCGCAGGCCTGCAAAGGCGCGGCGCGCCTGGGCCACGAGCCGGCTCGCGGGGTGCGTGCGGCCTGGGATCGCAAACGCGACCGGGCTTGAGCCGAGGAGGACGGTGACGCGACTCGCGTCGATTCGTCCGTCGGCTCGGTAGCACCCTGGCCCGCAGGCGGTCGCACCGAAGGTCCTTCCACCGGCGCGGAAGGCGACCGAGAGGCCGTCGGCGCCGTTGTCGTCGGGACCGAGCACGGTCGCCTGGACCCTTCCGCCGGGCATGATCGCGAGGCCGACCGCCCGGTCGCCCGATTCCCCGGCGAGCACGGTTGCACCCGGCGGAGGGTCGGCGATCGGCTGTGGCGCCTGCGGACCGGCTACCGCGTGGGCGAGCTGGCGGCCAGGCGCGAGGTCGGTCAGGAACGCGACGGCGATCACCAGTCCTGCGAGCAGGACGAGCTCGACCGCGACGTTCCGGCGCAGCGCGTCGAGCCGGAGCTTGGGCACGAGCCGGGAGCGGTTGATCCAGCCGAGCGAGATCAGCAGAGCCAGAAGTCCGGTCTTGACGACAAGCGCCCGCCCGTAGCCCGAGCTCCAGAGCTGGCTCACGGCGGAGAGCTCCGACAGCGCTCGGATCAGCCCCGTCACTGCGATCACCGCAATCGAGACGAGCGCGATCGCCGACAGCCGCGGCACGAGCGCGGCGGTGAAGCGAGCGCGCTGCTCGGCCGAAAGCTTCCGCGCCGCGCGCGGCAGCCCGATCGCCAGCGCGAGCAGCCCGCCGATCCAGACCGCGGCCGCCCCCACGTGCAGGATGTCGGCCGCGACGTTCAGCGGCCGCGGCCACTGCCCGCGGTCGAGCGCGTGCCCGGCAACGGAAGGAATGGGGAGGAGCGCCAAGGCGCAGACGAAGACACCTCGCCCGAGCCTGCGCTCGACGACCGCGACCGCCGACAGCGTCGCACCGACGACCGCGACGATCCCGCCGACCTCGTACGCAACCCCGAAGCGGGTCGTTCCGGGATCGTGGTGTGGTATCAGCGACGAAGCGCCGAGGAACGCCAGGAAGAAGCCGGCGAACGCAAGCGGCCAGAGCGCGCGTTCGTCCAGCTCTGCGTCCGCCGCACGGAGCGCGGGGCGCCAGGCGAGGGGCACGAAGAGGGCGACGCCGACGGCGACGAGCAGCCCGGTGAAGAAAAGCCAGCGCGAGATCACATTTCGGGTGAGGTTTGTGCCCTCGGCCTTCAGGGCCGCGGTCGGCGGCGCGCGCCCCGCGCCGACCGCAAACGCGAAGACGCCGTCGACAGTGTGTCCGTCATTCGAGAGCACGCTCCAGCGCACCGTGTAATCCCCGTCGCGGAGCTTTCGCAACGGGATCGTGACCACACGGCCGCGCGCGGTCGGTTTTCCGGCCGTGACCGGGCGCTTGTCGGAGTTGCCGACCACCGTCGTCCCGCCGAGGACACGCACGGTGTCGTCGAACCGGATCGTTACGTGCGTGGGCGCGCTCGCCAGGACAGCGCCGTCACCCGGCGTGGTCGACACGACCCTCGCGTGCGCCCAGGCCGGCGGCGCCGCCGCCGCGACAGCCAAAAACGCCGCGCCCGCGGCGAGCGTGCGTGTCCATCGCTTCAAGGTCTCGTCAGGGAGTTTCGTGATGGCGCCCAAAACGGTTCGCCGCCAGCGCATCTTGCCCGCACCTAGACTCTTTGCGATGGCCGAAGTGCAGGACGTTTCGCAGGATTCGGGGCACCTGGAGTGGGAAACACCCCTCTTCAACCAGGCGATCACGCAGTTCGAGCAGGCGCTTCCCCACGCCGCCGTCGGCGACGCCGTCGCGGAACGGCTGCGGTATCCGGAGCGCTCGCTCATCGTTAGCGTGCCGGTTCGGCTCGACGACGGACGCTGGCGGGTGTTCCCGGGCTACCGCGTCCAGCACTCGAGCGTGCTCGGCCCGACGAAAGGCGGGGTTCGCTATGACCCGGAGGTCGATCTCGGCGAGTGTGCGGCGCTGGCGATGTGGATGACCTGGAAATGCGCCTTGCTGCGGCTCCCTTATGGCGGTGCCAAGGGCGGCATCCGCTGCGACCCGCGCGCGCTGTCACTCAACGAGCTGCAGGCGCTCACGCGCCGCTTCACGTCGGAGCTCCTGCCCGTGCTGGGCCCCCAGCAGGACATTCCGGCGCCGGACATGGCCACGAACGAGCAGACCATGGCGTGGATGATGGACACCTACTCGATGCAGGTCGGTTACGCCGTGCCGGAGATCGTTACCGGCAAGCCGGTCTCGCTCGGTGGCTCGCTGTTTCGCCACGAGGCCACGGGCGCCGGCGTCGTGATGGTGATCGAGCATTGCTGCGAGAAGCTGGGGACGCCGCTCGCCGGCCAGCGCTGCGCGGTCCAGGGCTTCGGGAACGTCGGCGGGATCGCGGCAGGGGAGCTGCACGACCGCGGCGCCCTCGTGGTCGCGGTCTCGGACCTGTCCGGAGGCGTCCACCACGAAGGCGGTCTCGACATTCCGGCGTTGCGCGCGTACGCCGAGGCGAACGGCTCGCTCGCGGGCTACGACCGCGGGGAGCGGGTCAGCAACGAGGAGCTGCTGGAGCTCCCGTGCGACATCCTCGTGCTCGCGGCGCGAGAGGACCAGGTGACAGGGGAGAATGCCGGACGGATCCAGGCGCGAGTGGTCGCCGAAGGCGCGAACGGTCCAACATCGGTCGAGGCCGACGCGATCCTCGCCGAGCGGGGCATCCTCGTCCTGCCCGACGTGCTCACAAACGCGGGCGGCGTCACCGTCTCGTACTTCGAGTGGGTGCAGGACATCGGCCGCCTGTTCTGGGACCGCAACGAGATCCGCGCCAAGCTGGCTGACAAGCTCGCCGATGCGTTCGAGCGGGTCTGGCGCCTGGCGGAGCAGCAGGGGCTCTCGCTGCGGAGCGCCGCCCTCGTCGCCGGCATCCGCGAGGTCGGGGCGGCGCTGACCTCTCGCGGGATCTATCCGTGAGCGATCGGGTCCGCGACGCGATGCTGGCGGAGCCGCGCACCCTCAGCGGCGACTCGCCCGCGCAAGAGGCCGGGGAGCTGCTGTCGCGGCCGGAGGTTCGGGCGGTGTTCGTCGTCGGCGAGGACGAGCAGCTCGCCGGCGTAATCACGCGCGGGACGCTCGTTCGCGACGTCGTCGCCGCGGGCCGGGACCCGGCGAAGACGCCGGTACGCGAGATCGCCGAGCCGCCGCGGCACACCCTCGATCCCGAGCTGGCGCTCGACGAGGCCTTCCGCTTCCTCGAGGACGAGGACCTCGAACGCGTGCCGGTGACCGAGGAAGGCAGGCTCGTTGGCGTCCTGTCGCGGAGCGCGTTGCAACGCCGCCTGGCCGAGGACGAGCCGCCCGCGATCGACGAGGATCCAGGCACCGTTTACTAGGCGCGGACCCACCCGCTAGCCTGGACGGTCCGTGAGCCGAGCGCTTGCACTTGGCAGGGCCGTAAAGATCCGGAGATCCGGCGGCGTCGGCCTGGTGGCTGTCTTTGCCGCAGTCTTGACTGTTACCACGGCGAACCGCGCTGGCCTCGTCGACCTGGCGGCGCTGAGCTCGAGTCCGCGCACGGCGGCCGAGGGGAAAGTCTGGCTTCTGCTCACCAGCGCGTTCGTCGCCGACACGCCGACCGCTGCGTCGCTGCTCGCGTTCGCCGGCTTCGCGATCATCGCGCTCGCCGTCTGTGGCCCCCGGCTGACGTTGGCGGTCGGCGCGGCCGGGCACCTTGGCTCGGCGGCGGCCGTTTACGCGGCGATCGCCGTCGTGCGGGCGATCGTGCCGACCGCCTTCGAGGGCGTGCTCTCGCTCTCCGACTATGGGACTTCAGCGGTAATCGCGGCCTGGCTCGGGGCGCTCGCCGCGATCGCTTGGCGACGCCGACCGGGGTTTGGTCCGCGGCTCGGCGTCGTCGGGTTTTGCGTCTTCGCCGCATTCGTCGGCTGGCTCTGCCGTCCCGTTCTGACGCCGCTCGACAGCGAGCACGTCGTCGCGTTCGGGATCGGTGTCGCGGCGGCGAGCGCGTACGCCTGGGCTTACCCGCGGCGGGTGCTGCGCGAGTGGCTCGGCATGGCCCGCGGAGCCGGCGCCTGGACGACCGGAGTCTCCCGGCGCGCCTTCGCAGCGGCGTCCAGGCTTCGCCTCGCCCCGCGTCAGCAGCAGGTGTAGGCGCCCGGCGGTGCGGGGCCTTCTTCGGGCTCCGGGAGCGCCGCCGCTTCGAGCGCAGCGCCGTCGAGGATGTCGCGCTCGCTCGCCTCGAGGCCGTCGAGGCCGAAGTGGTCGAGCACCTCGCGCAGGATCACGGTGCCGGCGACGATCACCGGCGCCCGGTCGGGATCGAGCGCCGGTAGCTCGCGGCGCTCCGCGAGCGGCAACGATGCGAGGCGCTCGAGCTGCGTCAGCACGCCCTCGCGCGAGAGGCGGTGCCCGTGCACCTGCTCGGGGTCGTACTCCGCGAGCCCGAGGTCGAGCGCGGCCAGCGAGGTGATCGTTCCGGCGACGCCGATCGCGCTCCCGGGCCGGACTTCCGGCGGGACGCGGTCTGCGAGCAGTTCGCGCACCGCCGCGCCGCACGCGTCGAGCTGATCTTCGGTGGGCGGATCGGAATGGAGGAACCTCTCGGTCAGGCGGACGCCGCCGAGGTTGAGGCTGTCGTGGAAGCCGAGGTCGTCCGGCCCGCCGACGACGAGCTCCGTCGAGCCGCCGCCGATGTCGATCACGAGCGTTTCCTCGGCCACCTCCCGTCCCGTCGAGACGCCCCGGAAGGTGAGCTGGGCTTCCTCTTCGCCGGAGAGCAGCCGCGTCCTGAAGCCGTAGCTCCACTCGACCTCTCCTAGGAAGGCCTCGCCGTTCTCGGCGTCGCGCACGGCGCTGGTCCCGACTGCCAGGGTCCGCTCGGCGCCCAGCTGCTCGGCCTCGCGACGGAAGTCCGTGAGCACGTTGCGAACCCGGGCGATCGGGGCGGGGAGAAGGCGTTTGCGCTCGTCGACGCCCTCGCCGAGGCGGGTGATCTTCAGTCGGCGGACGACCTCGTCGAGCCGTCTGTCTTCGACGTCGGCTACGAGGAGCCGCGTGGAGTTCGTACCGAGATCTACAGCGGCGACGCGCACGTCATGAGGCTACGCGCTGCCGGCAGCTCTGCGCTTTCGCTCCTCCTCTTCGCGCACCTTCGCCTCGTGGTACGCCATCCGCTCCCGAGCCATCTGGAAGTGGCGCTCGCCCTCGGCGTGCTCCTCAGGCGTCATCCTCTGGTACTTCCTCTTCTTCGCCAAGCTCGCCCTCCAGTAATTCACGGATCCGAGCCGTGTCACGTTGCACGTCAGCGATCAACCCCCTGATAAACGTGACGTCTCGGTGGGTAACCAGCGGCTCGACAGCCGGTCCTCACCAGCGTGAGGCGTTTTCACAGGTGGCACTTGCGGACTCGTGACCACAGGCCAGCCGAGCTATACTGCGCGCTGCGACGCGGGGTGGAGCAGTCAGGTAGCTCGCCGGGCTCATAACCCGGAGGTCGCAGGTTCAAATCCTGCCCCCGCTACTCACAAAGGCCCTGGAAACAGGGCCTTTTCGCTGGGACGACGACCACAGCTGCGACACGTCGGCTACGCCTGCCTGCGCGACTACGCCAACAACCCATACCACCTGTTGCTGGCCTGGCGCTTGGCGGCTGACGTGCTCGAGATCCTGCGCTACGGCAACGTGCGTCGCGATCGCTGGGCTGACACGCGTCGGGCGGCAGTCGAAGCGGCGGTTGAGGCGTTCAGTTGGAAGTGCAAGGACGCGGCGGCGCCGCCGCCGGTGCTTGAGGAGACGCACGGTCGGCCAGTCGAGGTCATCCACCGGCTCGCCAACCGCGACGACGACATCAATTGTTCGGATACGACGCGAACGGCAACGAGACGACCGCTGACGGTTGATCGAAGCATTGAGGAAAGCAGGGATCGAAGTCGGGTAGATCATGGCGCCGGACGATGGGTCGTTGAATCGGGAAGGAGGTTGGAGAGAGTGACCCCGGCCGAAGCCATCACGGCGTGGCCGCCCACGATGCCTAAAGAAACGCCGGGACGCTCCGATACTGATCGGCCCGAAATTCACAACGACTAGCGCGTCGACTAGGCGCACGCCCGACGAAGAGGTACCGACGATCGTCGGCGGGTCAGGCGAAAACTTTTGCCAAAACCTTTGCCCATCTCAGCGGGCCACAACTCATCCGAGGTGACCTTAAGCCACGGAGCAATGCCGATTCCTTCGTTGCCTGACCTAGCAACGCACGTCTCATTACCAAGGATGTCGCGATCTCTAGGTCGCGACGCCCTCGTTGACCCCGATCTCGGCCGGTCGTTTAGCCGCAGTTCGAGCGCGGCGCGTTCGCATCCGCGATCAGCCGCGCGAGCAGGCTCATGTTGCTCGGCAGCGAGAAGTGGTCGACGCCCGGGTTGTCGGTGAGGCTGAAGTGCCAGCAGCGCATCGCGCTCCACGCCGAGACGGCGTCGTTGGTGATGTCTTCCTGGTTGATGTCGCCGTCGCGGGTGAAGAACGGCGTCGACGCGTCCAGCGGCTGGCCGGGCGAGAGGTCGTGTAGCCCGATTCCGACGACGGTCTCGATGCCGGACCCCTTCTCCGCGTACACGTCGACGTTCGGAAAGTCCGCCGGGTCGATGAACTGCACGAAGCCGATGTAGTGGTCCGCGAGCTGGAGCGCCGTCGGCAGGTCGGCATCCGTGAACAGCGCATGAAAGTCCGAGGGCGTGTACGTCTTTCCGGTCGAGAGATCCTCGACGACTGTCTCGCTGCTGTCGAAGACGCGCGGGTCGCCCATGCTCATGTAGCTCGACGGCGCGCTCAGCAGCATCAGCGAGCTCGAGCGCGCGTTCTCCTGCGTCGTCGGGAACGAGAAGTCCTGCACGTTTAGGCCGGTGAACACGAGTGGGTAGACCGAGCCCTGGCCGGGCAGGTTGCCGGCGATGGGCGTGAAGCCGTGGATGTACTTGTCCTTCCACGCCTGCCTCGTGTGCGTGAGCAGGTACTGCGCATAGAGCGGCCCGTTCGAATGCCCGACCAGGTGCACCGGCCGGTCGCCGTTGTCGCGGTAGGTGTCCTCGATCAGGCGTTTCGTTCGCTCAAGGAAGCCTCCGAGGTCGGGCGTGAGTCGTGCGTCGTAGCCGGCAACGCGGACGTTCCTGTCGAGCGTGTAGCCGGCCGCCCGGAGCGCGTCGAACATCGGCTGGTAGAACGGTGCGCTCGCGACCTTGCCGTAGTCCTCGATCCCGACGTCGACCCCCTTCGCGTCGCCGAAGCGCGTCTCCCAGGCGCCGTGCGGCCGATACGAGAGCGTCATCAGCTCATCGCGGCAGACCTGCGAGAAGGTCGCACTCGGACTCGGGTTCGGGAAGAAGTCCTGGAACGAGCCCGAGCGCGGGCAAGCTTGATCGATGCGCTGGTTGTGCACCGTGACAAGCAGCCGCGTGAAATGGTACGCGGGAAAGAGGACGATCGGCGTCAGCCTGCCCTCCTGGCGCGGTTTCGAGGCGCTCGCGCCCGCGCTCAGGACGAGTCCTGCGAGAGCGACCGCGGCCGCGACGACGCCGAATACCCTCCAGCCGCGCATTTCAGTGAGCCAAGCCGATGATCCATCACCCTAACTTGGCCGCACCCACGGTTCCAGGGCGTTTCGTGGCGAAGACAGAGCACGCGGGTGACGCATTCGACGGTCCGGGCCGCGGCGGCGCGGCCCCTCCGGCGCAAGTGGACATGGACGGGCGACCGACTCTAACGGACGAGAACCCGGCATTTTCTCTTCGATGAATTTCTTGCACGTGGGAGAGAAAGCCCCGCGAGTGCGGGGCTTTTCCGATCTTGCGAATTGTCGCCGTGCCGTCAGTACGAGACGACGCATCCGCCGGAGCCGCTGTTGAACGTATTGCTCCAGAGCGACTGCACGGCGAACGTACCGGTCGAGAGCGAGATGTTCTGCGACGCTCCCTGGCCGGAGCTGATCCAGGCGCACTTGTCCCCATTCTCGGCGCCGCCGCTGTCGAGCCAGCCGCCGTTCGGGAACTGGTCGGTGATCGTCTCGGCGAGCTCGTGTCCTTCGACAATCGTCATGCCCGCGTTCGGCCCGAGGCCGTTGAAGCCGGCCCCGCAGGACGCGCCGGCGTCGGTGATGTAGGGCAGGTTTGTGTACGCGACGGTGCCGACCGACGACGACGTCGAGCTATGCCAGGCGCAGAACTGCCTACCGAAGCCGGACGAGTTGTTGCCGTGCGATGTCGCGACCACGTACTGCGTCGACGCGTTCGAAAAGCCGTTGGTGTTGCCGAAATGCTGTGCGGCCGTGACGGCCTCGCCCGCGAGCTGCGACTGCCTCGGCTTGGAAGGCGCCGCCGACCCATTGTCGGACCAGACGCCTGCGAGGATGCCGCTCGGGTTCCCGGCAAATTGGGCGCCTGTGATCCCGCTGCAGAAGAACGTGTTCGACGGCACGTTCTGGCAGTACTGCGTCACCGAGTTGAGCCACGAGCTGCCGCCAACCCCCCTGAGGAAGTTCTGCTCGATTGCAGCCTCGCCGGACGGGTCGTTGCCAGTCCATTGCGAACCCCACAGCACCAGGTAGACCTTCGGAGTGGTCTCGACGCCGATCCCGCCAACACCGCCGTGGTAGAAGAGATCGTTCGACGTCGAGGCAGCCGCCGATCCAACCGGTTTGAAGATGTGCGCTTCGGCCTGCGGCGGCAACGACGGCGAAGCCAACACGGGCGTCGCCGAACACAGCCCGGCACCGACGACGGTCGCTGCCGCGACGACCGCCAAAGACAGACGTATCATCTAACCCCCCTAAGTTGAGGATCCAACGACGAGCCGCCAAAGCGTAAGCTGCCGGTCCGGAATTCGCAAGCACTTTTGGGGGTCGAGCCATTTCGCTTCCAACGGTTGCAACTTCTGGAGGTGTTGCCGTGCGCCGGATCGCTGGGATCGCTTGGGTCATCCTGATCGCGCTCTCGGTGCTGCCAAGCGCTGGTCGCGCCCACGTCGCGATCCGAAACTGTGGAACGCTCACGATCGGGCCCGCAGGTGACAAACAGGGTGCGGTCGGCGGAGCGGTGTGTCTCCTTCGTGCGTTCGAGCAGCGCTGCCTGCCTGCGAACTACAGGCTCTCGATCTTTGGGGTCGACACCGCCACGACGGACAGATTCGAGCTCGTACTCCGCAACGCTCGCTGTCGAATCGACGTCTTCGCCAGCTTCCGAGTGATCCCGCAGCCCAAACGGCTACATCACGGTCGATGCACAACCCTTAGACGTCAGCACTCGCATGTGATCGCGACCGGCTGTCTTGGCTCCGGCATTCCCAGGAGCATCTGGCTCGACGCACGCGGCAGAACGCCCTGACTCGAGCATGACCCTCTGCAACGTCGTGTTGTCAGAACTGACGGGAATCTTGTACCCATCTTGTACCCATCTGAGCTGATCCAGCATGTGGGACGGTATGGCGAAATCGCCACATCTCCCCCGCACGCGACCTCGGCTCATGGTGCAGGGGCATCGACAGTGTCGTAAAGGACGAAGCGGCTCAGGAGATCGCGGGCAGCGACGACCTGACGACCAACACGGAGACCCTCGTCGACCTTGCTGAGGTGCGGCGAGCGGGCGGCGACGGCCGCGGCGCGGCAAGTGCGCTTGCCGAGGCGATCGCTCTCCACGAGGAGAAGGGAACGTTGTGGCGACCGAGCGTTGCCGGAAGCGGCTGATTTACATCGGTTCCGATCGCGAGGCACGGCAGCGCGCGACCGAAGGTCAGGAGTCGCACTAACGCAAAACGCGTCTGCGCGAGCGCTGCGCCTCGGCCCGCGCGCTGTCAGCGTTACACCCGCCCAGCGGCCCAATTACGAATTCGCCGAGCAGGCGCACGCGTCGCTGGCCGGCAAGACGCTCGCCTAGCACCGCAGGCGTCTGGGTATTGAAGACTTGACCGTCGAGGGTCCAGGCGGGACGATCGACTCAACAGCAACCTCATCCAAAACGGGGAGAGTGGTCTCAATGAGGGTTGGTCCAGATCGAGGGGGGCCGGCGTTGGTGCTGGCTATGGCGGTGGCAACCTGCCTGTTCGCCGGGGCGTTCGCGAGCGGCGGCCGGCAGGTGTCCGCACCGCAGCTGCCGATCCCGCGTCCGCTCGTGAGCGACTATGAACAGGTCTCGAAGTCTGAGACGCCGCCGACGCAGGCGCAATGCGCCTCGGTCGGTCGCCGCTGCTTCGCGCCGCAGGCGATCCAGGCGTCGTACAACCTGCCGCCGCTGTACGCCGGTGGCAAGGACGGCAGGGGCCGCACGATCGCGATCGTCGACTCGTACGGCAGCGACACGATGGCCCATGACCTGCACGTGTTCAACCAGGCGTTCGGGCTCGCGCCAATGTGCGGCGAAGAGGGCGTGACGTGTGCGCCAGGCATGCCGAAGTTCAGCGAGCTGACGCTGCAGGGCTCGCCGGCGACGAAGGCTCAGCCCGGTAACGGGACTCACCTAGAGGACAAGAGCGCCTGGGCGCTCGAGGTCGCGCTCGACGTCGAGACCTCGCATGCGATCGCCCCGGGGGCGAACATCCTGCTCGTCCATACGCCGACGGCCGAGACGCTCGGCGTCCAGGGGTTCCCGGAGATGATGGCGGCCGAGAAGTACGTCGTCGACAACCATCTGGCGGACGTGATCTCGCAGAGCTTCGCCTCGGCGGAGGACGCGTTCGGCAGCACGCAGTCGCTCGAGAACCTGCGCTACGCCTTCAAGGCCGCGGCCGCCAACGGCGTGACCGTGCTCGGCTCCGCGGGTGACAGCGGGACGGCCAACGACCGCAAGTCGCCTGTTGGCAAGGGCGGCTCGCTGATCCCGACACCGACGGTCGAGTGGCCGGCCTCCGATCCGCTCGTCACGGGCGTCGGCGGCACATCGCTGTGCACCGATCCGAACAACACGACCACGCGCACCGTCGACAGCGTCTCTCCACCGGCGCAATGCCAGGGCGCATTTGCCGGCCAGGCGGAGGTGGTCTGGTCCAGGCCCACGGCTGACGTCGCCACAGGCGGCGGTTTCAGTCACGTGTTCTCGCGGCCCGACTACCAGAACGTGCTACCCGCCGGCAGCACCGCGATCCCGTCGACCGCGCGCGGGGTGCCTGACATCGCCCTGCAGGCCAACTCGCGCACAGGCGCGCTGGTCTATCTCACGCTGCCGCCGGACGGCAACAGCGGCCTGATCTGCGGCACCGCGCCGTGCAGCACGGGCTGGTACGACATCGGCGGAACGTCCCTGTCCGCCCCGCAGTGGGCTGGGCTCGTGGCGATCGCCGCCCAGATCGCGGGCCACGGCCTGGGTCTGATCAACCCGTTGCTTTACGACCTGGCCTCCGATCCGGCCATCTACGCCGACGACTTCTTCGACGTAACCGTCGGCGACAACCACGTGAACGGCGACAGCGGTTTCTATAGCGCATCGACCGGGTGGGATCCGACGACGGGCCTCGGGACGCCGAACGCGGCGAACCTGGTGCCCGACCTCGCCGCCGCGAGCGGCTGACCGTTTCGACAGGCCCCCGCCGCTCGCGCGGCGGGGGCCTGTCGGCGCCTGGATCCACCGATGATCGGTGGATGTGAGGCTACGAGTCTCGCACGCCGCGGTCAGTAGTCGAGCACCGGCAGCCCCCGGTCATAACCCGGAAGTCGCAGGTTCAAATCCTGCCCCCGCTACTGCGGAGGGCCCTGGAAACGGGGGCCCTCCGCTTTTTTCGGGCGGGTGGCGCTTAGCGGCGTTGCGCGGGCTAGCTTTGAGATCATGAGCGAAGAAACGATTCGCGACCTGGCTCGAACGCGCCTGGGGTTCGAGCGCCTGCGGCCGGGGCAGTTGCGTGCGGTCGGTGCCGCCGCCCGCGGACGCGACGTCCTCGCCGTGCTGCCGACCGGCGGCGGCAAGTCTGCGATCTACGAGCTGGCCGGCCTGCTGCGAGGCGGGCCGACGGTGGTCGTTTCGCCGCTGATCGCCTTGCAGGACGACCAGCTTGCGCACCTGCGGGCGGCAGGCCTGTCCGCGATCGTCCTGAACTCGCAGCAGTCGGCGAGGGCGAGGGCCGCCGCACTAGTTGCTTCCTCTGGCTCCGACGCCTTCGTCTTCGTTTCGCCGGAGCAGCTGACGAACGCGGAGACGAGGGAGGCGCTCCGCCGGGCGCGACCGGGACTCTTCGTCGTCGACGAGGCCCACCTGATCAGCCAGTGGGGCCACGACTTCCGTACCGACTACATGCGTCTCGGCGCACAGGCCGATGCCCTCGAGGCGCCGGTTCGCATGGCCTTGACCGCGACGGCCGCAGTGCCGGTGCGGGAAGAGATCTCCAGACGCTTGGGGCTCCGCGAGCCAGAGGTGGTGATCGGCAACTTCGATCGCCCGCACATCGAGCTGTCAGCCCGGCGGCTCGGCTCGATCGAGGAGAAGCACCGTGAGCTCGAGCGTGCGGCGTCGGAGCTCGGCGGCGCGGGGATCGTGTACGCCGCGACGCACGCGAGCGCCGAGGCGACGCGGGACGTGCTCCTTGCGGCCGGCCACCGGGTGACGCTCTACCACGCCGGGCTTTCGGCACGGGCGCGGCACGAGGCGATGACTTCCTTCCTCGACGGCTCAACGCGAATCGTCGCGGCGACGGTGGCCTTTGGAATGGGGATCGACAAGCCGGACGTGCGCTGGGTCGTGCATGCCGACCCGCCGGCGTCGCTCGATGCGTACTACCAAGAACTTGGCCGCGCAGGCCGCGACGAGGAAGACGCGTCTGCCCGCCTGCTCTTCCGGCCGGAAGACTTCGCCATGGCCCGGCAGCTCACGTCGCGGAGCGTGGGGGACACCGTTGTCTTTCGCGTCGCCGAGCGCCTGGCGGTCGGAGGCGACGTCGAGGAGCTCGGCCGGCGTCAGTTGACGGCGGCGCTCGTCCGTCTCGTCGATCTCGGCGCTGCCGCGTGGGAGCTCGATGGGGAGGTGCGCTGGACCGGCGCGCTGAGCGTCGCCGAGGCGCTCAGGGCATCGGCGGCGGAGAAGGAGCGCGAAGACGAGGTCGAGCGGTCGAGGCTCGAGATGATGCGGCGGTACGCGGAGCACACCGGCTGCCGCCGCTCCTTCCTGCTCTCGTACTTCGGCCAGAGCTACCGCGGCCCGTGCGGAAACTGCGACAACGACAAGGCGCAGGTCTCACAGCCTGCCGCGGTCGAGCCGTTCGCGGTCGGTGGACGGGTGACGAGCGACCGCTGGGGCGACGGCACCGTTCAGCGCTACGACGGCGACCAGCTGACGGTCCTGTTCGACGACCATGGCTACCGCGACCTCCTCGTGCCGCTCGTGCTCGAGCGAGGGCTGCTGCGCCCGGCTTGAGCCGATAACGTCTCCGCTCTTGGAACGGCCTCGGCGGGCGCTCATCTTCGATCTCGACGGCACGCTCGTCGACACCGTCTACGCGCACGTGTTCGCCTGGCAGCGCGCGTTCGCCGAGGTTGGGCTGCCGATCGACGGCTGGCGGATCCATCGCCGCGTCGGTATGAGCGGCGGACTCTTCGCCCGCGCTGCCGCGCGCGAGATCGGGCGACCCCTGTCCACGGAGGAGGTAGATGCGCTGCAGCGACGACACGGCGAGCTCTTCATCGAAGTGCTGCCGGAGCGGCGGTCGCTTCCGGGCGCGGTCGAGCTGCTGGCCGAGCTCCAGGCCGAGGGGATCCCACACGGAATCGCCACCTCAGGACGCCGGCCGGAGATCGACGCCTCGCTGGAGGTCCTCGGCATCGGCGAGGAGACGGTCGTCGTCGAGCGCGGCCACGTCGACCGGGCGAAGCCGGAGCCGGATCTCTTTCTCACCTGCGCCGAGCGGATCGGTGTCTCGCCAGCCGACTGCTACGTCGTCGGCGACGCCGTCTGGGACCTGCTCGCGGCCCGGCGCGCCGGCATGCTGAGCGTCGGCCTGCTCAGCGGCGGCTACGGCGAGGATGAGCTCAACCGCGCGGGCGCCTTCCGTGTCTACCGCGACGCCGCCGAGCTGCGCAGCTCGCTGGATGAGCTCGGCGTTCTCACCTGAAGCCGCGGAGGGAGCGGGTTAGGAGGGTTTAACCGTCGTAGGTGTTCTCCGCTTGCGTCGTGACAGATCGAGGTGTCCGACACCGGGTCTCGCGGCGAGACCGGACGAAGCAGCCGCACAGCGCCGTCGTCACGATTCCGAGGCGCTCCGCGCCTCTGCCTTCTCGATCCGGTCGGCCAGGGTGTGAAGCGACCGCTGTGCCGCGACGACCAAGCCCATGAGCAGCTGATTCATCTCGTCCACCGGCGGGGCCGTGCCGGAGCCACCCGCCGCCTGAGCCTTTGCGTAGGCGGGCAGAGACTTCACCTCGCGCCGAAAGATCTCGTCGATTTCGTCGCCTAGCGCCATTTGCGATCTCCTGTTCGATTGCTACTGAACCCTAAACAGGCGGCTGCCCTGCCGGCGCGAGCTCCGGAATTCCGCCCGGAGTCGGGGCGCCGCCAAGGTCGCCGTCCCGCGCGGCGAGCGCCGTGTAGCGGCCGCCCGCGAGGATCAGGTCTTCGTGCCGGCCGGATTCGACGACGCGGCCATGGTCGAGCACGATGATCTGATCGGCGTCGCGCACGGTCGAGAGCCGATGGGCGATCGCGATCGTCGTTCGCCCCTCCGAGAGCTGATCGAGCGCCTCCTGCACGAGCCGCTCGGTCTCGGTGTCGAGCGAGCTCGTCGCCTCGTCGAGGACGAGGATCGGCGGGTTTCGCAAGATCGTGCGCGCGATTGCGATCCGCTGCTTCTCGCCGCCCGAGAACCGGTAGCCGCGCTCGCCGACGACCGTGTCGTATCCGTCGGGCAGCGCAGCGATCACGTGGTGGATGCGCGCCGCCTCGGCGGCCGCCTCGATCTCTTCGTCGGTCGCGTCGGGCTTCGCGAAGCGCAGGTTCTCGCGCACCGACTCGTGGAAGAGGTAAGTCTCCTGCGAGACGACGCCGACAAGATCGGACAGCGCCTGGAAGCTCAGGTCGCGGATATCGAGGCCGCCGATCGAGACGCTTCCGCGGCTGACGTCGTAGAGCCTGGCGGCGAGGTAGCCAAGGGTCGTCTTGCCGGAGCCCGTCTCACCGACGAGCGCGGTCGTCGTGCCCGCCGGCACGGTGAACGAGACGTCCTGGAGCGTCCAGTCCTCGCCGTAGCGAAACCAGACGCGGTCGAAGACGACGTCGCCGGCCTGCCCGACGGCGATCGCGTCGGGCTTCTCCTCGATGTCGACCGGCTGGTCGAGGTATTCGAAGATCCGGTCGAACAGCGCCAGCGACGTCTGCACGTCCAGCCCGACGCCGAGCAGCGAGCCGATCGGGAAGAACAGCCGCGTCTGGAGCGTCGTGAACGACACCAGCAGCGGGATCGACACCGCGGTCGACCCGTGTGCGAGCGCGAGACCGCCGAACCAGTAGACCGCCGCGGGCATGATCGCGAAGCTGGTCTGGATCGAGGCCATCACCCAGCGGCCGGCCATTCGCTGGCGCACCTCGAGGTCGGCGAGGCGCAGGGAGTCGGCCTCGAAACGGTCGGCGAGCTCGTCGCCGCGCCCCATCGTCTTCCCGAGCATGATCCCCGAGACCGAGAGAGACTCCTCCACCAGGCTGGAGATGTCGGCGAGCGTCTCCTGCGTCGTCTTGGCGATCCGCCGCCGCTCGTTGCCGACGCGGCGCGTGAGCAGCGCGAACAACGGGATCAAGGCGAAGGCGAACAGCGCCAGTTCCCAGTTCAGCACCAGCATGCCGACCATCGTGGCGGCGACGGTCGTCACGTTGGAAGCGATCGACGTCGCCGTGTTCGTGACGACGTTCTGGACGCCGCCGATGTCGTTCGAGATCCTCGACTGCACCTCGCCGGTCCGCGTACGCGTGAAGAAGGCGAGCGACAGACGCTGCAAATGCCGGAAGACCGAGGCGCGGAGGTCGTGCATCACCCGCTGGCCGACCTGATTGGAGAGCAGCGTCTGGATGACGCCGAGCACCCCGGTCGCGATCGCGATCGCGATGATTCCGCCGGCGTTGATCGAGAGCGACCTCGTGTCGTTCCGGCCGATCGCCTCAAGGACGTGTTTCAACAGGAAGGCAGGGACGACGCCGAGGCCCGCCGAGATGACGATCAGCAGCAGCACTCCGCCCAGCCGCAGCTTGTAGGCGGCGAAGAGCCTGCCGATCCGGCTCAGGTTCGCGCGGCGCACCGCCGGGTCGGCCGGGCGCTCCGGCGGCGCTTCGGAGGAGTGAAAGAACATGCCCATCGAGGCTCAGGGTACGTCGCCGGGGCCGCTCGGCGTCAGCGCGTTTTGATAGGCGATCCGGGAAATCGGCGCACCGCCTCGGCGAAGGCGCGAGACTCCCGCGATGGACTTGAAGACCGCGCCGGACCCGTACCGCGAAGAGGAGATCGAGTCGCGGTGGGAGGCCGCGCCGGCCGTCGCCACGATTATCGGTTTCCAGGTCTTGCTCGCGAGTGTGAGCCGCCTCGAGCACTGGACGCTCTGGACCCTGCCGTGGTGGGTGTGGTTGATCTCCGTTCCGCCTGAGCTCGCGCTCCTGATCCCGCTTGCCTGGGATCGACCACGGCACCGGCTCGAGCAGCTGGGGCTCCGACGGATGGTCGCGCTGGCGCTGCTCGGCGTGATCAGCCTGACGAACGCGCTGCTGCTGGTCGCGCTGATCGGCTCGCTGGTCAAAGGGCAGGAGAAGAGCGGCGCGCAGCTTTTGCTCAAGGCGGTCACGGTCTGGGGGACGAACGTGATCGCGTTCGGCATCTGGTACTGGGGCGTCGACCGAGGCGGGCCGGTCAGGCGGTTGCAGCCGGACCCTCCATCACCGGACTTCCAGTTCCCGCAGATGGAGAACCCGCAGCTCGCCGAGCCCGGCTGGTACCCGCAATTGATCGATTACATCTACATCTCGTTCACGAACTCGATCGCCTTCAGCCCGACGGACGCGATGCCCCTGACGCGCCGGGTGAAGCTGCTGATGCTGTCCGAGTCCGCCATCTCGGCGATCACGATCCTGCTCGTCGCCGCGCGCTCGGTCAACATCTTCAGGTAGGCCGAGTAGGCCAAAAGGACGGGATCTCGCCTCGGTCACTGAGTCGAGGGATCGGGGCGCCTTGCCTCCGACCGATCTCGGAGGGGACGGCAATTACGCCCTCTCCGCGGTCCGGAGGTCTTCTTGGCTCGACGCACACTCTCGGTTTTGGCAACTCTCGTTCTGGCGCTGCTCGCCGCCTCGGTGGCCGACGGCCGGAGCACGAGGTCGAGCGCGTGCGGCGCCCGCGAGTACTCCTACGCCGGCCTGCAGAGCGACAGCAAGGCCCACGGTGTCGGCGCGACGCTCGTTCCGCTCGAGACGCCCGCAGTGTCGGCGGGCCACGTCGGCGCCTGGATCGGCGTTGGTGGGGTCAACCTGGGGCCCAACGGCACCGCCGAATGGCTTCAGGTCGGTTTCAGCGCCTTCCCGTCTGACCGGATGAGCCGGATCTACTACGAGGTCACCGTTCCTGGCTCGGACCCCCGCTATGTAGAGCTCGACTCCAGCGTCAAGCAGGGCGAGAAGCACAGCTTCAAGGTGCTCGAGATGGCAAACCGGAAGGCTTGGTGGCGGGTCTGGCTCGACGGCAAGGCGGTCAGCCCGGCGATCCATCTTCCGGGCAGCCACGGTGCCTGGTATCCGCAGGCGATGGCCGAGAGCTGGAACGGCGGTGTCAGGGCGTGCAACGCATTTCACTACCGTTTCTCAAACGTCACCCAGGCGCACGCCGACGGCGGCGACTGGCGGCCCTTGACGCGCAGCATCTCCTTCCACGACGCCGGCTACCGATTCGTCCAGACCTCGCGCGTTCCGAGCAGCTTCCTCGCGACGAGTCTCGACGGCTCTCCGCCGGCCGTGACCAGCGTGCCCAGCGGTGTCAGCCGCGCGAGCGCCAGACTGGCGGCGCTGCAGACGGTTCAGTTCGCTCGCTCTCGCGGCAAGTAGCGATGAGGCGGCCCCGGAGGGCCGCCTCATCAACAAGCACGTCTGTTAGCCGGTTGCTTTCGGCTTACGGTGCGAGACCACCTTCGGTGACACCTTCTTCACAGTCGGTGGCGTCAAAGGCGCCTTGGTGTTCACAGGCGCCGTATCCCGCGCGGTCACGGTCGTCGACCCGGAGTGGCCGGTCGCGACCGCGACGTTGGTGAAGTCCGCGGTGACGTTCGCGCGCGTGCAGGTGTAGCTGATCGAGGCGCCGGCGGCGAGCGTGCCGACGTCGCGATTGCAGTTCGGCGACAGAGCGTCGGCGACGGTCACGTTCTTCAGCGTCACGTCACCGGTGTTTGTGACCGTGATCTTGAACGTCGCCGTGCCGCCCTTGGCGACCGTCTGCGACTTCGGGTCCTTGACGATCGAAATCGCCGGGTGCGCGGTCGGGGGCGGAGGCGGAGGCGGAGGAGGCACGACCGCCGCAACACAGGCGTTGCCGAGCGGAGTGCTCCGGTTCTTCTCGACGCCGTTGTCGCCGTTGTGTCCGTTGCCTCCCGCGGTGACCTCCTTGGCTCCGCTCGGGGCTCCGACGCCGCTGCCCGTGTAGACGCCGTTGTGCTGGGTCTGCGCGGAGGTGCCGTGCACGTCGTAGGTGACGACGCAGATCTTGCTCAGGTCAGCGGCGCTGGCATACGTGTGTTGCAGCAGCGCGCCCTGCTGGGCCGCACCGGCCGGCGGAGACGGGTCGTTGAACGGGTTGCCGCTGCCGTCCGTCTGGCCTGGTTGCACGTTGCCGACATTTCCGTGCGACATGACCTGAGATGCGCCACTGAAGTTCTTGGTCACGGAGTACACGCCGCAGCCGCCCCGCCAGTTTTTGTACTGGCTCGGGTCGGAGACGTTCGCGACGGCGCCGGTACCGGTGTCGTTCTCGGTCGGATGGACGACGTTGTCGACCGCATTTCCGTTCACCGCCAGACTCGAGCCGACCGCGATCGCGGTCGAGACGCCGTTGACCGGCGCAGATGCGCCGAGATCGAAGCCTGGGTCCTTTGAATCGAACCAGTCGACCGCGACGCCGGTGCCGGCTCGGTTCAGGTTGCAGTCGCTGCCGTGGGTCGGCCAAGCCCAGCTGCCCTTGACCGTCACGGTCACGGTCCCGTTCGGGTTCTGAACTGTGGTCGCAGTGACCGCCGGGGACTGGTTTGGCGGAACCTTGACATCCGGCGCGTCTGCGAGCGCCACGCCGCCGAGTACTGCGAGCGCGGCCGCCGCTGCGATGTAAACGCTCAGTCGGCGCCAAAGCACAGTTCGGGGACCTCCAAGCGCCCCCGGCTGAAACGCTTTCATATATCTCCCTCCCTGGCGGCCCCCTCAGGCCGCGCTCAGTGACGGACTTCGCTCAGAGCTTAGGCTTTCTTCGCAAAAAGCGGAAGTCTTAAACCCGGTTTTGCGCAAGCTCGACGCTGCTGGGGACGGCCCTCGGGGAGTTCGCTGAAGAATGAGAGTCCAGGCTTGGCCTGACCCAGGGTCCTAGCCGTAGACCCGCGTGTGTCGTCTCAGCGAATCGAGACCGGCGTGCCGACGGGCATCAGCCGCGCCAGCGCCAGGATGGCCGCGTTCCGCATGCGGATGCAGCCGTGCGAGATGTAGCCGGGGATCAGCTGCGGCTGGTTGGTGCCGTGGATGCCGACGTAGCCGCCGCCCGGCCAGTCGGTCAGAACCGCCGAGCGGGCGCTGATGCCGAAGGCCAACGGTCCGTAGAAGGGGTTGTCGAAGTTGGTCAGCTTGTCGCGGACGTAGAACTCGCCCCGCGGGGTCGGCCAGTAGCTCTTGCCGACGCCGACGCGGGTCGTGAAGACGACCTTGCCTGTTCGCTTCAGCGTCGCGGTCAGCGCGCCGCGGTTGATGTAGAGGTGCGTGTTGACCGTGAAGAGCGGGCTCAGGTCGCGCTTGCGGACGAAGCCGGTCGAGTTGTTCGGCAGGATCGGCAACCGCACCCAGTACCAGCTGGAGGTGGGGCTGAGGTCGATCCGGGCCAGCACGAGCACGTCGTTTTGAGTCCCGTCCGTCGTCCCCGTGGGCAGCGTCGTGATCACCTTCGAGGCCAGGCCCGGCTTCGCGCGCACGACCGTCCGCCGCATCAGCACCGCCCAGTGGGCGATCTTGTCGTCGGTCAGCTTGGTCGAGCGCGGATAGAGGGCAGAGGCCTTGCCGCCAGCGGCCACCTCGGCGCCACCCTGGGCCGCCGAGGCGAGCGAGAGCAACGCCAGCGCGAGCGCGCCGACGAGCGCGAGCGAGGCGAGGAGCGCCCGCCGATTCTCAAAAACTGCTGTGTTCACGCGTGTTCCCCCGGTCTCTGTCGTCCACTGGAGCGGCCTCGAGAGGCCGCTCCACTGTAGCGTCGGTTTCGGTCGTTAACCGGTCGCCTTCGGCTTCTTGTGCGAGACCACCTTCGGGACGACCTTGGGCACGAACGGTGCCTTCGCGGTCACCGGCGCCGTGTCCCGGGCGCTGACCGTCGTCCCGCCGGCCTGGCCGGTTGCGACCGCGACGTTGGTGAAGCTCGCGCTCACGTTCGGGCGCGTGCACTTGTAGCTGACCGAGGCGCCCGGTGCGAGCGTGCCGATCGTCCGGTCGCAGTTCGGCGAGAGCGGGTCGCTGACGACCACGTTGGTCAGGGTCACGTCACCGGTGTTGAGCACGGTGATCGTGAAGCTGGCGGTGCCGCCCTTGGTCACCGTCTGCGACTTCGGGTCCTTGACGATCGAGATCGCCGGGTGCGTGACCACCGGCAGGACGGTGACCGCGGCCGTGTCCTCGGAGCTGACGTTCGGGCCGACCGGCGGCGTCCCGGTCGCGACCGCCGTGTTCGTGAAGCTCGCGGTCACGTTCGCGAGCGTGCAGCCGTAGGTGATCGTCGAGCCGGCCGCCGGTGCCGCCGGCATCGAGGCCAGCCCCGGGATGTCGGCGCTGGTGCGGGCGCAGCCGGGCGCCAGCGCGTCGCTGACGACGACGTTGGTCAGGGTCGAGTCGCCGTCGTTGATCACCTGGATCGTGAAGCTGGCGGTCTGCCCCGAGACGATCGTCTGCGACTTCGGCGACTTGACGATCGTGATGTGCGGGTTGAGCACGATCACGTCGGCCGAGTCCTGCGCGCTCACGTCGGGGCCGACCGGCGGCGTGCCGGTCGCGACCGCCGTGTTGGTGAAGCTGGCCTTGACGTTGGCGAGCGAGCAGGTGTAGCTGACGACGGCGTTCGAAGCCATCAAAGCAAGCGCCGGAACAGTGGTCTTGTCGGCCGCACAGCCCGGTGCGAGTGTGTCGGTGACGACGACGTTGCGCAGGTCTGAGTCGCCGGTATTGGTGACCGTGATCGTCCAAGTGGCCGTGCCGCCGTTGCGGATCGTCTGCGAGTCCGGCTTCTTGGTGATCGCGATGCTCGGGTTGATCACCAGCACGTTCTCGTTGGCGCCGTTGCAGCCGTTGGCGGTCCGGCTGTTGTTGCCGTCGCCGCCGTAGTTGGCGATCCAGTGGTAGAGACCGGCCGCGTTGACGTGAACCGGCGGCGAGACGTAGACGCTGTTGCCGGCGATCGTCGTGGTCACATCGCTGCCGACCTGCTTGGTGCAGGTCGCGTCGCTGAAGAGCTGGAAGGTGATCTTGCCGGTCGCGTTGCTGGTGGCGCCCGCCAGCGTCGCCGAGTCGATCAGGTCGGTGCCGCCGGCGCCGAGCCTGACGGTGGGACCGGCGTCGGTGGTCACGGTCGGGGTCAGCGGGTTGACGACCGGGTTCTCGTTGGCGTCGCCGCACTTGGTCGCCACGTCGCTGTTGTTGGCGTCGCCGCTCTTGTAGCTGGCGACCCAGTGGTAGGGGCCGGCCGCCGAGACGGTGATCTTCGGCGAGGCGTAGTCGACGCCGCTGGCGTTGGTGACGGTCGTGGTGACGTCACTGCCGACCTGGGCGCCGCAGCCGCCGGCTCCGTCGTCCTTGAAGAGCTGGAAGGTGATCGTGCCG
>Ga0207646_10000780_pt1 | contig 41281 bp, 36 predicted proteins | sample KBSK5502metaG_FD_184343 | JGI IMG/M metagenome (GOLD analysis project Ga0207646, IMG submission 184343) | Corn, switchgrass and miscanthus rhizosphere microbial communities from Kellogg Biological Station, Michigan, USA - KBS K5-50-2 metaG... | ecosystem: Host-associated > Plants > Roots >... | reverse complement strand
CGGTCGTGCGGATTAAACCCGCGCTCCGATGGACTCAGTGATTTCCTCATGAATCCAGGTTATTATCAAAGAGCTATTCTTCAAAATGATTTTGTATAGTCACTTAGGCGCGAGCCCTGGTAGAAAACGCCCGATCAATCTGGCAAAATTCTGTCACGAAGAAAAACCGCTATGATCGATGTGCCGCCCAAGTTATCATTGCTGCACGTCGCGCTGGTTGAGCCGGAGATTCCGCCCAACACGGGCAACATCGCGCGGCTGTGCGGCGCGACTTTTACCCCGCTGCACCTGGTCGGCAAGCTCGGCTTTCGCACGGACGAGCAGGCCGTGCGCCGGGCAGGGCTCGACTACTGGGGCGAGGTCGAGATTCATTACCATCTGAGCATCGAGGCGCTTTACCGGGCGCTGCCTGCCTGCCGGTTCCTGTACTTCACCACGAAAGCCGAACGGGCCTACACCGACTTTCAATACTTCCCCGGCGATTGCCTGGTCTTCGGGCGTGAGACGCGTGGGCTGCCTGAAGACCTGCTGCGGGTCAACTGGGAGCGGTGCCTCACCATCCCGATGCTCAACCGGCGTGTGCGCTCACTGAACCTGGCGACTTCGGTCGGCATCGTGTTGTATGAGGCGCTGAGACAGTTGGGTAACGGAGTGGACAATCGGTAGAGCGCGAAATGGGGGAAGAGATCCATTTTCCATTTTCCATATTACATTTGTCATTTGTCATTGCAGAAGACCTGCTTCAACTGCCCTGAGATCATCTCAGCTGATGCCTCCGCCCGGCAATTACCCTAGCGCCACGTCGTTTCCGTCTCAGCCGCGGCTGATTCCGCCTGTGCAAAGCTCTCGTGGACGCGCCGGATCATTTCCAGACGTGTGGGCAGCGGCGGGTGAGTAGGGTTGTCGCAACGAACCTCGTACGACGACTTCGAGGCCTGGATCTGGCTGGTGAGCGCCGCGGCATATGCCTGCGGGTCCAGGCCGAGCTTGATCAGGGTGGCGACGGCGATCCCGTCACACACCAACTCGATCTCGCGCTGGAGGTCGGGGCCGCGGTCAAGCCGCTCGACTATCAAAGGTGAGGCGAGGTACTCGTGGGCCACCTCGTGCGCCACGATCCCGGCCAGCCCCGCTTCGCCCGCGGCCAATTGCACCGATTTGGTGGAGAGGGTGATGAGCACCCCGGCGTGCGTCATGACGAACGGCTCGTCGTCCGGAAAAATAAAGAGGGTGAGCCTTCCTTCGCACTGGTGCACCCTGAAGACAGGGGCCAGCTTCGCCCGCCACCTCTCAAGCAGCCCCAGGTCGAGCCGCCCTCCGGCATTAGCGATGCGCGTGATCCGCCGGTGCAGTTCGGCCCGGTCAATTCTACTCTCTCTCTTCAGCGTGGGCCGGATCTCGTCGAGCACCCCAAAGAACTGATCCAGGGTCAGGCCGGCAAACGGCCGCATCGCGACGTTCACCTCCGCGTTGTAAAAGCGCAAGGGGGAGGCTTCTTGTTTTGGCGCCCGGCCGAGCAGGACGTAGGCGAAAAGAGTGATGAAGACGGCGGCGGAAAATAGCGGTCTAAGTCTGCTCGCCTTGAGCATGGGGGATCCTCGTGATGAACACCAATGATGATTGAGGCCGAAGGTGCGTAAAGGCCAACCAGGTTACTGCTGGCCTCTTTAGTTTTATCGGCAAGCTGAACGGAAACTTAAGCCCGCCCGGAGTCAGACGAGAAGGCGGGCAAGCAAATAAGGCGGAAGCAAGTGCTCAAGCAAAATGATCGCGGGATTTTCCTTTGCCGTTTTCCATCTCTCATTTTTCCTCGGCCATGGAGAGGCCGGATCCGAGCAATGAGAAATGAAAAATGGCAAACGACAAATGGCAAATGAAAAACGATGACGCCTCAGAATATTTGCGTGAGTGCTTACGTCTCAAAGTCCGAGGCTGTAGGCCGTGCCCTCAGACCGTCCCGCTCGGCCGGCAAGCTGTGCGACCGCGGCTACCAGTTCGGCCGGCTCAACCGGCTTCGCGATGTGCAACTGATAGCCGGCGGCGAGCGCGCGCCTCCGGTCCTCAAGCCCGGCATAGGCCGTCAGCGCCACGGCGGGGATCAGGCCGCCAAGTTCCGGCGCTCGCGCTCGCACTTGGCGGATGAGATCGTAACCATCCTCGCCCGGCATGCCGATGTCAGAGACCAAGACGTCGGGCGGGCGGCCCTCCAACAGCGTGAGCGCCCCGGCAGCCGAAGCGGCCGACCTCACCTCGGCGCCCCACTGCGCTAGCGCCTCAGCGAGCATCTCACAGGTGTCAGATTCATCATCGACCACCAGCACGTGCACGCCCTCAAGGATGGCGGAATGCGGAATGCGGAATGCGGATTGGGAGCCCCACGATTCCGCCTCTGGATTCTGCAATCCCAAATCCGCAATCCGCAATTGCGTGAGTGGGAGCCTGACGGTGAAAGTCGCTCCCTGTCCGACCCCGCGGCTGTCTGCGGAGACCATCCCGCCGTGCAACTCCACCAAATGACGGACGATCGCGAGACCCAGGCCCAGGCCGCCCGTCGTCCGCGTGGTCGAGGCATCGGCTTGGCGGAAGCGCTCAAACACGTGCGGCAAAAACTCGGGTGCGATGCCCTGCCCCGTATCACTCACAGTGACCTGGGCGTGGACGCCGACACGCTCCAGCTTGACTTCGATGCGCCCCCCAACCGGGGTGAACTTGGCCGCGTTGGAGAGGAGATTCCAAACCACTTGCTGCAGGCGGTGCGAGTCGCCCGAAATCAGTCCCGCCTCAGGGTCGAGCGCGATCTGGAGTCGAATGGCCTTCGCCTCGACGGCCGGACGCACCGCATCGATCGCCGCCGCGATGACGGGGGCCAGCTCAAGGGTCTCGACCTCCAGGCGGATCTGGCCCCTGACGATGCGTGAGATGTCGAGTAGATCCTCGATCAGTTGCGCCTGCGCCTGCGCATTGCGCTCGATCGCCTCGAGGGCGTGCCCGGCCCTCACCTCATCGAGTTTGCCCGCGCGCAGCATCTTGGCCCAGCCGAGCATCGAAGTGAGCGGGGTGCGCAGCTCGTGCGAGACCGTCGCGACGAACTCGTCCTTGAGCCGGCTGGCCGCCTCGGCCTCTCGCCGCGCCGCCTGTTCGCGGGTGAGCAGTTGAGCGCGTTCCTCCTCAGCCCGCTTGCGCTCGGTGATATCGCGCACGACGCCAGTGAAAATGTGCTGACCATTCTGGATGGATTCTCCAAAAGAGATCTCCAGAGAAATCTCTTTGCCGCTCTGATGGAGGCCGGGGAGTTCCGTCCGCTCCCACGCAATATGCCGCTGACCAGTCTCCAGGTAGCGTTTGATTCCAGTCTGGTGAACATATCGTAGATATTCGGGCATGAGCAGGGTGAGTTTTTGACCGAGCAGGGCGGAGGTCGGGTAGCCGAAGGTCTTCTCCGCGGCGCGATTGACAAACAGAATCGTGCTTTCTTGATCGATCGTGATGATCACATCTGAGGCCGTCTCGGCCACCGTGCGATAGCGTTCTTCGCTTTCGCGCAGCGCTTCCTCTGCTCGTTTGCGCTCACTGATGTCGCGGATCACAGCGACCCTGACCAGGCGCCCTTGATACGGGACCGGCTGGCCGTAAATTTCCATCGGGAAAGTGGTCCCGTCCTTCCTCAGACCGGTGACCTCGTACGGCTGCTCATAGCCGGAAAGGATGCGGCCGAGCAAAGTGTCGCGCGACTCGGGGGCGGTGAATTCCGAGATTTTCCGGCCGATCAGCTCTTCAAGCTCGCAGCCAAAGATCTTGGCCAGGGCCGGGTTGGCATCCAAAATGACGCCCTGGTCGTGGACCGCGATGCCTTCCAGATTGGTGAAGCGGCGGAACCGCTCTTCGCTCTGCCGCACGACTTCGATCATCTCTTCGAGACTGCGCTTGGAGGCCTCGGCCGCCTGGCGTGCCTCCTCCGTCGAAGCCAGTGCCGCTTCCAGCTCGGCTTTCCGGCGCCCATCTTGGAGCCGCAGCATTTCAAGCCTCCGGAACGTACGGAGGCGTGCGCTGTGGATGAGCACGGAGAGCACCGTGGCAGTAAACAGCGCGAACCCGAAGTGCAGCCAGGCGGGCGAGGGTGTGGCGTTCCAAGCGATGAGCCCCCACCCGGCCAACGTCGCCGCGAGCACCACAGCCAGCCAGCGGGACGACAGGAAGAAGTATCCGGCCCCGATCACCAGCAGCATGAGATTCGTCGTCTGCTGCGGGTCGGAAAGAAGATACAGATGGAGCAGGCTGTTGAGCAGCACCAGGCCGGCGATGCCGGCGCCAATCGGATGGGCCCAATCAGGCGACACCGGCCGCCAAGTCAAGAGGAGGCGCAGGCCGATGAGTGCCAGCGTCGTCGCCGACGCCACGATGATCATGGGCTTGGCCACGCCCTTCGGCAGAACCAGCGCGTGACCGATGGCAAAGATGGCGAAGAGGAGGCTGAGCCCTGCCGAGACGAGGGGCAGAGACTCATGCACGGCGGCGTCGAGCGCCGCGCGCAGGTCTGATTCCGTGAGTTCGGGGCCTAACGGCCGAGTGACCTGCTTGGACCGCATAACATCATCTTCGAGAATCAAATCGTCATCTCTCTCGCCCCGAAAGCATCTGAATTTTCTCTTTGTGAGGGTCCTTCTTTAGAAGTGGGGGTCTCTCAGTCAATCGCTCTGAGTTTGAAATCGCCAGCCCAGCCAGACAGTGAGAGGCTGGCCGGGCATCACATGCTAACACAACCAGCCTCAATCGCAGACACTGATTATAAACCTGGGAGCGCAGGCGTCCTCGCCTGCTTGCTGGCGGAAACAGCCCGTTGTGGAAACCTAGCAGGCGAGGACGCCTGCGCTCCCAGGTGTTGTTTTAGCGAGCCTGTCCTTGGCTAATGGGGAACCCGTTCTGAACGATCCCCAGGAGCGAGCGGAGACCGGCGGCGATGTCCTTGCCCAGATGCAGGCGAATGGCGCGGCGGTGGCGGCTCGCGAGCGACCGGAAATCGCCGAGCGCTTGCGCCTGCTTCAACACGCCGAAGGTGAACGGCTCGCCGGCAATCGGGACGTCTTCGATGACATCGACCGTCACCTGGATATAGACGCCGTTGTCGGCCCCACCCTTGTGCAGTTGCCCGGTCGAATGCAAAAAGCGCGGGCCGTAGCCGGTGGTCGTGGCCACATGCAGGGCATCGCGGAGGTGAGTCCGAATGGCTTGAATCAGGCTTTCGTGCTCGGGCGTCTCCTGAATGTAATCGAGGAGCGCGACATAATCACCCGGGTGCGCACGGTTAAGATGGGCCGTGACGAAAGCGTCGAGCGCGAGCCCGGCGCCGAGCTGCTGCTGAGTCTCGGCGTCGCAGAATGCCTTCAGACCCAGGCCCTCAGCGGCCAACTGCTGCTCGGGCAGAGCGCCTTTAGCCTTGTACTCTTCGAGCAACTGTTTGGTGTTGTCCTTGCTCTCCTGCACGTTCGGCTGGTCGAAGGTGTTGATTCCGATGACGGCGCCCGCCACCGCCGTGGCCATCTCCCAGACGTAGAACTCCTCGCCCAGGTCGAGCGTGTCGTGAAGCGTCCGGCGCACGACCGGGTGGCCGGCGGCCTCAAGCGCCCGGAGTTTGCTCTCGGTGTCAGCGTCTGGCTGGCCGATGCTGATGTGGACGAAGAGGCGGTCGTTGCTGTAAACGTTGGGCGCTCCGAGCGTCTCACCCGCAATCGGGACGATCCCCTTGCCTTCTTTGCCAGTGCTCTCGGCGATCAACTGTTCGATCCATAGGCCGAGCGAGGCGATCTCCGGCGAGGTCGAGAGCGTGAGCTTGTCGCGCCCGGCGTTGGCGAGCGTGCCCAGGATGGCGCCGAGCCTTGCTGCCGGATTATCTTCAGCCGGCACGCAAGCGGCGCAGGCGTGAACCACGCGCAGGGCGCGGTCGAGCAGCGTCTTGAAATCGAAGCCCTGCAAGGCCGCCGGGACCATGCCGAAGAAGGAGAGGGCCGAATAGCGCCCGCCAATATCGGCCGGGTTGAGGAAGATGCGGCGGAAATTGTCACCCTTCGCCATCTGCTCCATCAGCGTGCCGGGATCGGTGACCGCGACGAAGTTCTCGCCCGCCCGCTCGCCTTTGATCTCGCGCAGGCGGTTGAAGAAATACTTGTAGAACATCAGCGGCTCGGTCGTCGTGCCGGACTTGCTCGACACAATGAAGAGCGTATGCGGGAGATCGACGCTCTGCTCCAGGCTCTTGACGGTCGCCGAGTCGGTGCTGTCGAGCACGTGCAGTTCCGGGAACCCAGCGCGGCGCCCGAAGGTGCGGCGGAAGACCTCCGGACAGAGGCTGCTGCCGCCCATCCCCAGAAGCATCGCGTGAGTGAAGCCGTCGCCGCGGACGCGCTCGCTGAAAGCCGCCAACTCGTCGGCCTGCTCCTCCATCTGCTCGACCACCGTCACCCAGCCGAGCGCGTTTTTGATGATCTTCTGGTGCGCCTCGTCCGACTTCCACAGCGTCGGGTCTTTCTTCCAGATGCGCCGCACCCACTGCTCTTTCTCGGCGCGCTTGAGCACCTCTTGCACCGGCCCGGCAAAATCCCCGAGCGCGGCGGTCTGGCGGTCGAGGATGCCGCTGGTGAGGATGGCCTGCTTCGCGGTGATGCTCTCGATCAGGGTGTCGAAGGAATCCATGAACGCCTGGACCCCTTCGTCCTGCACCTTCTGCGTGACCTGCTTCAAGTCGATGCCGACTTCGGCCAGCCCCTGAATGGCCCGCTTTGCTCCATCCAGATTCTCTTCGATGCTCAGCTGCGGCTTGCCGTGATCGCGGAAGGCGGTGAAGGTCGCCGGGGGTAGCGTGTTGACCGTGTCCGCGCCGATCAACTCTTCGACGTAGTAGACGTCGCTATACTTCGGGTTCTTCGTGCCGGTGCTCGCCCAGAGTGGCCGCTGCACGCGCGCGCCCTTGGCCTTGAGCTTGGCGAAGCGCTCATCCCCGAAGATTTCTTTGAAGCGTTGGTACATCAACTTCGAATTCGCAATCGCCGCCTTGCCGAGCAGCGCAGAAAGCTTCCCCTTCTCGGCCTCGTCGTTCGAGCGCCGGATGCTGAATTCGAGTTGGTTGTCGATCGCCGTGTCGATGCGGCTGACGAAGACGCTCGCGACCGAAGCGACGTGACCGACCGGCTGGCCGGCGGCGGCCCGTTGCTCAAGGCCGCGGATGTAAGCTCCGGCCACTTGCTCGTAGGTCTCCTGCGAGAAGATCATCGTCACGTTGACGTTGATGCCCGCGGCGATGGCGCGCTCGATGGCCGGGATGCCCGCGGGCGTCGCCGGGATCTTGATCATCACGTTCTTGCGGTCAAGCGTCGCCCACAGGCGCTTGGCCTCGGCCACCGTGCCTTCGGTGTCCTGCGCCAGGAGCGGCGAGACCTCCAGGCTCACGTAGCCGTCAATGCCCTTCGTCCGGGCATAGACGGGCGCGAAGAGGTCGGCCGCCCGCTGAATGTCTTCGATAACCAGGGCCTCATAGATCTCCTGCACGCTCTTCCCGTCGGCGATCAGCTTGCGCATGGCCTCGTTGTAATCGGTGCTGCCGTTGATCGCCTTCTCAAAGATCGTCGGGTTCGAGGTCACGCCGCGCAGGTCATCTTCGCTGATTTTGCGGGCGAGGTCGCCCGTGTCGATGAGGGCGCGGCGAATGTTGTCGTACCAGATGCTCTGTCCCAGCTTTTGTAGCTCTACCAGTGGATTCATGTTGATCTCCTTCACAAATAGTAGCACAGCCTTGTTGACCGGGCTGTGCTTGAAACATCAATAATAGAAGCGCTCGCGATAGTAATTGAAGCATTCGTCGGGCCGCGTCTGCCGCAATCGGTGAGACGGAGGTTTCTAGGTACGAGATGCTAACAATAACGCTTTTTCTACTGCGAGCGGCAGACTGATGAGATGAAAACGGTCGGCCGTAAACGCATAATCCTCTCCGCTTTCATCTACCACGCGAAGATAACCATGTGCTGCCGCCTCATCATCCGGGATAACGCGATAGAGTTTACCTACTTCAAGAGACGCCTTGTAGCCGTCGTTGTTCAAGCAAATTGCGAACTGCGTCGGCTCAGTTACTTTCTTTCTCATGACTAATCGAGGAATGGAAGTTTTAGCTTAAATTCTTTCTTGCCGATACCGTGCGCTTCGTACCAATGAATCTCAGCTAACCGGATTTCGCCATCAGCCAAACGGACCTGAGCGACTCCTTTCAACTTCCGCCATCTGCCTTTTCCGTATTGCTTTCGTAGGCGGGCACGATCACGGACGCCGCGCCCAATAGCAATCGTTTCAATCCCGGTTACTTCTCCAACTATTTCAAAGTCCATCAAACTACATACTCTCAAGAACCTCTTGAGAAGCGGCGCTCCAACTCTTTGACCTTCTCCAGCCTCCGCCGGTGGCGCTCGGCCCCGGAGAAGCTCGCGCGCAGCCACGCCTGCAAGATTTCGAGCGCCAGCTTCTCGCCGATCACACGCGGCCCGAGGCACAGCACGTTGGCATCATCATCCTCGCGCGACTGATGAGCCGAGAAAGTGTCGTGGCACAGGGCGGCGCGAATGCCCCGCAACTTGTTCGCCGCGATTGACGCTCCGACCCCGCTGCCGCAGCAGAGAATCCCCAGGTCGGCTTCGCCTTTCAGGACCGCCTCGCCCACGGCGCGGGCGTAGTCGGGATAGTCTACCGGATCGGTGCTGTCGGTGCCAAAGTCGGTGACCGTGTGTCCGGCAGCATTGAGTTGGTCAACGATCACACGCTTCAAAGGGAAGCCGGCGTGATCGGCTCCGATGGCTAAACGCATAACGCTCCTTTAAATCGCATCCGGGCCGGGCGCAATCAACAGCTCATACAAACGCTGTTGCCGCCCCCTCCCTTGCTGATAACGCTCGTGGTTGGCGAGGTCAGGTTCGTAAACTTCGCCGAACGGGGCGGGCACGGCGCCGAGGTCTGTGATATGTCCGAGCGCCTGGAGCACGAGCAGTGCAGCGCCACGGCTCGAGGCTTCCGGCACGGCCGAAGCGACGACCGGCAGCCCGATGACGTCGGCCATGATCTGAGTCCACGTCGGAGAGTTGAGAATGCCTCCGCCCGAAGCAATGATCCGGTTGCCGCCCAGCTTCTCCCCGCGCAGCAGGTCATAGATCGCGGCGAAACGATAGGCCACGGCCTCCAGACCGGCGCGGAGAATATCGATCGGCTGGGTGCTCAAACTCATCCCCACCACGGCCGCCCGCGCATAGCCCGCCCACCCGGTGCTGCGCTCACCCGAGAAGAAAGGGAGCACGGTGAGGCCGTGTCCGTCGGCCTCCATCGCCGCGAGTTGCGCTTCTACTTCGCCGGCCTCGAGCCGCAGCGTTCTTTGGCACCAGGCGTAGACATCGCCGCCGTTCGAGAGGGCACCGCCCAAAAGCAGGTAGCGGCGATCCGCGCGATAGCACCACAGCCCCCGCGGGATGCGCACGCGGTCGGCCGGCCAGCAGACGCGCATCGCCCCCGAAGTGCCGACGTTGATGGCCACTAAATCTTGGGTGACGCAGCCCGAGCCGATGTTGCTGCATGCACCGTCGCCGGTCATCGGCAGCCAAGGCACCTCGCGAAGCGCAGGCCATCGCTGGGCGTACTCATCACGAAGACCGACCAACGGCTCATCCCTCTCGGGCAGCGGCGAGAGGCGGCTCGGATCGATGTCCAAGGCTTTGAGCATCTCCCCGTCCCAGCCGCAGGTGTTGGGGTTGAAAAGCCCCGTGCCCGAAGCCATCGAGACGCTACAGAGCGTGCGCCCGAAGACTCTCAGGTACAAGTATTCGCCGAATGACATCCAGCGCGCGACGCGGGCGTAGAGCGCCGGGTCGGTGCGCCGCAGCCAGAGGAGCTTCGCCGGATAGTAGCTGGTGTGCGGTACGGCCCCGGTGCGTGAATGCACCCACTCGACACCAAGCCGCTCGGCGAGCGCCGCCGCGTCGGGTGCGCTGCGCGTGTCGCTCCAGTTGTAGATCGGCGTCGCAGCCTTCCCGTCTTCGCCGACCCCAAGCATGCTGTGCCAGAAGGTGCAACCCCCGACGCCGCAAATCTGCCGGCCGAGTTCGCCCGCCTGCCGGAGCAGTTCATCGACGTTGCGGCAGGTGATCTCGAACAGTTCATCCGGGTCCATCTCGACGCCGCCATCCGGGGTGGCACGCATTTGATATACGGTCCGGCTCTCCGCGCCCTCCACCGCGCGGCCGAGCGCGTCGTAGAGCACCGCTCGCACCGACGAGGTCCCGACATCGAGCGCGAGGATCAACGGGCCTTGGACTTGAGATGAATCGACGGTAGACATATAAAGATTGCGGATTGCGGATTGCGGATTGCGGGTTTGGGAGTGTCTCCCTGCCTTTCAATCCGCAATCCGCAATTCCTACGGTGTGGCATCATAGCGCCGTAAGGTGGCGATGGCAACAACTGCCGGAGCGCGGCGGCGGCTCATTGTGATTGGCCGCCGCTCGTATTAGTATGTGGGAGCATCTCGAAGCCCATCATCAAAGGAGCGACCACTATGCGCCATGCCACTACCTCTCGCCCTCGCGGGTTCACCGGTTTGAGTGTTTTCCTGAAGCGCCTTTCGGTGACGGTCATCTGCTTGCTCGTGCTCGCGAACATTTCAGCGCTCGGCCAATCGGGGCGCAAGCAGAAGAAGCCGACGCCTGAGCCGCCGGTGCAAGGCGTGAATCAACCGCCGCCGGAAACAAAGACTGAGCCGGCGCCCGAGACGCCGCCTGAAAAACCCAAAGAGAAAGGGCCGTCGATCCTGGTCGCGACTGAGATGCCCGAGATCGGCATCCCACTGGTCTTCACCCAAATCGCCCGCGAAGGGTGCATGCGCGAACTCCGCCAGGTCCGCACCTTGGACATCCGAGAGGCGCGGGATATAAACCGTGGTGAAGCCATCAATACGGCGAAGAAGGAAGACAATATTTATGTAGTCTGGATGGAACTGAGGGCGGACCAGTTCTCATCCGGCGGCTTCGACCTGCGCTACACGATCTTTGAGCCGAAGACCGCCAAGGTCGCGGGGACCGGCTCCGGCTATCCGGTCGCCTCCAACAGTCGCTTGCCCGAACCGCCGCTCGGCGCCTCCTACATTGAGCGGAGGATTGAATTGGCCGCCCGCGACGTGGCCCGCCAGGTGATGAAAAGGCTCCACCTCGGCAATCCATAATAGTCCGTGGTCAGTTGTCAGTTGTCAGTTGCACAGAATCACCGACCACGGACTGACGAGCGAAGCCGATCGAGGAGGGATGAAAAATCATCGGGGAGCGGCGCCTCGAAGCTCAGCCATTTGTTGGTTGTTGGATGGCGAAAGCTGAGGCGATAAGCGTGGAGCGCTTGCCGGGCAAAATCGATCTGCCGGCGCGGCGCAGGCTCAAAGACATACATCTGCTCGCCGACCAGAGGGTGGCCGCGCAGCCCGGCTTGAATGCGAATCTGATTGCGCTTGCCCGTCACCAGCCGCACCTCGATGAGGGATGCGCCCTGATACTTCTCCAACACGCGGTAATGACTGACGGCCTCCTTCGCCCGCGCATCGCGTGCGCGAGCCGGCTTCTGCACCAAGTGATCACGGTCCCAGACCAGTAGGTCGCGCCAGGTCCCTGAGTCCGGGGCAGGGCTTCCGTAGACTACGGCCCAGTAGATGCGCTCGGGCTGCCGCTTTTCGAATTGCTCTTTGAGGCTGGTTTGGGCCGCTGGCGTCTTGGCAAAAACGACGAGCCCCGAAGTGTCGCGGTCGATCCGGTGGACGACCAGCGGGCGGCGCTTGCCTTGCGAGCGGAGGTGATCTGCGACCTTGTCGTAGAGCGACGTTTCGTAAGATTTTCTCTGCAAAGAGACTGCCAGCAACCCCGCCGGCTTCGCGATCACCAGCAACGCATCATCTTCGTAAATCACGTCGAGATCAGACACGCGTCGCGGGGCGAAAGGCCGCCGCTTCGATGTCCCCGGGCGATCCATCCATAGACGGACCGTCTCGCCGGCCCGCAATCGCCGGCCGCAATCGGCAACCGTCTGCTCGACGCCGTCAAGCAGGACCTTGCCCCGCTCGATTGCGGCCAGCGCCCGCGAGCGCGAGCCCAGGCGCTCGGCGGCGGCGAGCCATTTATCCAGGCGCGAGCCCTCCTCTTTTGCACTCACCTGCCAATGCATGGTTTCGAGTTTCAAGTTTCGAGCTTAAAGTTTAAAGTAAGGCACTCGAAACTTGAAACTCGAAACTATTCGTAGGTGATGGCTCGGACTTCGGGGGCAGGGCTTTTCGACTCCGAACTCCGGACTCCGGACGCTCATGACTTTTCTGCATGGACTACTGATCTTCGGCGCCGCGATGCTGGCCGGGATGATCAATTCGGTGGCCGGCGGGGGGACACTGGTGACCTTCCCGGCGCTGATCTGGCTCGGCCAGGCGCCGATCACGGCCAACGCGACCAGCACCGTCGCGCTCTGGCCGGGGTCGCTCGGCGGGATGTGGGGCTACCGGCGCGAATTGCGGCAAAGCGAGCCCCGTTTCCTGGTGCTCATCATCCCCAGCCTGATCGGGGGGATCACGGGCGCCGTGCTGCTCCGACATACGCCGCCGGCCGCCTTCGCCAGGCTGGTTCCCTTCCTCATTCTTTTTGCGACGATCCTGTTTACGGTGAATGAGCCGGTCCAGCGCTTACTCCGCCGGCAAAAGGCGGCAGCGTCCCATCAGACGGGGCGCTGGTTGATCGGAGCTTCGCTTTTTCAATTCCTCGTCGCGGTCTATGGCGGCTATTTCGGCGCCGGGATCGGGATTCTGATGCTGGCCGCGCTCGGCCTGCTGGGGATGACCGACATCCACCAGATGAACGGCCTCAAGAATCTCTTCGCCCTCTCGATCAACGGGGTGGCCGCCGTCTACTTCATCGTGGCGGGCATGGTCCACTGGCCGGAGGTCAGCGTGATGGTGGTCGGCGCCGTCGCCGGAGGGTACGGCAGCGCGGGGATTGCCCGCCGGCTCGGCCCGCGGTTTGTGCGGCGGACGGTGATCATCATTGGATTGGCGATGACGATCTCCTTGCTGATTCATCGAACGTAGCGTCCCGCGCTGATTGCGAAGCGCCACCATGTTTATGACAGGCTGTCCCATTCCTCAGCCGTGATTTGACGGCCGAGGATCCGCCCGACTTCGCGGATCATGAAGCGAAGCTGTGGGACCGAATACTCTGAGTTCGAGGGGATTGTCAGCCGATGGTGCGCGTAGACCAGGAACTGATGCCGCGTGCCAGCAAAGGGTCCGGTAAAGCCCAGCCGGCGCAAGCGACTCATAAAGTCGTTTCGTTTACACGGCGTCCACCGGCTCATACGCGGGCTCCTGGTTCAGGTCGATGCCGTCGATGACCGGCAGCGCATGCTTCAGCTTGAGGCCTACCAACAGCCAGTCTTCTAAAGTGGAGCGGAGTTCATCTTCACATTCGTGGAGCGTGGCCCCGAACGCTACGACCCCTTGACAGGCAGGAATCCGGCCGGCAAACGTGCCGTCCTCCAATTTATCATAATCGGCTTGCGCCATCGCGCGAGCCAAGTATTCACTCAAAATATACTGAACCGTCATCGAAGCCTCTCCGCTCTCTTCATTCACTATTCAAACCGCCGCGGCGGCCATAGGCGATGAGCGCCGCTCCCAGTTCAGGATTCCTCTTCGCTCGCATCCGAATCCCGGTAGAGCTTGAGCTTGTTATGTAGCGTCTTGAGGCTGATCTGGAGCAACTCGGCCGCCCGCGTCTTGTTGTTATTGGTCTTGATCAAAGTTTTGAGGATCAACTGGCGCTCGGCCTCGTCGAGCGAGACGCCGACGGGCAGGGTGATCGAGTCTTCCGGCGTGCGCCCGCGCCCGGCGAAGAGTTGCGGCGGCAGGTGCGACTTCTCGATCCGCTGGCCTTCGCAGACGATGACCGCGTGCTCGACCACGTTGCGCAGTTCGCGGACGTTGCCGGGCCAGAGGTGGCGGGCGAACAGCTCTAAGACTTCGGGCGAGATGAGTCGCGCCTGGCGGGTGTGGCGCTCGCGCAACTCATCGACCATATATTGGGCGAGGAGCGGAATGTCATCGCGGCGTTCGCGCAGCGGCGGCAACTCGATGTGGATCACGTTCAGGCGGTAGAGCAGGTCTTCGCGCAATTCGCCTTTGCGGACCGCCTCGTGCGGGTCCTTGTTCGTCGCCGCCAGAACCCGCACGTCAACGGCGACCTCCTTGGTGCTTCCCAAGCGGCGGACGCGGCGCTCCTCGAGCACGCGCAAGAGCTTGGCCTGGAGCACGGCCGGCATCTCGGCAATCTCATCGAGGAAGAGCGTCCCCGTATTGGCCAGCTCGAAACACCCTTCACGCCGCGCGACGGCCCCGGTAAAGGCGCCCCGCTCGTGGCCGAACAGCTCCGACTCCATCAACGTCTCCGGGATGGCCGAGCAGTTGATTCCGACGAATGGATGAGCGGCACGCGGACTGAGTTGGTGAATCGTCTGAGCGACGACCTCCTTGCCGGTCCCCGACTCACCCGTAATCAAGACCGAGACGGCCGAGCCGGCTACCTGCTCGATGGTCGTATAGACCTGGCGCATCGATTGTGAGGCGCCGACCAGTTTCCCAAACACGCCGTACTCGCGCAGTTGCCGCCGCAGTTGCGCATTCTCGCGCTGGGCGGCCGACTGCTCAATGGCCCGCTGGAGCACGACGCTCAACTGGCGCGTGTTGATCGGCTTCTCAAAATAATAGAACGCGCCTTCTTCCTTGACCGCGCGGACGGCGGCCTCCACACTCGCCTGCCCGGTCAGCAGGATGACGGCCGTCTCGGGCAACTCCTCGCGCATGTGAGCCAGCAGGGAGAAGCCGTCGAGCTTAGGCATGAAGATGTCGGTGATCACTGCGGCGGGGATGAACTCGGTCGCCAGCTTCAAGGCTTCGGCGCCGTCGGAGGCCGTCTTCGTCTCATAACCCCAGGCCGTCACGATCTCACTCAAACCCTCGCGCGCCGCTTGCTCGTCATCCACGATTAGAACTTTCGCTTTACTCATAGTGGGGAAGTTTAGCATGGGCGAAGGGTCGAGAGGGAGAGAAGAAAGGGAGAGGGTGGCATGAGTATCGGTAGATCACGAAATCGGGAAGGGAAAGCATTTTCCATTTTCCATTTGAGATTTGTCATTGGTCATTGACCGAATCCATTTTTCCAATGGCCAATGACAAATCTCAAATGGAAAATGAAACTATTACCGGCGGAGTTTCTCGACCTCGCTGCGCAAGGCAAAGCTGCGAGCATCAATGGCGCGGTCCGTGGCGAGGATGCCGTCGAGGTGATCGATCTCGTGCTGGAGCAGTTCCGACAGGTCGTTTTGTGCGGTCAGCAAGTGTGTCGCCCCGCGCTCGTCGCTGTAGCGCACCGTGATCTCGACGCTGCGCCGCACCCGGACCATGAGGTCGGGGAAGGAGAAGCAATCGTCCCACAGCTCCATCTGTTCGCCACTCGCGCGCACGATGGCGGGATTGATGAGCGGCATCGGCTGGCCCAGATTGACGAAGATAATGCGGCGCTGAGCGCCGATCTGCGGCGCCGCGATGGCCCGCCCGAACCCTTTGCGCGCCCGAAAGTCGGCGAGCGTCGCGGCGAGGTCGCTGATGATCTCCGCGGTCTCTCGCGCAGACAGATCAGTGACCGGCGCGGAAGGCTGCCAGAGTTGCGGGTTGCCTAAGAGGAGGATGTCGCGGATCGCCATGTCTTCGGCTCCTGATTGATGAACGCCGGCAGTCTAACAGAAGTCCGAGAGTAAATCATGCCTAAAGTGCCCGAACTTGACAGCCCCAGGGGGCGTCCTTAGAATGGCAACTTAACTGTGACCGCACTTTTAGTTTCATGGAGAGCAGCTTGCAAAGCGAAAGGCCGTCTGAAAAGCCGCTGTCGGATCTCGGCGCGAATGCCCCGAGTCGAGCGATCTCGGTCTCTCCCCTGCGCACCGCCGCCGCGTGTCTCGCGGCCCTGGTGCTGCCCGGACTGGGACACCTGGTCCTGGGCCGCTGGGCACGGGGGGTGATCATCGGGTTAGGTATCGTCATCATGTTTGTGCTCGGACTCTGGATGAAGGGGCACCTCTTCAAGCCGGAGCCGGGCGAGTGGATCACTTGGCTGTTCAGCTTCGCCAACCTGGGGATCGGGCTGCCGTACTTCGTCCTGTTTGCGGCCGACCTCGGATTTCAGCTCGCCCCCAACCAAGCCGCGGTGCCGACCTTTGAGTATGGCAACACGTTCCTGCTGGTGGCCGGCCTCCTGAATATGCTCGCCGCCCTGGACGCCTACGACATCGCAGTGGGGAGGAAGGCATGACGCACTTCATCGCCCTGATCCTCTTCAGCGCGCTGGTGGCGGTGGTCTTCGCCGCGCTCTCCTCGGAGCATCACGATTCGGCCTCGCGCCTCAAGTACGGGGCGAAGGTCTTCGGCTCCTTCGTGCTCATCGGCCTCGTCATTGCCTGGGTGCTCTACCCACTACCGCTTTAAAGCCATCTGCCGTCAGTGATCAGCGGTCAGCTTTCGGCACCAGCGATCAGCGTCGCAAGACTCTTGTTTGGCCGAAGACCGGTGGCTGACAGCTTGACTTTCGGGCTATGCAATCGCAAAAGTTCGCCCTGATGTTGGACTCCGTGCGCCGCTTGATGCGGCGGGGCGCGACCGCTCGCGCCATGAACGTCCTGCACAAGGGCCGCCCGGCCGATGTCGCCCAGGTGCTGCAAGGCTTGAGCGACCTCGACCGCCACGCCGTCTTCGCCGCCCTCTCGCGCTCGGACAAAGAGCTGGCGGCGGCGAGCCTGAGCGAACTGGGCGTGGAGGACGGAATCGAGCTGCTGACGGCCCTCTCACCCGAAGACATCGCCCAGGTCTTGCAGGAGCTGCCTTCGGACGATGCTGCGCTCTTCATCGCCGAGCTGCCCGAAGAGCTGCGCGAGCGGCTGCTCGACCTGATGAAGGTCGAAGCCTCGACCGACGTGCAGGAACTCCTGAGCTTCGCCGAGGGCACGGCCGGGCGCATCATGTCGCCCGACGTCTTCTCGCTCGACGAAGAGTTGACCGTCGGCGAGGCGATCACTGCGATCCAGCGCGCCAGCCGCGACGTCGAGATGGTCTTCTACCTCTATGTGGTCGACGAGCGCAATCATCTGGTCGGGGTCGTCAGCCTGCGCCAATTGTTGCTCGTCCCGCCGACCACGCCGCTCAAGAAGATCATGGGCACGGACGTGATCAGCGTGCGCACGGACACGGATCAAGAAGAGGTGGCGCGGGTGGTGGCGCGTTACAACCTGCTCGGCGTGCCGGTCGTCGATGCGGAGAACAAGCTGGTCGGGGTGGTGACGGTCGACGACGTGCTCGACGTGATCCGCGAGGAGGCGACCGAGGACATCTACGCGCTGGCCGGCGTGCGCTCAGAGGAGCATGCGTTGAGCACTCCGGTGCGGTCGGTGCGGCTGCGGCTGCCGTGGCTCTTGGTCAATCTGGCGACGGCGGTGCTGGCCTCCTCGGTGGTCCATCTGTTCGAGGGGACGATCGAGCGGGTCGTGGTCCTGGCGACGCTCATGCCCATCGTCGCCGGGATGGGGGGGAATGCCGCGACCCAAACCTTGGCGGTCATCGTGCGCGGGCTGGCCTTGGGCGAGGTCACCTGGGAGAACAGCCGCCGCGTGGTGTTCAAGGAGTTGCTCGTCGGCCTGGCTAACGGCGTGGCCAACGGCGTAGTGGCGGCCGTCATCGTCTATTTGTGGTTCGGATTCCAAGCCAAAATCCTCCTGATCGGCGCCATCATCGCCATCGCCATGGTCATCAACCTGGTGATCGCCGGCATCTCGGGCACGCTCATCCCCCTGGTGCTCAAACGGCTGAAAGCAGACCCGGCGCTCGCCTCGACCGTCTTTGTGACGACCTGTACGGACATTGGGGGATTCCTCTCGTTCCTGGGCTTGGCGACGTTGCTGGTCAAGTTCCTAAAGTAGGCAGTAGGCAGTAAGCAGTAGGCAGTGGCCAGAGACCGATATTTCGGCGTTACAGCGGTTTTCAGTTGCCTGAGGAGGATCGCGAAGCAGTGGCGCCATTTGCCAAATGGCATGACCCCAGCACATCCCTCCACGCAGGTGAAAACCGTTGTAATTTCTGCCTACTGCTTACCGCCTACTGCCTACTCAATGGAGGTTGGCTGATGGGGCGGCTTTTTCTCCGCTTGCTCAAGCATGTCGTCATTGCCCTGGTCATCGGCGTGGTGATGATCTTCATCTGGTACTATGAATTCGCCCGCCCGGTGCGCGACCCGAACGTCGGCAAGCGCGCCTATCTGACCTCAGATAATCGCTACCTCGGCGAGGTCGTCCGCTCCGGTCGGGACGCCCAGTTAGGGGAAGTCTGGGTCGTGCGGCAGCCCGACGGGTATGAAGTGAAGTACCGTAAATCGCGCCTCACCTTGAGAGATAAATAAAACGGACTCACTCCCTATTTACTCCTCGCGCCTCCCGGTTTACGATTAGGGCTTATGCCGTTGCACGAAACCGAAGCCTTGATACTCCGGACCTACACGCTCAAGGAGGCCGACAAGATTTGCGTCTTCCTGGCGCGCGACGCGGGGAAGCTGCGCGGCGTGGCGCACGGGGCGCGGCGTTTGAAGAGCCGCTACGGCGCGAGCCTGGAGCCCTTCACCGAGGTCGCGATCACCTACTTCCAGAAAGAGAATCGCGAACTGGTCTCGATCTCGAATTGTGAGATTGTCAACTCACAGTTCAAGGCGACGGCCAGCAGCGAGATGCTCGGGGTGCTCCATTACCTGGCCGAACTGGTGATTGAATTCATCCCCGACCACGAGCCGAACGAGCGCGTCTACCGGCTGATTGCCGCCACGCTCGCAGTGCTGCGCCGGACGCCGAATGAGGACCAGACGGCGCTCGTGCGCTACTTCGAGGTCTGGCTCCTCAAGCTCGCCGGCTTCTTCCCGGATTTGCGGCACTGCGCCATTTGCCGCCGTGACCTGGCGCGCGAGGCCTCGATCTGGCTGACGCCGGAGCGGGCGCCGCTGTGCATGGCGTGCACCGACCGGCGCGGCGAGGAACTGCGCCCCGACGCCCGGGACCTGATCCAGGAGATCCTCAGGCAATCGCCGAAAGAGTTTGTCGCGGCGCCCCGCGAAGCGCGCGCCCTGGACCAGGTCGAGGCCGTGACGACGCGGCTCATCCACCGGGCGCTCGAACGGGAGTTGAAGTCATACGAATTGCTCGACCGGCTCAAGCCGGGACAAGCTGCTTAAAGCAGTAGACAGTTTTCAGTTTTCAGTTTTCAGTAGTCGGTTGCGAGCTTCCGGCACGGAATGACCTGCAACTGACTACTGGAGACTGACTACTGAAAACTGAAAACTGAAAACTGATTCAAGGAGATCATACGCATAATGGCTCATAAGTACGTCTATCTTTTCGCCGACGGCAAGGCCGAAGGCACGGGCAAGATGAAGGACCTGCTCGGCGGCAAAGGCGCCGGTCTGGCCGAGATGACCAACGCCGGGTTGCCTGTCCCTCCGGGATTCACCATCACCACCGAAGCGTGCAACGCTTACTACGCGGCGGGCGAGAAATTCCCCGAAGGCATGTGGGACGAAGTCATGGCGGCGCTCGCGCGGGTCGAACAGGCCGCCGGCAAAAAATTCGGCGGGGCCGACAACCCGCTGCTGGTCTCAGTCCGCTCCGGGGCCAAGTTCTCGATGCCGGGGATGATGGACACGGTCCTCAACCTCGGCCTCAACGAGCAGACGCTCGAAGCCTTGGCCCGGCTCACCGGCAACGAGCGCTTCGCCAACGACGCCTACCGCCGCTTCATTCAACTCTTCGGCAAGATCGTGCTCGGCATCAGCTCGGAGAAATTCGACCACGTCTTCGATGAGCACAAGCGGCGGCTCAAGGTGACCGAAGACACTCAGGTGGACGCCGCCACGCTGCGCGAGGTGTGCGAAGAGTTCCAGCAGATCGTCCGCAAGGAGACCGGCAAAGCCTTCCCGACCGACCCGCTCACCCAGCTCGAACTCGCCATCCGCGCCGTCTTCGCCTCGTGGAACGGGAAGCGGGCGAAGGATTACCGCCGCACCTACAAGATCCCGGACGACCTGGGCACGGCCGTCAACGTCATGACGATGGTCTTCGGCAACATGGGCGAGGATTCGGGCACCGGCGTCGCCTTCACGCGCGACGCCTCGACCGGCGAGCGCGAACTCTACGGCGAGTACCTCCAGAACGCGCAGGGCGAGGACGTGGTGGCCGGCATCCGCACGCCGAAGAAGATCGCGCAACTCCAGACCGAGATGCCCGAGGTCTACAACCAATTCGTCCAGGTGGCCGAGCGATTGGAGCGCCACTACAGGGACGTGCAGGATCTGGAATTCACCATCGAGCGCGGCAAGCTCTACATGCTCCAGACGCGCAACGCCAAGCGCACGGGAGCAGCCTCAGTCAAAATCGCCGTCGAGATGGTCGAAGAGGGATTGATCGACAAGGCGACGGCGGTGCAGCGGGTCGAGCCGGCACAACTCGATCAACTGCTCCATCCGATGATCGATCCTAAAGCCCAAATCGAGGTCATCGCGACGGGCCTGCCCGCGAGCCCCGGCGCCGCGACCGGCAAAGTGGTCTTCGATCCGGATGAAGCGGAGCAGTTAGGACAGAAGGGCGAGAAGGTGATCCTCGTGCGCACGGAGACTTCGCCGGAAGACTTTCACGGCATGGTGGCGGCGCAAGCGATTCTCACTTCGCGCGGGGGCTTAACGAGCCATGCCGCGGTTGTAGCACGTGGCATGGGCAAGTGCTGCGTCGCCGGCTGCGGAGACGTAGTGATTGATTACGCCGCGCAACAGTTCACCGCCAATGGTCACGTGATCAAGAAGGGCGAGGCGATCTCACTTGACGGCTCGACGGGCCGCGTGATCCTCGGCGAAGCGCCGGTGATCAAGCCGGAGATCAGCGGCAGCTTCAAGAAATTGATGGAGTGGGTCAACGAATTCCGCAAGCTCGGCGTGCGCGCCAACGCCGACACCCCGCACGATGCGACCGTGGCGCGCAGCTTCGGCGCCGAGGGCATCGGGTTGTGCCGCACCGAGCATATGTTCTTCGAGGGTGACCGCATCGACAGTGTGCGTCAGATGATTCTGGTCTCGGGCGAGTTCAAGGATCTGGAGATGAAGCTCGCGGCCGCCGCGACTGAAGCTGAGAAGGCATCGGGCGAAAAGAAAGCGGTGGCCAAGAAGCGCGTGAGCGAACTCAAGCGCCGCATTCAGAAGCCGCGTGAACTCTACCACGGCGCCCTCGCCTCGCTGCTTGAACTCCAGCGTGAGGACTTCGTCGGCATTTTCCGCGCGATGAACGGCTACCCCGTCACCATCCGCACGCTCGATCCGCCGCTGCACGAGTTCGTGCCGCATGAGTACGACATACTCGATAACAAGAAGGTCAAAGAACTTACCAAGAATATCAAGGAACTCGCCAAGAAGACCAAGATGAACTTTAAGGATACGAAGACGCGCGTGGCGAATCTGCATGAATTCAACCCGATGCTCGGCCATCGCGGCTGTCGCCTGGGCATCGTCTATCCCGAAATCACCGAGATGCAGGCGCGAGCGATCTTCGAGGCCGCGGTCCAGGTCAAGCGCGAGGGCGTCGCAGTCAAGCCGGAGATCATGATCCCGCTCGTCGCCAACGTCAACGAGCTGCGCCTGCAGGCCGACGTGGTGCGCCGCGTGGCCGGGGAAGTCTTCCAGCGCGAAGGCGAGAGCGTCGAGTACCTGGTCGGGACGATGATCGAGCTGCCGCGGGCGGCGCTCACCGCGAACCGCATCGCCGAGGTCGCCGAGTTCTTCAGCTTCGGCACCAACGACCTGACGCAGACGACGATGGGCCTGAGCCGTGACGACGCGGGCCGCTTCCTGCCCTTCTACGTCGAGAAGAAGGTCTTCCCCGACGATCCGTTCCAGACTCTGGATCAAGAGGGCGTCGGGCAGTTGCTCGAGATCGGCGTCAAGAAGGGGCGGGCCGCGCGGCCGAGCCTCAAGATCGGCATTTGCGGGGAGCACGGCGGCGACCCGGAGTCGGTCATGTTCTGCCACCGCACGGGCCTCAACTACGTCAGTTGCTCGCCGTACCGTGTGCCGATTGCGCTGCTCGCGGCGGCGCAGGCGGCGCTGGCGGAGGAGCCCGGCTCATCGGCCGCAGCCAAGTCTACCGTGTAAGAATGAGGGTTGGTGCCATCTCAAATTCTAGATTTGAAATTTGAGATGGCACCCGGCACTGAAGCCGATGTTCACGACTATCGCTATTGGTGGCTTCTCGTCCGAGGTCGGCAAAACCACATTGCTGTGTGAGCTGCTCCGCGCCTTTCCCGGATGGGAAGCAATCAAACTGACCCGCGGCCACTATCGTTCTTGCGGCAAGGACCCACACGCTTGCTGCGTGAGCCATCTGCTCAGTGATGAGCCGATCGTCTATTCGGGTCGGGAGCAGACCTACGCCCCGGGCAAGGATACCGGGCGCTATTGGGACGCCGGCGCCTCCAACGTCCATTGGGTGATCGTGACTGATGCCCAAGTCGAGCGCGGCATCAAGCAGGCGCTCGGCCGCGTGCAAGCCCCGGGCGTTTTCATCGAGGGCAACAGCTTCTTGAAGTTTCTCGAGGTGGATTTGGCGATCCTGGTGGCGCGTGCCGGCGGAGGGCAGATCAAACCTACCGCCCGCCGGGCGCTCGCTTCGGCTCAAGCCCTCTACCTGTTTGGTGACACTGACGGCGAGACGGCGCGTGAGCGCTTCGAGTCCTGGCGTGAGGGCCAGGCTGACCAAGCTGACCAAGGTCGGCTTGCCCGGCTGCCTCTTTACACCCGCGAAGAACTCCCCCGACTAATCACTCGCCTGAGAGAGCTTCATTCGACGCTCGCCGCCTGACTATCAGCCCGGCCGTCCCGCGCCGAGTATTTCCCGATCAACTCGAGGAGTTGGTCGAAATCTATCGGCTTCGTAATGTAGTCGGAACAGCCGGCGGCGGCGGCCTCAATCCGATTTTCGTCCGTGTCGAGGGCGGAGAGCATAATTATCGGCGGGGACTTAAGGCCCTTGGCCGCACGAATCTCCCGGGTGGCCTGGAACCCGTCCACCTTGGGGAGCGAAATGTCCATCAGGATCAAGTCCGGCGACTCGCCGAGCGCCGCCTCGATGGCTTGCTGGCCGTCGGTGGCCTCAATGACCTGGAAGCCCTCAAGCTCCAGGAGCCGCCTGAGCACCGAGCGGCTGTCCTCGAAATCTTCAACCAATAAGATTCTGGATTGTGCGTGCGTGATTGCCAAAATCAACTTCATCCTCCAACAGGTAACTCTGGCTGCGTACCCGAGGGGGATGCCCAATTGAAGGGCCGAGCGCAGTCGGGTTTGCTGCGGCGCCGCTGATCGCGGATAATTCTAGCAGCCGTGGTGATTCACGACAAGCAAAGAGAGTCTGGAGTCTGGAGTCTGAAGAAGTTTGATCCTGAACTTTCTGGACTCTCCGGACTCCAGACTCCAGACTCCGCTGGTCGTAATAAAGAATTGAGATTGATCTGGCTTTCTGTTAGCATAGCGCCGTTAATTTCTCTCAACGGCAAGAAAATTTAGGCCCCAGGTAGCAGGGCAAGAGGTTTCCTGATCGCCGCGCGCCCTCGACCCGCTTGACGCAGCGCGCGCGATCAGAGAGAGCTTGCGCCTGCACAAGCCTCCCCTCATGCTCCCCCTTAATCTTGAGTAGGGGTTATGAAAGAATCAACTTCGGCGGTTGCGCTGTGTGAATCGGACGGCCGGGTGATTGCGGGCAACAGCAATTTAGCGCGCCTGTTCGGCCAAACCGATTTTACTGAGGTCGAGGGCGCCTCGGTCGCAGAGTTGGCGCGGCACCTGAATTGCGCCGGGATGTGGGAACAGTTCTCTAAGTTCGTCGCCTCGGACCAGGTTGAGGAGCCGGTTTTCCTCATCCTCGAGGGGTGCCATCAGCGGATGCTCCTGCGCCGGCTCGACGGGCTCGAAGACCGGCGGATGGTCTTGGTCGAATTCAGCGCGGCCAACGGCCACCACGAGCAGGCCATGCTGAGCGAAGTCGGGCGGATGACCTCACGGCTGATTCATGATTTCAAGAATCAGATGGGCGGGCTGAAACTGTATGCCGCTTTCCTCAAGAAGCGCTTCGCCGATCAGCCCGAAGGCCTCGAGATTTCCGAGAAGATCATCAACGGGCTGAACGTCATGTCCGAGCACGCCAGCCTGGTGACGAAGTTGACGCGGCCCCTGACGCTGAATTTCGAGGCGACGGGGCTGGCGCCGCTGATCAGCCAAGTTGCCGGGGACCTCAGGTCGCAAGCTGAGATGCGCGGCGTCAAAATCGTCCTCGACTTGCCACCGGGCCTCCCCCCGCTCCTGCTCGATCCGCAGCAATTGCGGGCGGCTCTCTATACGCTGACGACCCGGGCGATCAATGCCTCGCCCGAAGGCGGGCAAGTGCGCGTCAGCCTCCGGCGTGAAGGCGAAGAGCTGAGGCTTGAAATCATTGATCCGGGCGAGGCGTTAGACGCCGGCAGGCTGGCGACCTTCTTTGATTTCCTGAGCCATGATAGGATCAACGAGACGTCGCTCAGCCTGGCATTAGCCAAGCGGATCATTGAGCAACATGGCGGGCTGGCGGAGGCGGAGGCGGCTCCCGAGACCGGCACTTCAGTTCGTGTCCGATTACCCGTTCGCCCAACTTCATAGTGATGAGTGATGAGTGATGAGTGATGAGTAAAAAGTCTTCTACTCATCACTCATCACTCATCACTCATCACTGATTCTATGAGCGAGTTGGCCTTGAATAAGAACATCAAAATTCTGGTCGTGGATGATGAGGCGTCGATCACCGATGGGCTGCGGCTGGTCCTCGGCGCCGAAGGCTATACGGTGGAGACTGCGGCCACCCTCGGAGAGGCGCTGGCGGCGACCGAGCGGGTGCCGTTCGATCTGGTCATCACGGACCTGCAACTGCCGGAGGACCCGCTCGGCGGCTTGGAGATTCTGCGCCGCGTCAAGAATCGCAACGCCGAGATCGAGGTGATCATCATCACCGGCTACGGCTCCGTCTCGCAGGCGGTCGAGGCGACGAAGGCCGGGGCCTACTACTTCGTCGAGAAGCCGTTCGAGGCCGAGCAAATCCTGCTGCTCGCCGAGAAGGCGCTCGAACGCCGACGCTTGCGTGACGAGGCCGCGCGCCTGCGCCAGCGCCTCCTATACAGCGACGGACAGTTCAACATCATCGGCGTCTCCAAAGCCATGCGGACGATCTTCGAGACCGTCGAGAGCGTTGCCAAGAGTGACGCCAACGTCCTGATCATCGGCGAGTCAGGGACCGGCAAGGAGCTGATCGCCAACGCCATCCACTACAACTCCTACCGCGCCGACCATGACTTCGTGAAGGTCAATTGCTCGGCGCTCCCCAAAGAGTTGATCGAGTCAGAACTCTTCGGCTACATCAAAGGCGCCTTCACCGGGGCCTCGCAGAACCGCGCCGGCCTCATCGCCCAGGCCAACGGCGGGAGTCTCCTCCTGGACGAGATCGCCGAGATGCCGATCGACCTCCAACCCAAGCTACTGCGCGTGCTCGAAGAGCGCCGCTACCGCCGGGTCGGCTCCACCGAGAGCCAGGAGGCCGACTTCCGGTTGATTTCGGCCACCAACCGCCCGCCGCGCGAGGCGATCAAGGAAGGGCTGATGCGCGAAGACCTCTTCTACCGCATCTCGACCATCACCATCAACGTGCCGCCCCTGCGCGAGCGCAGCGAAGACTTGCAACTGCTCATCGACCACTTCTACAACCTGTTTACCAAGAAGTATGACCGGCCACTCAAAGGCTTCTCGCAAGCCGCCTACCAGCGGCTGTTCGCCTACCGCTGGCCGGGCAACGTGCGCGAGTTGCAGAACGCGCTGGAGCGGGCCGTGCTCCTCTCGAAGGGCCCGCGGATTGAGCCCGAAGACCTGCCCTTCGGCTCGAAGGCGGCCGACCCGACGCTCGACAACTTCCACGTCCCGCCCAACATGACCTTGGCCGAGATCGAGCGGCTGGTGATCGCCAAGACTCTTCAGCGGACCCAAGGCAACAAGCAGGCGGCCGCCCAAATCCTCGGTATCTACCGCCCGCGCCTCTACAGCAAGATCAAGAAGTATAAGATCGAAGTCGCGCGGAAGCCGGGGCGCCGCGCTGAAAAGGCCGCCGAACACCTGCGGCAGTTCAGCGCCGAAACAGCCGGCGGTGCGGAACAGCACGTCGGCGGCAATAAATAGTCAGCGGTCAGTAGTCCGTGGTCCGTGGTCAGTGGTAGGAGAGTCTGATCGCAACTGCTCGCCATCAACAACGGACCACGGACCACTGCCGATCTTTTTAACATTGAACCGGTTGCTGCTTATTTTGCCGATTGGGTGGGAGACCGGACAGGCGTTCGAACTCACGTTCGAGGCTCCCGAAGCTGTTCTCGACTTCGTTGCAAATCTGATTAGCTTCGGAGACTTTATTGAGGGGCAAGAGGGCGGCGGCCGCGTCGAGCCGCTGCGTGAGGTCACTCAGACGCTCAAGGAGTTGTTTCGCGGCCGGAGTATCTGCCTGCGAGGTCCGTTTACTGAGATTGGCGATGCGCTCGCGTAACCCCCCGATCCGGGCTTGCAGTTGCTCTTGCTGTTGTCGCTCGCGTTCTTGCTGCTGAACTTCGGCCTGATGCGCCGTGCGGGCGCGATTCCAATACCAGAACAGGCTGCCGGCAATCAGACCGAGCAGGAGCAGGCTGCCAATGATCACGAGCGCGAGTTTCGGGTCGGCAGCCGACTCAGCCTCCGGGTGCCGATAATCTCTGACCTCTTCAAAGTCCGTTCCGGCCTGCCCCTCCGCGGCGCTTGTCTCCTCATCAGCCGCCAGTGACTTGGTCCGGCGTTGCGTCGTCGCGGCCGTCGTGACAGCAGGTTGCTGCTGGCGCAGGCTCGCTACCACCTGCTCATCCTCCTCGAAGTCCGGGGCCGCAAAGACGGAAGTGGTCGGACGGCGCGGCGCCGCGCGGTCGCCGCTGAGGCCGTTATCGGTCGGGGGCGGCTTCGGGGCGGCCGGCGGCGAGGAGGGAACGACAGGGGTCTTGACTTCTCCGGTGACGCGCGCGATGGGTGCCGTACTCGACGCTGAGGGTAGTGAATCATTCACCTGATCAAAAGGCTGGGTCCGGGCGCCGATCCGCAAATCAACCTCCGTCGGGGTATCCGGGGAGCGGGCGATGATCTCCGGCTCGATCAGTTGGCGGTCGGGCAGGGCCAGGCCCCCGCCGGAGAATTGCGCCAGGACCACTGTGATGTTGTCCTCCCCGCCCCGCTCGTTGGCCAGGTCGATCAACTCGCCACAGGCCGTCTTCAGGTCCGGCGCCGCACTCACGATCCGGGCGATCTCGTCCGCATGCATCTTGCCCGACAATCCGTCGCTGCACAGCAGCAGCGTATCCAACTGGCGCAGCCGCAGCGTGCTGACCTCGACGTTGACGCTGCTGTGCGCTCCCAACGCCTGGAGGATGACGTTGCGGTAACTATGCGTCTCGGCCTCCTCCTCCGTGATCTGCCCGGCGTCAATCAACTGCTGGACGAGCGACTGGTCCTTGGTGATGCGGGCGATCTTGCCCTGGCGGATGAGGTAGGCGCGGCTGTCGCCGACTTGCGCGAAGTAGAGTTGATCGCCCAGCGTCGCCACCGCCGTGAAGGTCGCCCCCAGCCCCTTGTGCTGCGGGTTCGACCCGCTCTCCTGATTGATCAGCAGGTTCGCCTCTTCGACCGCCAGCCGGAGTCGCTCCTGGAAAGGCAGCTTGCCGTAGGCCTCGTGCGCCTGCAGTTGCAGCATGCGGTCGCGCACCGTCTCGACGGCCATCCGCGAAGCGACCTCACCTGCCAGCGCCCCCCCCATCCCGTCCGAGACCGCGAGCAAAGAGCCATAATACCCCTGGATGTAGGTGAGCAGGTCTTTGCGCTCGGCCTCACTTGCCGTCCAACTCTGGCCGGTCGAGAGGTCAAGGATCAGGAAGTTGTCCTCGTTGCCGCTGCGGACCATCCCGACGTCGGTTTGGGCGTAGAGCGCGAGAGTGATGGAATTGTCGGTCATATCCAAAAGTGATGAGTGACGAGCGACGGGTGACGAGTGATGGGCAGCCTGTCATCACTCGTCACCCGTCGCTCATCACTGCTTTCCCAGGGCCAGATCCAGATCGGCGATGATGTCCTCGACATCTTCAATGCCGACGGAAATGCGCACCAAGCCATCGGTAATCCCGAGCCGTGCGCGCTGCTCCGCTGGAACTGAAGCGTGCGTCATGGTCGCCGGGTGTGAAATGAGCGTCTCCACCCCGCCCAAACTCTCGGCGAGCGCACAGAGGCGGACATTATCCAACACTGCGCGCGCCGCCGCAAGTGAACCTGTCTCAAATGCGATCATCCCGCCGAACCCGGACATCTGCCGCCTCGCCCGTTCGTGTTGCGGGTGCTGCGGCAGTCCAGGGTAATAAACCTTCCGCACCTTCGGATGCTCGGCGAGGAAGCCCGCGACTGCCCTCCCGTTGGCGTCGTGCTGCCGCATCCGGACCGCGAGCGTCTTGGTCCCGCGCAGCACCAGCCATGAATCGAAGGGCGAGAGGATCGCCCCCACGGCGTTCTGCAAAAAAGCGATGCGCTCGGCATCCTCCGGCCTCGTCGTGATGACCACCCCGCCGACACTGTCGCTGTGACCGTTGAGGTACTTCGTCGTCGAGTGCACGACGAGGTCCGCGCCGAATTCGATCGGGCGCAGGAAGTACGGGCTCATGAAAGTGTTGTCGACCACCAACCGCAGCCCCGCTTCCCGCGTCAGGCGGCCGATCCCCTCCAGGTCGGCGATGGTCATGATCGGGTTCGTCGGCGTCTCGACAAAGACCATCCGCGTTTGAGGCCGGAGCGCCCGCTCGACACCCGCGGCCTCCGAGGTGTCGACGTAAGTGAAATCGAGCCCGAAATCGCGGAGCACGCGCTCGAAGACGCGGTAGGTTCCGCCGTAGGTGTTGTCCGAGACGATGACGTGATCACCCGCCTTGAGCAGCAGGAGCACCGTCGTAATCGCCGACATCCCGGAGGCGAAGCAGTAAGCCGATTGCCCCCCCTCCAGCGCCGCGAGGTTACGCTCCAGCGCCAGCCGCGTCGGATTCTGCGTGCGCGCGTACTCGAACCCTTTGTGCCGGCCCAACGCCTCCTGGACGTAAGTCGAAGTCTGATAAATCGGCGTCGTCACCGCGCCGGTCGAGGCATCTGGCTCCTGGCCGGCATGAATCGCTTGAGTTGAAAATCCCATAATTATGTCTAAGTCGCTCAGCCGGGACAGGCTCAATATTAAAGACTCAGGCCCAAAAAGGGAAGCCTTATTAAGTGATGAGTGATGAGTGATGAGTAATGAGCAAAAGCCCTTCTATTCATCACTCGTGATTCATTTCTTGAAGTATGCCGCATAGAATTTCCCCGCCACCTCCGCCGCATCGCGTCCCGCCCCCTCCTTGAGATAAACAACGAGGCCGATTTGTGGGTCATTGGCCGGGGCATACGAGATAAAGATGGCGTGTCCCTCCCCGCCTCCGATCTTCCCGGCAACCTTGTGATCGATGCTGGCCGCCGCCTTGGCCTCCCCTTCGTCGACTGCTTTCAGGAGCCCGCGGCGGACGACGGCCAACGCCCGCTGGTTGAGCGAGGCGGCGGGCGGCGCCGGCGCCCGGGCGGTGGTCGTAATATAAGCGGCGAAACGCTCGGCCGCCGTCGTCCCGCTCGCGAGCGATGAGACCAATTGAGCGAAGTGTAAGTCCCGCGCTTCCATGCCCGCGCCACGCGTGGCGAGCGCGGCGAAGACTTCGGCCGAGGGCTGATCGGGCAGGCGGGCGGTGAGCGGCCGCACCACCGTCGTCCCGCCATCGGAAGCATCGATGCCGTAGTAAGTGAAGCCGATGACCTCCGCGGCCCGCGCGAAAGCGGCTGGCGGCACGCGCTTGCTCAACTCGCCAAAAAAGGCGGGACACGAACGGGCGAGCGCCCCCGCGACATCGGTCTGCGCTCCGGCTTGATCGCAGGCCAGCAGAGTCTTCTCCGTGATCACCCCCGCGTCCAGCGCCGCGTAAGCCGTCACGATCTCAGCGATCTCAAAAGGGGAAGAGTTAAACTGGACGTCCGCCCCCCGGCCGACGCGTTTAATGATGCGCCCATAGCGCGGGTCGATCACCAGGATGGTCCCCGACCGATTGCTCAGCGCGTCGTAGGCCGTTTGGCTCAAATCCGCCTCGGCGACACGCGGCCGGGCAACGGGGGCAGGCCGGTAGCAAGAGACCCACGTCAGGGAAATAAACAGCATCAGGCAGGAGGCAACGAATGTTTTCGGAGGGCCAAGAAGGCGCATGCTTAATCTAGTGCCGATGAAAACCTCGCTGCCACGGCCAAGCTCCCGATGACGAGCTGCAAGTTAAGCCTTCAGCATCCTCGCCCCTTCTTCATCCGGGGCCAATGCTTCAGCGAAGCCGATGAACTAGAGCCTGATTTTCGGATGCCGGGATACTACAATAGCGCTTGAGCGAGTGTCAATTACTGCCACCGGGCGCCGAGACTCGAATCTACTCTCCGGCCCACGGCCTCGCCACTGACTTGTTCTGATGCTGGCCCTGAACTATCCTGAATCGGTCTTATGAGCCTTCGTGTCGTCGCCATCATTCCCGCCCGCTACGCCTCTACGCGCCTGCCCGGCAAACCGCTCCTTGAGATTGCCGGCAAGCCGATGATCCTGCATGTGGCCGAACGTGCGCGCCGGGCGCCGTCGGTCAACCGGGTGATGGTGGCGACCGATGATGAGCGCGTGTTTCGCGCGGTGGTCGAGGGCGGCCTCGAAGCGATGATGACTTCACCCAACCACCGCACCGGCACCGATCGCTTGGCTGAGGTGGCTGCCGGGATCGAGGCTGAGATCATCGTCAACGTGCAAGGCGATGAGCCGTTGATCGAGCCGGCGACGATTGAGGCCGCGGTTGCGCCGCTTCAGGAAAACCGCTCGATTCTCATGAGCACGACTTGTGAGCCGATAGATGCAGTCGAAGACGCGCTCAGCCCGAACGTCGTCAAGGTGGTAGTTGATCGTGCGGGCTTCGCCCTCTACTTCTCGCGGCACCCCATGCCCTTCCCACGGACCGCCGTTCTCGCTCACGGGTCGGTGGAGGCGGCGCTGCGTGCTCAGCCAGAACTGCTCAGCCAATTTGCCAAACATACAGGCCTCTACGCCTACCGCCGCGACTTCCTGCTCACCTTCGCCCAGCTCGCACCCACCCCGCTGGAACAGGCAGAGACGCTCGAACAACTGCGCGCGCTTGAGCACGGCTACCAGATCAAGGTGGTGGCAGTCAAGCACCGCTCCATCGGCGTGGACACGCCGGAGGACTTGGACAGAGTGCGAAAGCTGGTCTGCGGCCTAACAAGTTGATGACTGCCGTTGACGCCTCATCGATTAATGTTTACTCTAGTGCTTACCACTAGTCATTCAGCTCAACTCACAGCAGGAAAATCGGAGATCGCGAAGCTTTGCTGCCTCTAGCCCCGAGGCGTATCCCTGTAATTCGAGACCGGGTCCGAGCGACCATTGCGAGAAGGAGGAAACATGCCGAAGTATATTTTCGTGACTGGCGGAGTCGTCAGCAGTCTGGGCAAAGGGATCGCCGCCGCCTCAATCGGGGCGCTGCTCGAAGCCCGCGGCCTGAAGGTGACTCAACTCAAGTTCGACCCCTACATCAACGTCGACCCCGGCACGATGTCCCCGTTCCAGCACGGCGAGGTCTTCGTCACCGACGACGGCGCGGAGACCGACCTCGACCTGGGCCACTACGAGCGCTTCACGCACGCCAAGCTGACGCAGGCCAATAACTGGACCACCGGCCGCATCTATCTTTCGGTGATCGAGAAGGAGCGCCGCGGCGACTACCTCGGCAAGACCATTCAGGTCATCCCGCACATCACCAACGAAATCAAAGACGCCGTCAAGATAATCTCGGACGGGGTGGACGTCGTGATCGTCGAGATCGGCGGCACGGTCGGCGACATCGAATCGCTGCCCTTCCTCGAAGCCATCCGCCAGATGGGCAACGAGGTGGGCCGCAACAACGCGGTCTTCATTCATCTCACACTCGTGCCCTACATCGCGGCCTCGGGCGAGTTGAAGACCAAGCCGACGCAGCACTCGGTCAAGGAGCTGCGCGCCATCGGTATTCAGCCCGACATCTTGCTCTGCCGCTGCGACCGGATGCTGCCGCGCGACCTGAAGGCGAAGATCGCGCTCTTCTGCAACGTCTCGGAGGACGCGGTGGTCACGGCGCAGGACGTCAAATCGGTCTACGAAGTGCCGCTCGTCTTCAACCGTGAAGGTCTCGATCATCTGATCACCGACCTCCTCCGCCTGCCCCCGGCTGAAACCGACCTCCGGCGCTGGCAGTCGTTGGCCGAGAAGATCCATACGGCGCACGGGGGCGTGACGATCGGGGTAGTGGGCAAGTACGTCGAGCTGGAAGACTCTTACAAAAGTCTGAATGAGGCCCTGGCCCACGGCGGGTTCGCCAACGACGTGCGCGTCAACATCCGCTGGATCGAAAGCGAAGAGTTGATGGCCGACGAGCGCTGGGAGGACCGGCTGCGCGAGGTGGACGCGATCCTGGTGCCGGGCGGCTTCGGCAAGCGCGGCATCTCCGGCATGATCCGGGCCATCGGCTACGCGCGGCGCGAGAAGACCCCCTTCTTCGGCATCTGCCTCGGGATGCAATGCGCCTCGATCGAGTTCGCCCGCAACATGTGCGGGCTCGACCACGCCGACTCGACCGAGTTCGACCCGGACCCGCCCGACCCGGTGATCTTCAAATTGCGCGACCTGCTCGGAGTAGAAAACCTGGGCGGCACCATGCGGCTGGGCGCCTACCCGTGCCATCTGCGGCCGGGCTCGCTGGCGGAGACGGTCTATGGCTTGGAAGACATCTCCGAGCGCCATCGTCACCGCTATGAGTTCAACCCCACTTACGAAAACCGGCTGGCCGAGAACGGGCTGATCTTCTCCGGGAAATCGCCGGACGGCAAATTCGTCGAGATCATCGAGCTGGCCGACCACCCCTGGTTCCTCGGCTGCCAGTTTCACCCCGAACTCAAGTCGAAGCCGCTCACGCCCCACCCGCTCTTCGCCAGTTTCATCCGCGCCGCCTACGAGCACCGCCTGCATGACGAGGTCGGCAACGGCAAGGAGAATATCCGGGCCATCGCCGGTGAGGGCGAGTCGGTGGCCCAAGCCATAGCCCAGGGAGCTTCAGGCGGGGTAGTGGATGAGTAGGCCGGCGACAAATTACCCCTACCCAATCCGGATGCGCAGTTTACCGCCGCCACGGATGATAAAAGCGGGCACATTACTTCATCTCAGCGTTGCCTGACCCAGGCGAGCGTGGTATGTTAAGGCTATATGTCACAGATCACTCTGCCATCCACACAGGAAGAGATCGAGCGCTTCGTCGAGCGTGCAGAGGAGATCTATCGGAACCAGTTGGCGGCGAAGCTCGAGCCGGCGCATAAGGGGAAGATGGTGGCGATTGAGCCTGACACCGGGGCCTATTTTTTAGGAGAAGACGAGGTCGAAGCTGCTGAGCAGGGGCGGGCCGCCGGGCAGGAAGGGCCCTTCTATTTTCTGCGTGTTGGCTCACCCTACGCGCGCCGCTGGATGACTCCTCGACGCTGATGCGGGCTGACGGTTACTTCAATGCGAACGATGAACCCGCGATCCAGCTCGATCTCGGCGCCGGGGCGATTGAAATCTTGGTGGATACGGGTTGCGCTGGCGGTTTGATTCTCCCCAGTTCCTTAGCTAGCGGACTGGCGCTTCACACCGAAGGCCTTGAAAAATTCTACACCGCGACGGGACAGCCATTCATCGCTCTGACCTATTCCCTGGAAATCGATTGGCTCGGCCAGCGAACGAAAGTGCCCGTGGCGATAAGCCCTGAGGTGACAGAAGCCCTCCTGGGAGGCGTATGCTGAAGAACTGCCGCCTCACGATTGATTATTGCGACCGCACGGTGACGATCATTCAGCGGTCTTGAGACAGCGCCGGTGCGGGCTGAACAATGGGCCGCCCGAGCGTACAGCCAAGCGGTGAATTATTGATTTGAGAGACCTGATGACCAGTTGCTACCACGTGATCAGACGCCGCGCCGGCGACCTCTTTTTGATCGCCGGCCCGTGTGTGATCGAGTCCGAGCGGCACACGCTCAAGATGGCCCGCGCGCTGGCGAAGATCTCTACGCAGCTCGACGTGCCGTTCATCTTCAAAGCCTCCTACGACAAGGCCAATCGTTCCTCCGGGCGCTCGTTTCGCGGAGTGGGGTTGGAAGAAGGGCTGCGCATCCTACAACGCGTGAAGGACGAGGTCGGCTTGGCCGTCCTCGCCGACGTTCACGAGACGAATCAAGTCGCGGCCGTGGCCGAAGTGGTTGACGTCATCCAAATCCCGGCCTTCCTTTGCCGCCAAACAGATTTGCTCCAAGCCGCCGCCTCGAGTGGCCGCCCGGTCAACGTCAAGAAGGGGCAATTCCTCGCCCCCTGGGAGGTCGGTAACCTGATCGAGAAGATCGAGGCGGCCGGCGGGCGCGAGCTCCTCATCACCGAGCGCGGGACGAGTTTCGGCTATAACAACCTGGTCGTGGACATGCGCGCTTTCCCGATCATGCGCGGTTTTGGTTACCCGGTGGTCTTCGACGCCACGCACAGCCTGCAACTGCCCGGCGGTCTGGGCGACGCGACCGACGGCCAGGCCGAGTACGTCGAGCACCTGGCGCGAGCCGCCGTCGCCTGCGGGATTGACGGATTGTTTATGGAGGTCCATGACAACCCGCCACAAGCGCTCAGCGATGCGACCACCCAATTCGCCTTGGAGAAGCTTGAGCCGCTGCTTGAGACGTTACTGAAAATTCACCAACTCGCCCAGCCCGGAGTCAAGGCCGAGCATTGACGCCACATCGCCCTATCTCCTGGCAACATTTCTGAACCTTGCGGCGCCGCGCAGCGTATGGTGAGCCGAGGAGGAGTTATGAAGGATCCAGGCGTAGCAGCGGTTCTGAGCTTCTTTATTCCAGGGGTCGGGCAGATCTACAACGGCAAGATCCTGCGCGGCATTTTCTGGCTGATCATCACGCCCGGCGTCTGGATCGGCACCGGCGGCTTGTTCGGCTGGGTCTGCCACATCATCGCGGCCTACACGGCCTACTCTTACGCCCGCAAGCATCCGTACTAAGCCAGCGGTGACGACCCGTCCACCCCACCCTATTTTCGTCTCCCCCAGCGCAGGCCTAAGCCTATCCAGCCTATCCACGAAATCGATCCAGCCCAAGCGCAAGGAGCCTGACTTATGCTACATTATTCGGAGCGAAGCGAAGACAAAACGATCGATTTCTAAAGTCCAAGGTGAGATTATCAAATAACTCAGTCCGGTACTGTGACCCACTGCGAGCTATGATGAAACTACTGCTGTGTCTTGTCGCGATGCTCCTCTTCAGTTCATCGGCCCTGGCGCAAGAGTTCGAGATCAAAAAGTACGAGCTCAACGCCAGCGTCAACACCGAAGCGCGGACGGTCGAGGTCCGGGCGCGGCTACGGATAGTCAACTTCTCGACCAAAGACTTGCTCGACAAGCTGCTGCTCTCGGCCGAAGACAAGCCGCGGTTTTCGCTCTTCCTCAACAACAAGGTGAAGGTGACCGCGATGATGATCAACGGCGCCGCCGCCGCCTTCAAAGCCGTGGAGGAGCCGCGCACCAATCTGCTGCTCGTCTCGACCGACATCACTTCGGCCATCGCCTCGGTGCCTGAGTTCGACGTCGAGCTCAGCTACTCCATCCCGGCCGCCGAGCGGAGCGCCTCGCTGCACGTCTCGACCGGGGAGACTTTTCTGCTGCCGGCGAGTTTCTGGGTGCCGGTCAAGCACACACCCTTCGCCGACCACGGGGCCGACACCGCGCCTTTTTCGCTCGCGGTCACTGCCCCGCAGGGACTGAAGGTCATCTCATCCGGCATCCGCAAGAGCGAGACCTCGTTTGAGGAATCCTTGGCCGACCAGCCTTTCTTCTTGGTCGGCGATTACGAGGTGACGCCGCGCGGCGGGGCGCCGGAGGTCGAGGTCTACGCCCCACGCGGGTTGAATGACACCGGCAAGCAGCAAGTCAACCGGCTGGCCGATGAGGCGGCGCGGATCGTAGCCTTCTACGCGAAGTATTTTGGGGTGCCGCCGAGCATCCCCTTCCGCGTCGTCTCGACGCAGGCGCGCGACCTGGCGTTCTCAACCGTCGGGGCGGTCACGGTCGATGACAGCCTCTTCCGCCGCGACGTGCTCGACCTGGGCACCATCGAGTTGATGGCCGGGGCGGCGGCCAAGGCGTGGATCGATGGGCGTGTCCTGCTGCGTGGCCGCGGCACCGGCATGCTGCGCGACGGACTCCCGGTCTACCTCGCGGCCCAGTACTTGGGCGAGAGGTTCGGTGAGGCGCAGCGTGAAGCAGCCTTCGAGCGCTACCGCCGGGCCTACGCCCCGCTCGCCCGCGGCTCCGACGCCCCGCTCCTGATGCAGAGCCCGCTCGACCGCAACTACACGACGAGCCTCTACAACAAAGGGGCGCTCATCTGGCGCCTGATCGAGAAGCGCATCGGGCGCCAGGCGTTCGACACACTCATCCGCCAATTGCTCGACCGCCAACGCGTCGACGTGCTCACGCTCGCCGAGTGGAGATCACCGCTCTGTGGGGCCTCGCGTTGCGTGGATGTCAAAGGCACGCTGATGACGGGTGCTGACCGCAAGATGATGACCGACCTCTTCGCGCAGTGGGTCGAAGCCGTAGTGCTGCCCGACTTCGCCATCGGCCAGCCGCAAGCGACCGCCAACGGGATTGAATCGACGGTGGCCAACTTCGGCAGCGGCGATTTCAATGTCGAAGTCGTGGCCACTACCGACAAGGGCGAGCAATTGCGCCAGACGGTGCTGGCCAAGGGCGGAGAATTCGGCGCGGCCACCTTCCCGGCCGGCACGCACATCACGAAGATCGAAGCCGATCCCGAGAAGATTTACATTCAGAAGGACTACGTCAACGACGCCTTCCCGCGGCGCCCCTCCCCGGCCGACCTCTACGGCCAGGCCTCACTCGCCTTCGGCAAGGGCGATTTTACCGCGGCCGAAGCCAAGGCCCGCGAAGCGCTCACCGCCGAGCCCAACGCTCCGACCCTCCAGGCGCTGCTCGGCCGCGCGCTGCTCAGTCAAAACAAACGAGAAGAAGCGGCCCGCATCTTCACCGCCGCGCTCAAGAGCGAGCCGCTGCCGATCCAGGCCCTCGGCTTCGCCCACCTCGGCCTGGGCGAGATCGCTTTCCAACAAAATGCCTTCGCCGAGGCGGCGACACATTTCCGCTACGCCGCGGCGGCCGAACTCGACCCGGCCACGACGCTCGCCTCAAGAGACGGGGCGCTGCGGGCCGAACGCGGGGCCAACGCCGTCAAGCTGAGCGACGAAGCTCGCGGCCTCTTGCAACAACTGGACGCTGCCATCCTGCAAGGGTCGGCCTCAGGCATCAACCCGCTCATCGAGCAAGGCAACCTCCAGAAGTTCGCCAAGTCCCTGGTCGGCAACAAGCCGACCGTCTGGACCACCGAAGCGTTGCGCACCGAGGACTGGGACGCCGACCGCGTGGCCGTAGACGTCAGCCTGAAGATCAAAATCCTGAACAAAGACTACTCCGGCCGCGCGCTCTACGTCATCAACCGGGCGGGCGGCAAGCTGAGGCTGAGCGAGGTGCCGATCTTCGACGTGAAGTGAAGGAGGCACTGAGGTCGTCGCTGATATGGAGCTACCGCCCGATGAAGTCGCCGAGCGCGCCCGCCGCATCCGCCTCTTGCTCACGGACTGTGACGGCGTGTTGACTGACGGCAGCCTGTACTACGCTACCGACGGCGAGCGAGTGTTTGAGGCCGTCAAGGTCTTCCACATCCACGACGGGCTAGGACTACAACTCGCCCGTCGCGCCGGGTTGAAAGTCGGGATCATCAGCGGCCGGACTTCCCTCCCGCTCGCCGAGCGGGCGCGCGAGTTGATGGTTGACTACCTCTACCAAGGCGTCGAGATCAAGCTTGATGCTTATGAACAAGTCCGCGCGGCCGAAGGGCTGCGTGATGAGGAGATCGCTTACATCGGGGACGATCTGCCTGATTTGCCGCTGATGCGCCGTGCCGGGCTAGCCATTGCCGTGGCGGACGCTGCGACTGAAGTCCGCCAATGCGCCCACGTGATTACCCAGCGACAGGGCGGGAGAGGTGCGGTGCGTGAAACCATTGAGCTGATCCTTAAAGCTCAGGAGAAGTGGGACGCACTCATCGGCCAGTATGGTGAATAAGAGTCGGCCAGCCATTGCAAGGCATAACGGTTTCGATATAATCCGCTTGGCGGGAGCACGTACCGAGAGCAGTCTCTGATGCTGGCCCTGGCTACCAGCCGTCGCGATGTCGCGTGCAGCACCTGATCAAAGCAACTCTCGCCAGTCCTTGGCCGCCCCAGACGTCTAGACGGCAGTATCCTCGGAAGCACGCTAACTCCATCCTGGCGAGTCGGAGAACTGAGATTCTTCCGGCCATCCGACCTGCCTTGCATGAGGTCATATGGCCGATCCCCATCCAACGAAGCCACCATCGCGCATCTTCGTCAGCTACAAACGCAACGTCGAGCCGGACCAGTCGGTCGTCGGGCAAGTCGCCCAGGCGCTCGCCCAACAGCACGTGGTCTTCATTGACCAGAAAATCCCCCTCGGCGTGGAGTGGGGCAAATGGATTCAGGAGCGCATTAGCGAATCGGATTTCCTGCTTACCTTCCTCACTGCCGAGTCGGTACGGAGCGAAATGGTCGTGGACGAGATCCGCTTGGCGCACGAACTCGCGCCGAGACAAGGCGGGCGCCCGAGGATCCTTCCCGTCCGCTTGGCTTACCGCGAGCCATTTGAGTATCCCCTAAGCGCCTACCTCAACCGCATTCAATGGGCTCTGTGGGACAGAGACACCGACACTCCGCGCTTGATTGACGAAGTCATTCAAGCCGTCTCGGGGCAATTATTGCCGATCAATGACGCACAGGCCAAAGCCGACTTGCTTCAGCCCGGCGCACCGTCAGACTTGCCGCCACCCACATACGCGGCACAGCCTGTTCGGCTCAATCCGACGAAGCTGGACTCGCCCGAAGGCACGATTGACACGCAGTCTACTTTCTACGTCGTCCGCAACTCTGATTCGGCAGCGCTTGATGCTATCCGGCGCCAGGGCGTGACCATCACGATCAAAGGCCCGCGGCAGATGGGCAAGAGTTCCCTGCTCATCCGCACGATGGAAGCCGCCGTCAGGGCGGGCAAACGCGCCGTCTTCCTCGACTATCAACTGATCGAACGCGAGGCGCTGACTAACGCCGACCTCTTCTGCCGCCGCTTCTGCGACTGGGTTACGGACGAGTTGGAGATGAAGAACCGGGTTGACGAGTTTTGGAACTCGCCGCTCGGCAACAGCCAATGCTGCACGCGCTATTTCAGCCGTTACCTGCTCAAGGAATTGCAGCAACCGCTGGTACTGGCGATGGACGAGGTCGAGAATCTCTTTGATACTTCGTTCCGCTCGGACTTCTTCAGCATGCTGCGCAGTTGGCACAATAGCCGCGCCAACATCGCCACACCCATCTGGAAACAACTCGATCTGGTGCTGGTCACCTCGACCGAGCCTTACCAGTTGATTGAGAACCTGAACCAATCGCCCTTCAACGTCGGCGAGGTGATCAACCTCGAAGACTTCACGCCCGCGCAAGTCGCCGATCTCAACCAGCGGCATGGCGCGCCGCTCGATGACGAAGAAGAGCGGCGATTGGTGAGTCTGCTCTGCGGCCAGCCTTACTTGACGCGCCGCGCGCTCTATCTCATCGCCACCGGTCGCCTCTCCGTCGCCGAATTGTTCGCCGCCGCCGCCGATGAGTTTGGCCCATTCGGCGATCACCTGCGCTATCATCTCTTCCGCGTCCACAACAAAGAGGAGTTGGTGCGCGGTGTGTGTGACGCGCTACTGCGCCACACTTGCGACGATGAACATCTCTTCTTCCGCCTGCGCGGCGCTGGCTTGGTCAAACGGGTCGGCCAGACCGTGCAGCCGCGCTGCCAACTTTACGCGGACTTTTTCCTGGAGCACCTGAAATGTCAACGGCGGTAAATCGAGTCATCTTCACCACCGGCGGCACCGTGCAAGCGGGCGGCGGCACTTATCTGTCCCGTCGCGCCGATGGCGATTTGCTGGCACTCTGCCGCCAGAGCCAGTTCGCCTACATCCTGACTGCGCGCCAGATGGGCAAATCGAGCTTGATGGTGCGCACGGTTGAGCAGCTTGCCCAGGAGAATATCCGCGCGGTGATGATTGACCTGACGCAGATCGGCACACAGGTCACGCCCGAACAGTGGTATCTAGGTCTGCTCGCCATCATCGAAGAACAATTGACGCTCGACACCAAGGCTGTCGCGTGGTGGCAGGCCAACGCGCACCTAGGCTTCACCCACCGTCTGACGAACTTCTTTCAGGAGGTGCTGCTCAAAGAGATTACTGACTCAGTAGTTATCTTCGTGGACGAGATTGACACGACGCTCACCCTGAATTTCACCGACGATTTCTACGCCGCGATCCGTTACCTCTACAACGCCCGCGCCACCACGCCCGAATTCAAACGCCTCTCGTTTGTGCTTATCGGAGTGGCCATGCCCGGTGACCTGATCCGCGATCCGCAGCGCACGCCGTTCAACATCGGTCAGCGTGTAGACTTGGCCGATTTCACTCCTGACGAAGCCTTGCCCCTGGCCGCCGGCCTGAGCCTGCAGCCTGATGAAGCCGAGCAAGTGCTCAGTTGGGTGATGAAGTGGACGAATGGCCATCCTTACCTGACGCAACGCCTCTGCCTAGCGCTGGTAGATCAGCGCCGCCCGCATTGGACAAAAGGAGGGTATAGAATCTTTTGTGTAAATGGCCATAATCAACCAACTGAAAGGGAAACCAAGAAAGGAGACTAGATTATGGCCATTC
>Ga0207646_10000779_pt1 | contig 41345 bp, 39 predicted proteins | sample KBSK5502metaG_FD_184343 | JGI IMG/M metagenome (GOLD analysis project Ga0207646, IMG submission 184343) | Corn, switchgrass and miscanthus rhizosphere microbial communities from Kellogg Biological Station, Michigan, USA - KBS K5-50-2 metaG... | ecosystem: Host-associated > Plants > Roots >... | reverse complement strand
TGGTCGGCCCGACCGACGTCAGCCCGATCCCTGCCCTGGTCACCTTGCGGCCGCTCAACTCCACCTGGACCGCGACTGCGACCGTGGCGAAATCCCCCACCTTGCGCTCGAGCTTGTTGTAAGCGCCACCGGCAGGGCCGGCAGGAACCGGGATCCGGATCTCGGTCACGATCTCATTCGCCTTCAGGGTGGTCGTGTACGGGTCCTGGAAAAAACCCGCGACCGGTATGACGCGCTCGCCTGAGCCCGAATGGGCCACCAGCTCCGCGCCGAGCGCGAGCAGGACGGAGCCCCAGTCGCCGGCCGGATCCGCGTGGCACACAGACCCGACGACGGTGCCGCGGTTGCGCACCAGGGGGTCGGCGATCCAATGCACGGCCTCCGCCATGATCGGGAGCGTCTTCGCCAGCTCGCGGTCGTGCTCGATGTCAACGTGTCGGACAAGCGCGCCGATGGTCACGTGGCCGTCTTGCCGGGCAACCCGGTTCATGGCCGGCAGGCGCCCGATGTCCAGCACCAACCCTGGCTGGGCGAACCTGAGCTTCAAGAGCGGGATCAGGCTTTGGCCGCCGGCCATGACTTTGGCGTCGTCGCCCCGCTCCTCGAGGACGCCGAGCGCTTCGGCCAGAGTCGTCGGAGCGCGATAGTCGAAAGCGGCTGGAAGCATCTGCCTGCCCTCCCCCGTTAACGCTTGTCCGCCGACCTACTCGAAGCGGGCCTGAGAGCGATATAAGCACCGGATGGTTGCGTTGTCAAACAGATGGCCTGCGGGCCGGCGCAAATGGGGCCTGCGGCCGCTGTGTCCAGGTGTCAGCCGGTTTCCTGCTTGCGGTGGAACACCAGCCACGCGGCCGCGAAGAAGGCGATCGTCCAGGCGGCCAGGGTGGTGAGCTGTGCGGCGAACTCGTTCATGCCGGTTCCCGCGGCGGCGGGCCCGTTGCCGAAGACAGGGGCGATCGATGACACGGGGGTCAGCACGTTGAAGAAGAGGTAGTTGAGGAAGTGAGTGTTTTCGGAGCTGCCGCTGATCAGTGTGATGATCCCGGTCACGATGGCGCTCACGAGCGGCGCCCCGAAGAGCACCGCCAGTGTGATCCCGATCGCCGCCCATCGGCCGGTGACCGCGGAGACAAGGAGGCTCATGGCCTGCACGCACAGCACTCCGAGCATCGCCGCGCCCAAACACATGAGGACGAACACAGGGATGTCCATGACGACCAGGTTGCCCGCACCGAGCGGCTTGCTCCCGTCGATCGCGATCGCGACCTGTCCGGTCACCGGCCCGATCGAGCCGAGGATGAACGCGAGCATCGCGTAGATGATCAGGAACGTCACCAGCACGACCGCCAGGCTGATCAGAAACGATGCGAGCGCTTTGGCCAGGAGGAGCTGGTCGCGGCTCATCGGTCGGCTCAGCAGGATGGCGATCGTACGGTCGGAGCGCTCGCCCGCAATCTGCTCCGAGGCCAGCCACCCGAAGATGCGGATCAGCAGAAACATGAAGATGCCGCCGAGCCCGAACAAAGCCGCGAGAGTGAGCGAAAACGACTGCAGCGGGGCGATGTTGTTGTCGAGCAGGTACTGGTCGTCGGCGATCCCCTGCTGGGCGCGCGCGATCCCCTGGTCGATGTCGAAGCCGCCGCGAAAGCCGCCGCCAGTGCTGCTCTGCTTGATCGCTTGCAGCTGGGCGACGGTCTGCTGATTGGCGGCGATATCGCGGTGCAGCGTGGCTTGCCAGGTGACCGCCGGCGGCGGGCTCCACCGATGCTGGCTGAACACGTAGTAGGTGTACAGGCCGCCGGCAATCAGGATGAATATCCCGCCCACCACCGCGAACACGATCCAGCGGCTGCGCCAGGTCTTCTCGAGCTCGTTGCGGACGAGGCTGATGAACATCGTCAACTCCTGGGCGCCGCCGTGGCCTGAGGTGGAGGTGGCGGTGGCGGCGAGCTCAGGGTGCTGCCGGGAGTCGCGCCCGTGAGCTCCATGTACACGTCCTCCAGGCCCTTCTGCGTGTGCACGAACTGGTCGACGTCGACGCCTGCCGTCACGAGCGCGCGGTTGATGATCCGCGCCTGGTCGGTCGGAGCGGTGACCGTGATCGAGTCCTTGATGGTTCCAGACTCCGCGGTCAGGCCGTCGATGGAGCGCAGCACATCCATTGCCTTGTCGACGTCGGACACGTCGATGCGGTACTTGAATCCCTTGGTCGTCATGAGCTCGTCCAGCGGCCCCGCGGCCTTGACCTCGCCTCGATGCAGCACCACGACGCGATCGCACAGCTCTTCGACCTCGGAGAGAAGGTGGCTCGAGAAGAAGATCGTCATCCCCTGCTCGGTTGCGAGCTTGCGCAGGAGCACGCGGAGACCGTGGATCCCGTTGGGATCGAGGCCGTTGGTCGGCTCATCGAGGATCAGCAGGCGCGGCTTGCCGAGCATACCTTGGGCCAGCGCGACGCGCTGCCGCATGCCCATCGAGTAGCGCTTCACCTGGTCGTCGGCCCGCTCGCTCATCCCGACGAGGTCGAGCAGCTCGCTGATGTGGGCCTCATCGACCCGGCCCAGGATGCGGGCGAACTGGCGAAGGTTGTCGCGGCCGGAGAGGAAGCCGTAGAGGGCCGGCTGCTCCAGGGTGGACCCGAACTGCCGCGCCGCGTTCGCGTGATCCGTCCAGCAGTCGTGGCCGCCGATCCTGGCGGTGCCCCCGTCTGCGTGCAGCAGCCCGAGGAGGATGCGGATGGTGGTCGTCTTGCCCGCGCCGTTGGGGCCCAGGAACCCGAAGACCTCGCCTTCGGCGACACTGAACGAGATCTCATCCACCGCGCGCACGTGGCCGAAGTGCTTGGAGAGCCGGTCGACCTCGACGATGGGAGCCATCTGGAGGTAGAAGCATCCCACAGCACCTCGCCGGTAGGCTTGGTGCGATGGAGACCCGGTTTTTCGAAACACCAGCCGAGTTTCGCGCCTGGCTCTCCGCAAACCACGAGAGCGCGACCGAGATCGGCGTCGTGTTTCATAAGAAGGCCTCCGGCAAGCCGAGCATGACGTGGTCGGACGCTGTCGACCAGGCGCTGTGCTTCGGCTGGATCGACAGCGTCGCGCGCGGGATCGACGAGACCAGCCGAGTCCAGCGGTTCACGCCACGAAAAGCAAAGAGCAACTGGAGCGCGGTCAACATCAAGAAGGTGGAGGCGCTCACGGCGCGGGGGCTCATGGCGCCGGCCGGCCTGGCGGCGTTCGGGCGCCGCGAGGACGCACGCTCGAGCGTGTACTCGTACGAGAACCGCCACCTGGCGGCGCTCGACGCCGAACGCGAGTCGAAGTTCCGGGCCCGAAAGAAGGCGTGGGAATTCTTCGGCAAGCAGCCGCCGTCCTACCGGCAAACCGCGATCTACTGGGTCATGAACGCCAAACGCGATGAAACCCGGTCGAAGCGGCTGGCCCGTCTGATCGAGGTCTCTGCCGACGGCCGGCGTCTCTTGTGAGCTATCGCGGTTGCTCAGGCAGGTATGACTCGATCACTTCGGCGGCTCGAAGGTCGCCGGGCTGGCCGCGCTCGCGCAGCTTGGCGGCCACGCGCCGCTTCGTCTCTGCCGTGCCCGCCGGGCCGGTCTTGAACTTGATGTGGCGGCGGACGATCCCCAGCCTCATGGTGGCCAGCCGCTGCAGGCGCGGTCCATAGAACTCGCCCATCTTCATGGGTTCATAAGAGGCACCTGGCTCGTACCTGGCCAGAAGTCTGCTCAGGGCGCCGGCCACGTCTTTCGGATCGGTCGAAACTCGTACCACGTCGCATTCGAAGGCAACCGCGCGGAAGTGGAGGGTGGCGCGGCCGGCGTCCTGATCGCTGACCCAGTTATGGGGCGACCAGGCGAGAAAGTCGGAGACAAAAAAGGTCACGCGTGGGTTGGCCCGGACCGCGTCGAAAGTCGGATCGGCCTGGACGCAGTGGAGCTCGATGACATCGTCCGTCTTCACGAACGGGAGGATGCTGACCTGCGGATAACCTTCGGCGGTGCAAGCGATCAGCGTCCCATGCCGCATCTCGGCGACAAACCGTTCGGCGGCCGCCTGGTCGGGCGGATAGTTGGAGCTCGCGAACACGTGGCTAAGTCTGGCGCGCCTTGCGGGTCAGGTGTTCGCCGGGCGGCTCGGGTGCGGCAGAATGAGATCGGTATGGAAGACAGAAGCGAAGAGCAGATCATCAGCCGCCTGTTCGATCTGGAGAACGACGGCCAGGCGGCGCAACGAGCCGAGCTGACCGGCGAACGCTTCATCTCGCTGATCCAGGATCCCGTCAACGGACTCGGATACGTCTTCCAGCACGGTCTCGACGAGACCGAGGGCGCCGAGGTGCCGGTCGGAACGGAATTCTGGGAGTACCCGACGTGGGACGAGGCCGAGCGGGCCTATGCGCAGCTGGTCGCTGAAGACAGGCAAGCGGGAGAGGTGGTGGAGACCGATTCGGAGGAAGGCTTGGGCGACTCGGATGCCGACGGAGCCGAGGTTCGCGATCGTTACTCCGCAAGCGACGAGGATCCCCTCATCGGAGACGGAGATGACCAGGTGGGTGAGGAAACCGACCAGGTCTCCTGAGGTGAGCGTGCGACCGCCCTCCGAGGATGACGCCTAGGACTTCATCCCTTACGAATGACCAGAGGGCAATCGCGAGGTGATTCTACCGGCCCCGTTCTCACCGTGCCTATGACGCATTGCCGGTTGCCAGGCTACTGGCGATCGGCTGGAATCACGAATGCCCGGACCTGGTCGCCGAAGGTCCTGGTATCGATCGGCTTGGAGATGTATCCGCTGCAACCGGCGGCGAGCGCCAGCTCCCGGTCGCCCGACATCGCATGGGCCGTCAGCGCCACGATGGGGATGGTGACCGTTGCGGGGTCCGCTTTGAGCTGGCGGGTGAGTGAGAGGCCATCCTGTCCCGGCATCTGCACGTCCATCAGGATCAGGTCCGGCCGGCGAGCGTGCAAGCGCTCCAGAACCTCTTTGGATGAGCTCGCGGAATCGACTTGAAAGCCATCGAGCTGAAGCACCGCGCAAGTGAGCAACAGGCCGGCGTCGTTGTCGTCAACGACAAGGATGAGTGAGGACTCGCTCATGCTTCGACCGGCGGCTTGTTCAGGACCACCTGCAACTGGTCAACCAAATCGACGGCGCCGGTAGATCCACGCTTGAGGATGGCGGCCACGTGGCCATCGAGCTTGCCGATATCGGCATTGGTCAGGTGCTTGGCGGTGAGGACCATGATCGGGATCGACCTGGTCGCTTCGTGCCCACTCAGGGCCTTGACCACCTCGAAGCCGTTGACCTCTGGCATCAGGAGATCGAGCATCACGACATCGGGAATGCGCGACCTAGCCAGGTCGATGGCCTCTTGCCCGCCGGTTGCGAGTGTGACCTTGAAGCCGGCCGGCTCCAGCACATGCTTCAGCCAGTCGCGGTTGGCGGCTTCGTCGTCGACGACCAGAACGCAGGCCTGCCGTCCACCGGCCCTCTGTTTGAAGTTGAAGTTGCTCAATCGGTTGACGAGGTCCTTGGCGTCGACGGGCTTGACAAAGTAGTCGAGCGCGCCCAAAGCCGTCCCCAGCTCCGGGTTGTCAACGACGCTCACCACGAGGACCGGGATGTCGCTTGTCATCTCGTCCTGCTTGAGGCGCGTCAGGACCTCCCACCCATCTACGTCCGGAAGCAGGATGTCCAGGGTGATGGCCGCGGGCTTGTGCTCTTTCGCCATGGTCACCACCTCCGCGCCGGTGCGAGCGACTTCCGTGCGGAACCCGGCGCGCTCGATCTGGCGCGTGAGCAACTCAGCTGCGACAGGGTCATCCTCGACGACGATGACCAGCGGTCGCGAGACATCGCTGGACGCATTTACGACCTTGCCGTTGGTGGCCCTGGACACGCGATCGGGACTGCGCGCTTCAACGGGAAGGTCGATTGTGAAGAGGCTCCCCTTTCCAAGCTCGCTCTGCACGCGGACGTCGCCACCATGAAGGATGGCGAAGCTCCGGGTCAGCGCCAGCCCTAGCCCGGTGCCCTGCTGCCTGCGGTTGACGCCCGAGTCGACCTGTTGGAACTCTTTGAACAGGCGCTGAAGGTCTTCCTCTGCAATCCCGACACCGTCATCGGAAACTGCGATCTCCATGCGATCGACGACTCGCATGGCCTTGATCCCCACCTTTCCCCCCTCGGAAGTGAATTTGATCGCATTGGAGACCAGGTTCAGGATCATCTGCCGCAGCTTGCCTTCATCGGCAAGGATCTGACCGGCGCCCGCGGCCTCGAACTCGAGGTGGATCTGCTTCGCCTTGGCCAGAGGTTCCACGGTGCTTGCCACCTGGCCGACGACATCGGCGACTAAAACCACCTGGAGGCGCAGCTCCATCTGGCCGGCTTCGATCTTCGAGAGATCGAGGATGTCGTTGATGAGCCCGAGCAGGTGCTTGCCGCTCGAGTGGATCTGCTCCAGGAATCTCTTCCGGGTCTCGTCGGGAAAGTGACCGTCCGTGGAATCGATGAGCAGCTCGGAGAAGCCCAGGATCGCGTTCAGCGGCGTTCGCAGCTCGTGGCTCATGTTGGCCAGGAAGACGGTCTTGTGGCGGTTGGCATCCAGCAGCTCTGCGTTGGTCTCTTTGAGCCGGTCGAGCAGTCGCGCCCTGTCCACCGCTGTGGCGACCGCAGTCATGAACTGCTGCACGCGGCTCAACTCGTCGCCGCCAAAGGCCGGAGTGAACGGTCCCGCGACCACCACGAGGTGCCCCTCCGGGCCTGCAGCCGCAATTGGAAGCACAAATAGCGTCCGGTCCACGCCGCCGATCTCAAACCGGGTGATGCCCTCGCTCAGCTCAGGGACGCGCTTTTCGAGGTCGCTCAGCTGGTTTGGATCGAGGCCCCTCGCTGCCAACCGCTCCCCTTTGCCGTCGAAGGCAACCGCAGCGGCCCCGCCGACCAGGCGCAAGGCCCATTCGAGAGCTCGATCCGCCAGCGCGACCGGATCCTCGCCCAGCAGCTGGTCCTGCATGAATACCCGAAGACCTTCCTCTTCGGAGGAGCGCCACTGCCGGCGAAGCCAGGACGGCGGCGAAAAGCTGACATAGAGGAGCGGGACGATGAGAAGGGCGGCAAGCTGGATCAGGATCTGCTCCACCGGATTGGAGGCGAAGGCGCTGGCGCCGATGGCAAACAGCAGGATGGCAACCAGGCCGCCGAAGCCGAAGCTCAGCGACCGCAGACGCCATGCCTGGACCGCGGGCAGGTGTCGAGCGACGAGCCAGAAACGGACGATCGGCTCGATGATCGTCGCCGTCCAGGCGACAAGGAGCACGATGACGGCCGCGGTCTCAAGTCTCAGCGGAGCCGCGTTGACGGCGACCAGGGCCTGGGTCCCCAGGAAGCCAGCGGTTGCAACCGCGAGCGCGACGACGGCTGCCGCGTGCCAGATCCGCGGCAGTGGGATCAAAGAACCACGAAAGCGCAGCAGCGCATAGCCAGAGCCGATGAATGCAATCAGACTGATCTGCGGAAGAAGGGGAGGCGCATAGGCGGGAGGAATGCGACCGAGTGCCGAAACCAGCGACAACAGCACAATCGCCAGGGCGAGGAATCCTAGCGAGCGATCCTTGCGTCTTGCCCAGCCCACCGCGGTGGCGATGCCGAGGAGGACGAAGGCGATCGCGCCGGCGTTTTGCAGGTACGGCACGACGTCTTTCAATGTCAGAGACCCTCAATCTTTCGGCCTGGGCGCATGGAAATCGCCAGCAGCGCGAATGGCCCGGCAGCCCTCAATGCGCATGGGATGTAGCCCCCGGGATCTGCATGCCGAGACCAGGCCGATGCGTCGTATACCGGGCTGATGAGTGCGGCCCGCCGATCAGACAAATTGGTGGACACGAGGGGAATCGAGGCTAGAGGTTCGCCGTGGCGAGGAGGATCGGCCGCCCCGCGTCTCGCATTCGTGGCGACGGTCGACGCCGGCTCGTCGTCAGTGCGGGCGATGCTCTGGGACCTGCAGGGCCGAGAGGCGAGAGGCCTCGAGGTCCAGCACGAATACAGGGCCGCAAACGAGATCGACGCCGACCTGCTGGCTCGGCTGGTGATTCGCTGTCTGGTCGAGCTGGTCCGCAAAGCCGGGCCGCGAAGAGCCGAGAGGATCGCCGCCGTCGGCATGTCGACGTTCTGGCATGGCCTGGTCGCCGCCGATGAATCAAAGCGTGCGCTCACTCCCGTTTACCTCTGGTCAGACATGCGGAGCTGGAGCGCAGCTAGACATCTCCAGGAGCGTTTTGACGCCCAGGATGTCTGGGGCCGAACCGGGTGCCCGCTCCACCCGAGCTACTGGCCGGCCAAGCTGGGCTGGCTGCGCGGGGCACGACCCGATCTCTGGAAGCGCCCAGTGAGGTGGCTGAGCTTCGGCGACCTGCTGTTCTGGCGCCTGTTCGGCCGCCTCGGCACCAGTCTGTCGATCGCTTCGGGCACTGGGCTGTTCCGGCTTCACGACGACCAATGGGACCAGGAGCTGCTGGGCGAGCTGCGCATCGAGCCTGAGAGCTTGCCTCCCATCGCCAAGGCAGAGAAAGGACTGACGCCCCGGTACGCGAGGCTGCTGCCACAGCTGGCCGATCGACCTTGGTTTCACGCCGCCGGAGACGGCGCGCTGGCGAACCTTGGCAGCGGCTGCACGTCGAGGTCCAACCGGGCGATCACGATCGGCACCTCCGGGGCGCTGCGCGTGATGCACGGCGCCAAGGTTGCAGGTCTGCCCGAAGGGCTATGGCGATACCGGCTCGACGAATCGCGGCTCCTGACCGGTGGGGCGCTCAGCAACGGCGGCAACCTGCGCGGCTGGCTGCGCACGAATCTCCGCGTCGACTCGCGTTTTCGCGAGACGGCGCCGGGCGCGCACGGCCTGACGTTCCTTCCACTGCTGTTCGGGGAGCGCAGCCTCGGTTACGCTCCTGATGCTTTTGGTGCTGTCGCCGGCCTCACCTCAGCCAACACCGCCGACGATGTCGCGCAGGCGGCGTACGAGGCGGTGGCGGTGCAGTTCGCAAAGATCGACCGTGCGCTGGACGAGATCCTGCCTCGACCGCGTCTTCTCGTCGCGAGCGGGGGCGCATTGGTCAACTCGCCTGGGTGGATGCAGATGATCGCTGACGCCACCGGGCGGCCGACCGCCGCTTCGCGCGCGCGGGAGGCGTCGAGTCGCGGGGCGGCGCTGTTCGCGATGGAGGGCCTGGGGATCCGCCGCGAGTCACGCGAGCCCGAGGTCACGAGAGTTTTCACGCCGCGCCGCCAAAATGCGTCCGCCTACCGACAGATCGAGGCACGCCAGTCGGCTCTGTATCAGGCGCTGATCAAAGACCGCATCATGGATCGCATGCCATGACGGCCGGCTATCTGGGCAAGCTCTTCAGCCTCGACGGCCAGACGGCGGTCGTCACCGGCGGCACGGGAGTTTTGGGCCGCGGTATGGCCATGGCGCTGGCGATGGCCGGCGCGCGGGTGGGCGTGCTTGGGCGCCGGAGGGGTCTCGGCGAAGAGGTTGCTGCCCAGATTCGGGCACAGGGCGGTGAGGCGATGGTCCTGCCGGCGGACGCTCTCGACCGCGACTCGCTGCTGGCGGCCCGAGAGATCGTTATGCGGCAGTGGGGAGGGGTACAGGCGCTCGTCAACGCCGCGGGAGGGACCAAGCCGGCGGCAAGTGTTGGCGAGGCGTCTGACGTCTTTTCCATGTCGGCTGATGCTTTCAGGGAGGTCGTCGACCTCAATCTTTTCGGCACGCTGCTGCCCAGCCTCGTTTTCGGTGAGACGATGGTCAAATCGGGAGGAGGCGCGATCGTCAACATCTCCTCGATGTCGGCCTCCCGCGCGCTGACGCGCGTGGCCGGCTATGGCGCTGCGAAGGCCGCGGTTGAGAACCTGACGCGGTGGCTCGCGGTCGAGCTCGCGCGACGCCATGGAGATTCCATTCGCGTGAACGCGATCGCCCCAGGCTTCTTCATCGGCGAGATGAACCGCGCTCTACTGGTGGAGGCGGACGGCACTCCCACCAAGCGTGGAAAGTTGGTCATCGAGCACACGCCCGCCGGACGTTTCGGCGTGCCCGACGACCTGGCCGGCGCACTCGTCTTCTTGTGCGGGCCGGGCTCCCGCTTCGTCAACGGCGTCGTGGTCCCGGTCGACGGTGGCTTCAACGCGTTCAGCGGTGTGTAAGTGACCGAGGACGAGGTTCGCGAAGCGCTTGCCCGCGGTCTCGCCCGCCTGCATTCGGGCCGCCGTGTCCTGGTATTGATCCCTGACGGCACGCGACACGCTCCGATCCCGATGCTGTTTCGGCTGCTGAGCGAGTCAGTCGGCCGCCGCACTGCCCGGCTCGATTTCATGATCGCGCTCGGCACTCATCCGCCGATGTCAGACGAGGCGATCGACCGCCTGGTCGGGATGTCCACCTCGAAGCGCAAATCGCGGCACCCCAACACGTCGATCTTCAACCATGAATGGGAGCGGCCGGACGCGCTTGCCCGGCTCGGCACGCTTGGCGCTTCCGAAATCGAGCAAATGACGGAAGGCATGCTGAATGAGGAGATTCCCGTCGACCTGAACCGGAGGATCCTCGACTACGACGAACTGATCATCTGCGGTCCGGTCTTTCCACATGAGGTCGCGGGATTTTCCGGTGGCGCGAAGTACATCGTCCCGGGCATCGCCGGGCCGGCCGTCATCAGCGCGACCCACTGGCTGGGTGCCCTGGCGTCCAGCATGCGGACCATCGGCGTCAAGGACACAGCGGTTCGGCGAGTCATCCACCGCGCCGCGGAGCTCGTGCCCAAACCGATCACGTGCATTGCTCTGGTGGTTCGGGGTGACGAGCTGCACGGATTGTGGATCGGTGGCTACGAAGACGCATGGAGCAAGGCCGCCGACCTGTCGGCGAAGCTCGAGATCATCGAGGTACCGCACGGCTTCCAAAGGGTCTTGTCGATGCCTTCGCCGATCTACGACGACCTGTGGACCGCGGCCAAGTCCATGTACAAGACCGAGCCCGCGATCGTGGACGGCGGCGAAGTGGTGATCTATGCACCGCATCTCACTGAGATCTCGTATACGCACGGACGCTTGATCGACCAGGTCGGGTATCACGTGCTCGAATACTTCACGAAGCAGCCCGATCGATTCGCTTCGATCCCGGGCATGATCAAAGCGCACAGCACCCACGTCAAGGGCGCGGGCAATTATGACGCGACCAGCAAGGCGGAAGAGCCTCGCATCAACGTCACGCTTGCGACCGGAATTCCAGAAGAGCGCTGCCGCCGCGTAAACCTCGGCTACCTCGATCCGCGCGAGATCATCTCCTCCGAGTGGGAGCATCGCGAAGCAGAAGGCATCCTCGTCGTGCGGAATGCGGGCGAGATGCTCTATCGAGCGAAAGACGTTGGGTGGCCTGGGGTCAAGCCGTCCGAGCCTGCGCTGAATCTGTCCGAGGCCTAATCTAGGTCGAAAATCGACCAAGGGTTCCTCAGGCCGTGCAGCCCTACAGCCTGTGTGAGCTTGCCGCGGCGCGAGGTTCTCGTTCGCGGTCTGGGACACCGTCCAGAAGAATTCTTGCCACGCTTGCGTCGGTCACGAGGGATGTGATGTAGCCGCCCGTCAGCACCGCCCGGACCGCCGCGACCTTCGCTTGCCCGCCTGCGACGGCGATGACCTCCGGGATGTGCCGAAGTTGGTCTCCGCTGATGGCGACTTGTCGGTCTGTCAACTCCGCCGCAACAGCGTGTCCGTCGTCGTCCACCAATGTGCTGCAGATCTCGGCGCGTACGCCCAGCGAGCGCATTGCCTCGCGCTCGAACTCATCGAGGCCATTGCGCAGTTGGGAGTCGGGCGGATCCCACGAGCCGATCGCGACGACCGCCTTGGTGAGTCTGTCGAAGAGCCGGAATGCCTCCGCCACCTGAGGCTGTCGGCGGATCGCTTCTGCAGTGTCTGGCGTGTCGACCAAGAGCGGCGCATAGATCGGGTAGGTGTCTTGACGTGTGTGCGGACGAAGTACTCGGCTTGCCTGGCGCAATGGTGCTTTAAACCGCCGTCGCCATCGCCCTGAGTTGACGGGCCAGGGTTAACGACACAGCCTGGGTCGCGGTGCACCGTTGGGCGGTGCGCAAGCCTGCGTAATGCCAATCTGCGTTATGCGAATCAGCATTATTCAAAAGAGGGCAATTGGTGGACCTGAGGGGAATCGAACCCCTGACCTCCTGACTGCCAGTCAGGCGCGCTCCCAGACTGCGCCACAGGCCCACGCCGCCGTAGGGAGTGATGATACCCCGCACCTCCAACCCGACTTTTCGCTCTCGCTACCATCTTCCTGGGACCGAGTCATGGCCTTCTTCAGCAAGCACCTGATGACCGGCTCTTAGCCAACATGCACGTGCTCGTCACCGGAGGAACGGGCGCGTTGGGCCGCCAGGTCGTGAAGCGCCTTCTCGATACAGGTCATCGCGCGCGAATCCTCAGCCGCCGACAGGCCGAAGGCACAGGCGACGACTGGGTCCAGGGCGACCTCGTCACCGGGGCCGGGCTCGAGCTGGCCGTGAAGAACATCGACGCGATCGTCCACGCGGCCTCCGATGCATTGTCACCGCGCGAGTACCGGGCCACCGACGTGCTGGGCACGCGGCGCCTGCTGGCGATGGCGCGAGAGGCCCGCGTCCGCCACGTGGTCTACATCTCGATCGTCGGCATGGAGGGCGTCGCGTATCCGTACTACCGAAGCAAGCTGGCGGCCGAGGAGGTGATGCGCGAGAATATCGTCCCCTGGTCGATCCTGCGCGCCACCCAGTTCCACACACTCATGGACATTTTTCTTGACGGCATGAGCAAGCTTCCCCGCCTCGCGACGGTGCCATTCAAGTGGCAGTTTCAGCCCGTCGACACAACCGACGTCGCGGCTCGATTGGTGGAGGTCGTCACCGGCGAGCCGGCGGGGATGCTGCCCGACTTCGGCGGTCCGGAGGTCAGGGATTTCAAAAGCCTGGCGACCTCATGGCTCAAGATCCGCAAGCCGGACAAGCGCCTGGTCAACCTGTGGCTGCCGTTCAAGTTCAGCCGCCAGTTCGCCGCGGGCCGGCTGCTGTGTCCCGACCATCGCGACGGCACAGTGACATTCGAGCAGTATCTGGCCCGGAGGTATCCCACCGAGACATGAAGAACCTCGTCGACCGCTTCGGCCGCACCGGATTTGCCGCCATCACCAGCGTGATCTGGCTCGTGCCCATGGCAGCCTGGGCCGGATCCGCCGACCTCTCGCCGATCGACAAGACCTCGACGCCGGCCATCGCCCTCACCATCGGCGTTTTGATGCTGGTCGTCTGGCTCGTGCTGGTCGCAAGCCTCGGCCGTTTCCCAGTCTCGAAGCGTCAGCGGCGCTTCGACCTCGCCCAGATGTCGCCGTCGGAAAAACGCTGGACCCTCGCTTGCATAGCTTTCGCGCTCGGGCTCATCGCATGGCTCAACGGAGCCGCAACGGTGGATTGGGGCCCGCTGGGCTCCGCCATCGGGGCCGGCGAGGTCGGTCCGATCTTGCTGGCGGTGGCGCTGGCGATCTTCGTGATCGGGATGGTTGCCGGCGTCTGGTTCAGCTGGCGCCAGGAGACTCACGCCTACCGCCGGCGCTCGAGCACGTAATGAGCGTCATATACCGGCTTATGTACGCCGTGGGCTTCACCCCGTGGGACCGGGTCACGCCCATCGAACTAAAAGCTGTGATCGAGGGGCCCGATGCCCTCCCTGCCGGTCGCGCACTCGACCTGGGCAGCGGCCTCGGCACGAAATCGATCTACATGGCGAGTCACGGCTGGGACGTGACCGGCGTCGAAGCGGTGCCACGGGCTCTGCGAGAGGCGCAGCGCCGGGCGAAGGCCGCCGGGGTCACGGTCGACTTTCGCCTCGGCGACGTGACGCGCCTCGGCGACCTGGGCCTCAAGCCTGGCTACCAGCTGCTGTTCGACTTCGGCTGCTACCACGGCCTTAAGGCCGAGGAGCGGGTGCGGTATGCCGAGGGCGCATCGGTGCTCGCCGCTCCTGGAGCGAGCCTGTACATGATGGAATTCACCCGGGCCGTGCCGCCGGTGCCCTCCGGCGTGAGCGACTCCGAGCTGCGCGAGCGCTTTGGGTCGGCATGGGACTTGCTCTGGTCCAGGCCGAGCGAAACCGGCACACCGGCCATGATGCGGGCCACCGCCGCCTGGTTCTGCCTCAAGAAGCGCTGACCTTAGACTCCTGACCCACGGGAATAGTTGCTTGCGCAAGCAAGTACCTGTTGACAAGGGGCGGTACAGAAACCGCTCGAATCCACAGGAGGACCACATGGTCAGATACGAGATCGACAAAGCGCATACCCACGTTGGCTTCACCGCCAAGCACCTGGCGGTTTCAACCGTGCGTGGTCAGTTCAACACGTTCGAGGGCTATTTCGAGGGGCCTGAGGACGACGTCACCAAAACCAAGGGCGAGGTGACGATCGACGTCGCCAGCATCGACACCAGGACGGAGATGCGCGACAACCACCTCCGCTCGGCCGACTTCTTCGAAGCTGAGAAGTACCCCAAGATCACCTTCAAGCTCAACCGCGTAGAGCCTGTCGACAGCGAGTCCTTCAAGGTCCACGGCGACCTCACCATCAAGGACACGACCAGGCCGGTCGTTCTGGACGCGACGCTCGAGGGCCGCGTGCCGGATCCGATGACCGGAGGCAAGGAGCGGCTTGGCATCAGCGCCAAGGGCCAGCTCAACCGGATGGACTTCGGCCTCAATTGGGACGGGATCGCCGGCGCCATCCCCATCGCCGGCCACACCATCAAGCTCGAGATCGAAGCCGAGATCGTGGTCAAGGCAGCCGAGCTCGCGCAAGCCTGAGGTTGAACGAGCGACGGGGTCCGGCCGCGCCGGGCCCCGTCTACCATAGTCGCCGTGAAAGCAACCCGATCCTCCAAGGTGGAGCAGATGTGGGAGGGACTGGCGAGGGTCCACTCCTCGATGACAGCAGCGCTCGAGCACGACATGGTGCCCGAGGCCGGCATGCCTTTGGCCTGGTACGAGGTGCTCCTCAACCTCACCCGTTCGCCGGGCGGGATGATGCGCTACCAGGACCTCGCGCGTGTGGCGGGGATCACTAACAGCGGGGCGTCGCGACGCCTGGACCAGATGACCAAAGCCGGCCTCATCGAGCGCCGGTCCTGTCCGACAGATCGCCGCGGCGTCTTCGCCCATATCACGGCCAAGGGCGAGGCCGCATACAAGACCGCGCACAAGGTTTTTCTCAACAGCCTCCAACGCAACTTCGGCACCGCCCTGAAGAAGGGCGACGCCGAGCTGATCAGCGCGGCGCTGGAGCGTCTCCCCTAACTCGCTGCCTCGGCTTTCTTCGCGAGGTTGCTGAGCAGGGTTCCAAACTCTTTCGAGACCTGCGGCCCGAGCATCCCGCCCAGGATCGGCCCCAGCGGCCCCTTGACCTCGACGTACTGGCCGATCTTGGTCTCGCCACCCGCCGGCTCGATGCGGCAGTTGAAGCGGAACAACGTCAACGGCACGACGCTCGTCTCAAGCGCAAAGCTGCGACCCGACACCACGTCGAGTAGGCGCATCTTGTGGTGCTGGCCGGCGCGGGTGTTCATCACCCCCGTGGTGCCCGACTCGAAGCCGCCCTGCCAATCCATTGTCGACACGTTCGGATTCCAGTCACCCCACGTCGACATGTCCGACCAGATCTTCCAGACCTTGTCCGGCGCTGCCGTGCTTGCCACCGATGTCCCGTATTCAGCCATTTATGACCTCCATGGAGGCGAGATTAGCCCTCGGCCACTGACAGTGGACGTACGACCACGACCGGAGCACTCTCCCTCGTCCAGTTGAGGAACACGATCACGCCCAGCAACACAGCGGTGCCGAGGAGCTGCGCCGGGTACAGAGGCTGGTGGAAGCCCCATGGATACGGCGCTGACGCAATCAGGGTTGCGGCCACGGGATAGGCCATCTCGGCGATGGTCGCCAGCGAGGCCGGCGTCTTCGAAAGGGCCCGGTAGTACAGGAGCAGCGCAAGCAGGCCGGGCACGATGGCGATGGCGAGCAGGTTGGGCAGGAAATCGCTCACGCGGTAGTGGCCGAAGCCGCCCAGTCCGCTCTGAACCAGGACGATGACGACCAGCACCGGAAGAGCCAGCGTGAACCGCAGCGAGGTCATGCTCCAGAACGAGATCGACCCGAGCGCAAAGCGGCCGAGCACCGTGCCGCTCGCCCACAGGGCGGCTGCGCCGAGCGCCAGCAGCCCCACCTCGAGCCGTCCGTTCTTCAGCGCCGAGATGGGCGAAAGCGGATCGCTCGCGAACAAGACCATGTAAACGCCCGCGATCCCCACCACGGCCGCCGGCCAGAACCACGGCCGCCGGCGTTCGCCGAGAACGATCCAGGCCAGCCCGATCGCGATCAACGGTTGGGTCTGCTGGAGCACGAACGTCTCCGCGAACAACCCGTGCTGAGCCGCGATCGAGAACGACGCCGTGAACAGGATCGTCGCCAGCGCCTGCGCGCCGGCCGCGATGACGCCGACCGCGAGCCAGCCGCGGCGGCCCAGCTTCCTCAGCTCGCCGCGACTGCGGATGAGCACCGGGAGCAAGAACAACGTCACCAGACCGTCCTCGGCGACGACGATCTGGGTCGCGCTGAGGTGCTGGACCAGCTGGTTGCGGAAGTAGGCGTCCGAGGCCCACAGTGTGGCCGCCACGGCCACGAACACGACCGCGTAACGGTCGATCAGCCTGTTCATCGACCTAGTTCAATAGCCTCCCGCCCACAATCCTTCCCAAGCTAAGAAAAAGGCCCGGGCTCAGCGCCCGGGCCTCCCACTTGATGCTACTAGACCTCCTAGCAGTTAGGAGCGACGTGCGAGAAGCTGTCGTAAGGGAATCCGAGGCCCGTCGTCAACGGTCCCATGTACGTGTAGCGGCCGTCGCTCGACCGCAACCCGGCGGCCTCGCCGTCGCGCGCGAACCAGTTGAGGAAGACCTCGTCCTCAGGGTGCCACAGGTTGTTCGCCTTGGCGTTCGGGTTGCCCGGAAGCGGGAACCACACGCCGACTACCGGGTCGCCCGTCTCGAGCAGGCTGGTGCACCCGTACTGAGGCGCAGCCGCTACGCGCCAGGGCTGGACTCGGTTATTCGTAAACGGATCGTCCATCCACTCCGAGACCTCGTGGCTGAGACCGTGGATGTCGGAGATGCCGCGATTTGCCGCCGGGAAGCCGGCGAATGTCCTGGGCGTGGTGTACGAGGTGTAGATGAAAGTGTGCACGGGCTGATCGCCTGCGCCGTTGGTCGAGCCGGCGCCGTTGCCGGTCGGTGCAGACGCGCCGTGGTAGCCGAACACGCAGCATCTCAGGTAATTGTTGCCGAGGTAAAGCACCACGTTGCCCGTGAGGAAGATCGGGAGCGTGGTGGAGTCGATGTGTAGCGAATCGATCAGGTTGTGGACCTTGCTGCTGAACCAGTTGATGTCCACGCGGCCGACTAGAACATGGCGGCTGTTTATGACGGCGACTCCCTGCTTCTGCGGCACGTCGATCGACACCGTGTCGAGGACCGTCGGCTGCCCAAGGACCACGTGATAGCCGGTGCCGACCTTGCCGAACTGCTCGCGCATCACGGCGTCGCCGTTCTGGACGCCCGAGTCACCCGAAACTGGAAATGTGGTGGGGGTGAACATCGGTGACGCGATTGTGTCGGCGACATGCTCGGTGCCGTCTATCGACACGTCCAGCGCATGCGGGGTGAACACCCCCGGGACGCCCAGGACTGACACGTCCTGGTCGCCGGCGACGAAGTTGAACTGAAGCGGGATGATCTCAGTCGCGACGGTGGTCGAACCGAGTCCGCGTGGGTCAGAGCCGACCATGGTGAACGGGTACGTCACGCCGTTGGTCGGGTCGGTGAAGGACGAGCTCCAGTAGGGCACCGTGCGCATCGTCTGGAATGGCGTCACGCCGCCGGCGGTGGCGAACATGGGAGTCCCTTCCGGGTCAGGGTTGGCGGCCGGCGTAGCCGCATTGGCTCCGGCCAGCGTGGTCCCCGGCAGCAGTGCCGCAACCAGGGCCACCGCGGCCCCACCCGCCAGTCGCCCGACGAGCGCGCGAAACAGACGTGGACGTACCGAGTGCATACACCCTCCTACTGAACCTGTCGGCCAACCCAACCCTAAACGCACGTAAGCCGGCTCAATCCGGCGGCTTCAAACAATATCGGGATGTGGACCGATTTTCGTAAGTTAAACGGCGGAAATCTCGTCCTCCCGGACGGCGGCCTCCAGCTGCACCTCGGCGTGCTGGAGCACGAAGACCTCCTCCGGCCGGTCGTGCCCCTCGAGACGCCGCTTGCCGACGCTCAACAGCTGCATGTCCGGGCGCAGGATGTCAGCGACGATCGAATTGGTGGTCTCCGAGACCAGGATCTGGTTGCCGACCGCGCGGCGCCTCAGCTTCGCGCAGCGGTTGACCGCGGGTGAGCGGTAATCGCGGTCCTGGGCGTCGGCCTCGCCGGTCAGGATTGCCATACGGACCGCGAGCGGGATCCTGTCGGCCCAGGGCTCCGACATGAGCCCCGCCTGCGCGTCCAGCGCCGCCACCAGCGCATCGGTCGGGCGGTTGAAGACGGCGAAGAAGCTGTCGCCCTCGCCCCGCTCTTTGAGCACGACTCCATGGTTGGCCTCGATGGCGGCGGCCAGCAGCTGGTCGTGGCGCCTCATCGCTCCGTACATCTGGGCCCGGTTCTGCAGCCAGAGCTGGGTGGACTCGACGACATCGGTCATCAGGAAGGTCACCACCCCGTCCGGGAGCCGGTCTGGTTGCTCGTGCGATGCCCCGTCCGACTGGACGGCCACGGACCCTTGCACGAGGCCATTGGTCAGGTTGATGTTGGCAGCGGTCGCGAGGTAGTCGTCGACACTCTTGACGCGCCGGAAGAAATGCACGTTGTAGGAGGGCAAGAAGCTCCAGCTCGAAAAATCGTCGGCCGTCTCGGGGTCGCGACAGATGTCCGGAGCCGCCGCCAGCAGACGACCGAGCTTGGTCGCAGCCAGCCCGTCGAGACCGAGCTCGCGCGTGGCGTCCTCTCGAGTGAGCCGCTGCATCGCCTGGTCGGCCTCCACGACCAGCCTGATGGCCGAGACGAAGTTGTCGGAGTCGGCTTGCACACCACGGCAGCGGTGCAGCCGGTCGATGCTCAGACTGACTACGAGGTCGCCGTTCGTCTCCCCCTCGAACTTGAACAGGCCGCTGACCGTCTCGAAGCTCTCCTCGACCGCAAACTCGCGCGTGGCGCGCTGGTAGACCTCGCCGAGGGCCGGCCACCGCCCGCTGGCGGTGAAGTAATCCGCCGCCACCTGTTCGTACAACCAGGCCGATTCGGCAAGGCCGAGGTCGGCGGTCAGGGCCGTCTGCAGGAACGAAACCAGGGTCCGATAGAGCTCGTGGACGAATGCCGAAGGGCCGATCTCGGCCACCTTGATCTCCCGATCGAGTCCAAGACCAGGATCGGGCTGCGGAGAGCCGGCCACGTACGCGAACCCCTCGACGACGACCGCGTCGCCGTGGTTGCGAAGCTTGATGCGGGTCTGGGAGACACGCTGTCCCGGACCGGCTACGTCCGGGTTGTCCGCCACGTGGACAAGGCCGCCCGCGCCCCAGGCCTGCTGGATGGGCACGCGAAGCTGAGCGACCATGGCGTTGAAGCGCTGGATGAAGGCCAGGGCCTCCTTGCCGCGATCGGTGTCGTACCGGTCTTCGCGAACGGCCCGCAGGTCGTCCTCCCAGAGGGCGGTGATCGCGCCGCGCAAACCGACTACGCCAGGTTGCATGTGCCTCCCAGGCCCCAATCGCTCCAGGGTCTACTGCGGGAACGAACCTTAGCCCCATTTGGGTCACTTAAAGCGGCTTTGTGCGTCCTCAAGGCGGTGAGCCGACTCCTTACTGAAAGGAAGTAGGATTTAGCACGGTATCGGTCGCCAGGGCCGATTTCCCTGGCGTTTGTGAGGTGGGGGTATGTCTGAAGTCAGGACCGCCGCGCCGTCGGTGCCCGCGTTGGCCAATCCCGCCGCTCTCGGGCTCGCAGGATTCGCACTCACGACCTTTCTGCTCAGCGTGCACAACGCGATGGGGGCGAGCCGCGAGCCGCTGCTCGTGTTCTGGGGCTTTGCCATCTTCTACGGAGGGCTGGCCCAGTTCTGCGCCGGAATGTGGGAGTTCAAGACCGGCAACACGTTTGGCGCCACAGCCTTTTCCACGTACGGCGCGTTCTGGATGGGCGTCGCCGCAACCGTCCTCCTGGTCCTCTTGGGCAAGCTCGCCGTCGCGGACGTGACCTCGACGCTGGCATGGATCCTGACCGCCTTCGCGATCTTCAACACGTACATGATGCTGATCGCCGCCAGGAGCCAGAACACCGCAGTCTTCCTCGTGTTCCTCACCCTTGAGATCACCGAGATTCTGCTCGCGTGGGGAAACTTCAACGGCGACGCGGCCGGCAGCGGCCTGGTCTCGCTCGGCGGCTGGATGGGGCTCGTCACGGCGCTCGTGGCCTGGTACACCTCGGCCGCCATCATCGCCAACAGCAAGCGCCCCATGCTGCCGGTCGGCGGTGTCCTCTGGCCCTAACGGACATGCTAGCCATGGAGGTCAACCTATGAGTGAAGTCCAGGTCTCAGAGGCCGAGATAGCTGTCCATTGGCGCGAGGAGGAGCTCTTCTATCCGCCGCCTAAGTTCATCGGCCAGGCCAACGCCAACGACCCCGCCATCTTCGACCGGTTCGCAGAGAAGAACTTCCCCGAGTGTTACAAGGAATACGCGGACCTCTTGACCTGGGACAAGTACTGGCACACCACCCTCGATACGAGCCACGCACCGTTCTGGAAGTGGTTCGTCGGTGGGAAGCTCAACGCCTCGTTCAACTGTGTCGACCGGCACCTCGCCAAATACCGGAATAAGGCGGCTCTCATCTGGGTGCCCGAGCCGGAGGCCGAGGCCACGCAGGTCATCACCTACCAGGAGCTCTACAAGCGCGTCAACGAGTTCGCCGCCTTGCTCAAGGACTACTGCGGGCTGAAGGCCGGTGACCGGGTCACCTTCCATCTGCCGATGGTCCCCGAGCTGCCCGTCTCGATGCTGGCCTGCGCCCGCCTGGGCGTCATCCACTCCGAGGTGTTCGGCGGTTTCAGCGGTGCGGCCTGCGGGGGCCGCATCGCGGACTCGGGCAGCGAAATCCTCATCACCATGGACGCCTACTACCGCAACGGCGACCTGCTCGACCACAAGATCAAGGCCGACGAGGCGGTCGAGGAGGCAAAGAAGCAGGGCCAGAAGGTCGACAAGGTCCTGATCTGGCGGCGACACCCCGGCAAGTACTCAGCCAAGACCGAGATCGTCAAGGGCCGTGACTTTTTCATCGACGAGCTCATGGCCGACTACAAAGACAAGATCGTCGAACCCGTATCCATGCCGGCCGAGGCCCCGCTCTTCCTTATGTATACGAGCGGCACCACGGCCAAGCCGAAGGGCTGCCAGCACAGCACGGGCGGCTACCTCGCCTATGTCGCGGGGACGTCGAAGTACTACCAGGACATCCACCCTGAGGACACCTACTGGTGCTTCGCCGACATCGGCTGGATCACCGGCCACTCCTACATCGTTTACGGGCCCCTGGCCCTGGGGGCAACCAGTGTCATGTACGAAGGAGTGCCGACCTACCCCGACGCCGGCCGCCCGTGGAGGATCGCCGAGCGGCTGAACGTCAACATCTTCCACACCGCTCCCACCACCATCCGCATGCTGCGCAAGCTGGGTCCGAACGAGCCGAAGAAGTACAGCTACCACTTCAAGCACATGACCACCGTCGGCGAGCCAATCGAGCCCGAGGTCTGGCGCTGGTACTACCACGAAGTCGGCAAGAACGAAGCCGTCATCGTCGACACGTGGTGGCAGACGGAAAACGGCGGCTTCCTGTGCAGCACGCTGCCCGCCATGCAGCCGATGAAGCCCGGCAGCTGCGGCCCGGGGGTCCTGGGTATCTATCCGGAGATCCTCGACGAGCACGGCAAGCCGGTGCCCAAGGGCAGCTCGAAAGCAGGCAACATCACGATCCGCAATCCGTGGCCCGGAATCTTCCAGACCATCTATGGCGACCCGGACAGATTCGTGTCGACCTACTACGCCAAGTACAACAAGAAGAAGGACAGCAAGGACTGGCACGATTGGCCGTACTTCGCCGGCGATGGCGCCTTGCTCGCGGACGACGGCTACTTCCGCATCCTTGGACGCGTCGACGACGTCATCAACGTGGCCGGCCACCGGCTGGGCACCAAAGAGCTGGAGTCGGCAAGCCTTACGGTCGAGGAGATCGCAGAAGCCGCCGCGGTTCCTGTGATCGACGATTTACGAGGACGGGCGGTGGAGATCTACATAGCTCTCAAGCCCGGCTTGAAACCGAGCAAGGAGATCGAGGACAAGGTTTCAGCCGCAATCGAGCGCCTGATCGGAAAGATCGCCCGGCCCAAGAACGTATGGATCGTGCCCGACATGCCCAAGACCCGGTCGGGCAAGATCATGCGCCGCGTCATAGCCGGCATCTCCAACTTCACCAGCCCCGGCGACATCACCACGCTCGCCAATCCCGAGATAGTGGCGACCATCAAGCATCACGTCGAATCGGAAAAGGTCAAGAGCGGCCAGACCCCGCGTGAGCTGTCGGCCAAGGAGCTCGAGGAGATCAAGTCCTTCGGACAGGCTGAATAGCGAAATTTGAAGGGAGGGCCGTCGTGGCCCTCCCTCAGCCGGCAATCTCCCGGTAGACAGACTCGGTCTCGGCCGACGGCGCCACCCCCAGCTCCCTCTGAAGCAGGTCGCGGCACTGGTTGTAGGCGCGCACAGCATCCGCCCGATCCCCACCGGCAGCGAGCACGCGCATGAGCCGCCGGTACCCCGACTCGCGATACGGCTCGAGCCGCACCGCTTCGCGTGCGTGGGTCAGCGCCAGGACGAGCTCGCCGTTCGCGATCAACGCGTCAACCCTGCAGTCAAGAGCTCGGACCAGGCTCGACGCCAGAGCCGCCCGGCGATCGTCGACCCACGATCCCTCATGCCCGGCCAGAAACGGACGGCGCAGGATCGTGGTCGCGATGAGCGATGGCCCGTAGGCCGCCTGCGGGTTGGCCGCGACCAGCGCGCCCTCCGCGGCATCGACGCCGGCCAGCGCCGCCTCGACATCGACCCACGCCTCCCCGGGCGGGGTGAACTGGTAGCACCCGAACGCGTTGCCGATGATGTGCGAGCGCGGGAGGCCGACACCGGCCAGACGCGACCGCAGCCGGCTGACGATGGCGCTGAGCGCCAGAGTCCACGAAGCGGGCAGCGACTCGGGCCACAGCGCCTCGGCCAGCTCGGCCTGCTCGACTGCGCGCTTGCGCTCGGTGACCAGGTAGGCGAGCACGAACCGGCCTTGCGGGCCGCCGAGCTGCGACTCGCGCAGCAACCGACCGTCGTTCTCGACCTGAACCTCGCCCATCAGGTAGATCCTCAGCATCGAGCGGTCTCAGCCGATAATCCGAGGCGGGATGGGCGACTGGAACCTGTTCTTCGCCACCACCGCGGGCAGCGCGGCGACTTTGGTGGGCCTGCTGTTCGTGGCGACCCAGCTGCACATAGGCGTGTTCTCCGATCCCAAGAACCGGTGGGCCGCGCTTGCGCAGAGCACGCTGACCATTCTCGCCACCGCGTTCGCGCTGTCGCTGTCATTCCTGATCCCCACGCTGAACTTGCAAGTCAGAGGCGAAATCATTTTGGCGGGTGCCGCATTCGCGATCTGGCGAGGCATCCGCATCTGGTGGCCGGTTTTCAGGCTTCGGGATAGGGACCGACGCCACCTGTTCGTGCAGAGCTTCTGGCTGCTGTTGCTGCCCTTTGTCGTCTACATCTATCTGCTCACCGGAGCCGTCGGGCTTCTGCACGGGGACACGCTGGCGATCTACAACGTGAGTGGTGCTCTACTCCTCATGTTCGTGCTCGCCCTGCGCAACACGTGGCGGCTGGTCGTCAACGTCGAGCAGGATGAGCCTTCTGTCGGTTCCAAAGATTCCCCAAACCCCAAGCGCCAGGATGGCACTCGTCAGGCCTGACACTACTCAAGGAGAGACATGAAGAAGCGAGTCGAATGTGAATGCGGCTGGGTGCTCGAGACCGACGACGAGGAGAAGCTCGTGAAGGGCGTCCAGGAACACGCCAGCGAGGTTCACCACATGCAGGGCGTCACCCGCGAACAGGTCCTGGCCCAAGCCAAGCCCGCCTAAAAGATCCGCCGCTCTCCGCGGCGAACCACACAAGGAGTCATCCGTGAAGTACCTCTACCTTCTATATGCCGACGAGTCGAAGATGCCCGCGCCGGGCACCCCCGCCTTCAATGCCCAGAACGATGCGTTCAACAACTACTTCGCCGAAATTGATGGCAAGGGCATGTTCAAGGCCGGCGATCCGGTCCAGGCGTCGAAGACCTCGAAAACCGTTCGCGTCCGCAACGGCCACACGGAGGCCACCTCGGGGCCGTTCGTGAAGACCGGCGACCAGCTGGTCGGCTTCTACGTGATCGAGGCCAAGGACCTGGACGAGGCGGTTGCGTACGCCGCCAAGTGCCCGGTCGCCAGCGTCGGTGCCATGGAGGTCCGCCCGATCGTCCAGATGTAACCCGCCAGGGGCCGGCGATCACCGCCGGCCCCTCGTCACCCCCTTGCGCCAAACCCGAGCGTTGACGCAAGCGGCATCAAGTGATAGCTTCCGCGCAACTTCTGTAACAAACGTTTCGGGCGGCGTGAGCCCGGGGAGGGGTAGCAGTTGCAAGAAGAAGCCCACCATGCCGACATCCGCGATCTGGCGAGGTTCGGCTACAAACAGGAGCTGAGGCGGGCGCTAGGGGTTTACTCCAGCTTCGCCGTCGCGTTTTCGTATATCTCTCCGTCGACGGGCATCTTCACTCTCTATGCGCTTGGGCTCGGCATCGGCGGACCTGCGTTCATCTGGAGCTGGCCGCTGGTTGCTCTCGGTCAGTTCATCATCGCCCTGAACTTCGCAGAGGTGAGCTCCCACTTCCCGGTTGCGGGCTCGGTCTACCAGTGGACCAAGTACCTCTCCAACCGGCACTATTCATGGTTTTCGGGGTGGATCTATCTGTTTGCCGGCATCCTCACCGTCACCGCGGTCGATGTAACGATCCCGATCGTGCTCATTCCGCTGCTAAACAACCTCGGCATCAATATCCCTAACAACGCCCAGGCGCAGGTCGCGATCGGTGCGCTGGTGCTGGTCAGCACGACCTTGCTAAACATCTTCGGGGTCAGGCTGGTCGCCATCGTCAACAACACCGGCGTCGTGTTCGAGATCCTGGGCATGGTCGTTTTTGCCCTGATTCTGCTGCTCTTCTTCCACCACCAGGACGCCGGCGTGGTTTTCAACGGCCACGCGCTGGTGGCCGGCGGTGCCAACCCATACGGAACTTTCTTCGCCGCCATGTTCATGTCGCTTTTCGTTATCTACGGCTTCGACACGGCGAGCACCCTCGCCGAGGAGACCAAGAATCCACGCCGTATGGCGCCACGTGCTGTGCTGGCATCGATCACCGGCGCCTTCGTTATTGGCGGGATCTTCCTCTACTCGACTCTGCTCGCGATTCCCGGCGATATCGACAAGTACGTGGCCAACACCGCAAGCGGTCAGATCCCCAACCCGCTCGTGGACATCATCACCGGCAACCTGCCAGGCTGGGCTGCGAACCTGTACCTGTTCGTCGTGTTCGCCGCCATCTACGTCTGCTGCCTTGCCATTCAGACCTCGACCATCCGCCTCGCGTTCGGCATGGCACGCGACGGCAAGCTGCCTCTTGGGTCCGTCTACAACAAAGTGAGCCCAAGCCTCCACACCCCCGTGGGCACCTGCATCGTGATCGGCGTGCTGTCGGCGATCCCCCTCCTTTACTACGCCGGTGCAGGCATCATCGCCATCGCGGCCACCGGGATGATCTACCTGTCCTACCTCCTCGGCAACGTCGCGATCCTCATCGCTCGCACCAAGGGCTGGCCGAAAGATTCGGCGCCCTTCAAGCTCGGCAGCTGGGGCATGGTGGTAAACGTGCTCGGCTTGGTTTGGGGCATCAGCATGCTCGTGAACTTTCTGTGGCCTCGGGCGTCGAGCAACCCTCCCTTGAGCTCACTGCCCAACGTGAACCTGCCAGGCTTCCTCGGCAACATCCCGATCTTCGAGGCAACGGTCGGTCTCATCGTCATCATTGGCGCCGTCTATTACTTGTTTGCGCAGCGCGGCATGCCTGACACCAAAATGATCGCACCGGCCGAAGCGCCGGCAGTCTAGGTTTACGAATGAGGGGCCGGAACTCCCGGCCCCTCGTTACCTGATCAAAGCTTGAAATCGCGAGCGCGCGCGGTCGTTATCGGCGGCGGCGTCGGCGGCGCCGCCATCCTCTATTGGCTGACGCGCCTGGGCTGGAACGACACCGTGCTGGTCGAGCGGTCGCGCGTCACCAGCGGCTCGACCTTCCACTCCGCCGGCCTCGTCGGCCAGCTGCGCGGCTCACTCAGCCTGACCCGGATGATGATGAACTCGGTCGACCTTTACCGGAGCCTGGGTGAAGAGGTCGGCCTGGAGACAGGCTGGCACGAAGTCGGCTCGTTGCGCCTGGCGTCGAGCACGGAGCGGATGGAGGAGCTGTCACGCCAGGCCGGCTGGGCCAAGACGTTCGGCCTACCCCTCGAGCTGGTCTCGGCGGAGGACGCGCAGCGCATGTTCCCGCCCATGTCGACCGAAGGCGTGCTTGGCGCCGCGTATCTCCCGACCGACGGCTACATCGACCCGAGCCAGCTGACCTTCGCGCTCGTGGAGGGGGCGCGCCGTCGCGACGCGGAGATCAACGAAGACACGAGGGTGACCGCGATCGAGACAGAGCAAGGCCGCGTCAAACGTGTGGTCACCGACAAGGGCGCCATCGATACCGAGCTGGTCGTCAACGCCGGTGGCATGTTCGCGACCGAGATCGGACGCTTGGTCGGCGTCAACGTGCCCCTGATCCCGATGGCCCACGAGTACCTGATCACCACCCCATCGGGCCTGCCGCGGGACATGCCGACCATGCGCGATCCGTCCCTGCTCGTCTACTACCGGCCCGAATCGGGTGGGTTGATCATGGGTGGCTACGAGCGGGATCCGGCCCCGTGGGGGATGGACGGCATCCCGCCCGACTTCAACGGCAAGCTGCTCGAACCCGACTGGGACCGCTTCGAACCGCTGATGACGAACGCCATCGTCCGCACTCCCACATTGAAGGACGCGAGCGTGGTCCGCCTGGTCAACGGGCCCGAGGCCTTCACCCCGGACGGCGAGTTCATCCTCGGCCCCACCGAGGTGCGAGGATTCTGGGTGGCGGCCGGGTTCTGCGCCCACGGCCTCGCGGGCGCGGGCGGCATGGGCCGGCTGGTCGCGGAGTGGATCGTCGACGGCCGCCCCCACCTCGACGCCTGGGAGATGGACTCGCGCCGCTTTGGGCGTCACTACACCAGCCGCGACTACACGCTGGCCCGCACCCGCGAGGTCTACTCGACCTACTACGACGTCAAGTACCCCGGCCACGAGCGCACCGCGGGCCGGCCGCTGCGGCTGTCGCCCGCATACGTGAGGCTGGAGGAGCTAGGCGCAAAGTTCGGCGAAAAGTCCGGCTGGGAGAGGGCCAACTGGTTCGAACCAAATGCCGCGAGGGGCGACGAGTCGCTTCGGCCCCGGGGTTGGGCCGGCCGCCTCTGGTCGCCCGCGATCGAGGCCGAGCATCGAGCTTGCCGGGAGACCGCCGCCATTTTCGACTTCACGTCCTTCGCGAAGATCGAGGTCCGCGGTCGCGGCGCGGCGGAATTCCTGGAACGCCTCACGGACAATCGCGTCGCTCGGCGCGTCGGCGCGCTCACGTACACACAGATGCTCAACGAAGGCGGCGGCATCGAATGCGACTTCACCGTGACCCGATTGGCCGAGGACAGGTTTCGGATCGTCACCGGCACCGCTTTCGGACAGCACGACCTCTACTGGATTCGCGACCACGTCCCCGACGACGGCTCGGTGCAGGTCGAGGACATCACCTCGTCCCTGGCGTGCATCGGGCTGTGGGGACCGGCGGCGCGGCAGATCCTGCAGCCTCTCACCACCACCGACATCTCCAACCACGCCTTCCCGTACATGACCGCGCAGGAGCTTGCGGTCGGCCCGGTTCCATGCCTTGCGCTGAGAGTCACCTACGTCGGCGAGCTCGGCTGGGAGCTGTACTGCCCGTCCGAGTTCGGGCTCCGGTTGTGGGACACGATCTGGGACGCGGGACGCGATCATGGCCTCAGCGCCGGCGGCTACAAGGCCGTGGATTCGCTCCGGCTCGAGAAGGGATATCGAGTCTGGGGCGCGGATATAGGACCCGAGGTGAATCCTTACGAGGCCGGCCTCGGCTTCACCGTGAAGCTGGACAAGGGCGACTTCATCGGTCGGGACGCGCTGCTGAACGCGCGCGAGGCGCAGCCAACCACACGGCTCGCCTGCCTGGTGCTGGACGACACCCATTCGGTGGCGCTCGGCTCCGAGCCGGTTCGCATCGGCGGTGATGTGAGCGGCCGCGTCACCAGCGGGGGATTTGGATATGCCGTCGGCAAATCGATCGCATACGCCTATGTGCCGCAGTCGGCAAGCACCGGCACCCCAGTCGAGGTCGAGATCTTCGGCACCTGGGTGCCAGGCCGGATCGCCAACGAACCGTTATTCGACCCTCAAGGTGCGCGCGTGCGCGGCTAGCCGATCGAAATGCCTGGACGCGTAACCGTGGAAGTCGAAGTCGAGCTCGGAGATGCCGCTCTGCAGCACTCCCCACATCGCCTCGCGAAAATCGGACATGAACTTCATCATCGCCAGCGACGCGAGGCGCTCTTCGCTCGCGTCATCGAAATAAGCGTCGAGCAGAACCTCATCCTCAGGCGACCCGAACTCGTGGTTGACGGACAGGTTGGCGAGGTCGAAGAAACGGTCGCCCATCCCCGCGTACTCCCAGTCGACGATCCTGATCGCGCCGTCGTCGAGGAAGTTGGCGTTCAGGAGGTCGTTATGGCACGGCACAGCCTGCTGGGGCCCCCGCACGCGCCGGATTCGCTCCGACATCTCGTGCGCGGCGGCATAGGCGCCTGGGATGTCGACTCCATGCGCTTCGGCTTCGCGGCAGTACTCCTCGACCACCACGTGCGCGTCGAAGCGCCCCGGGATGGGCTCCGCGTCGTGAAACTTCCGGAGCGCGGCAGCCACCCTCCGAATAGTTTCCGGTCGCCGCATCTCGTCGGGCGGGATCGGGCGGCCGTCGATGAATCGGGTCACAAGCCATCCCTCCTCTTCGAGGAAGCCGGCGACCTCCGGGCCCAGGCCCACCTCAGCCGCGCGGAGGCTGGCCTCGTGCTCCACCCGGCGGTCGATCCCCAGCAGTCCGGTCTGGGCTCCGCCCATGCGCAGGACATATGTATCCCCGCGCACGTCGACCTTGAAGTTGTGGTTGGTGATGCCGCCAGACAGCGGTACGGCACGCGCCCCCCGGTCGGGCCAGAGCCTCTCAACGGCAGCCGCAACGTCCAAGTAGGCCCAGTCTAGGCTGTGCTTGAATGACTGAGACTTTGGACGCTGAGGAGCTGAAGGCTCTCCGCGAGCGATACGTGCCGCGCGGCGTCACGACTGCGCATCCAATCGTGGTTGATCACGCGCAGGGATCGGAGCTCTGGGACACGTCCGGCCGCCGCTACATCGACTTCGTGGGCGGGATCGGAGTCATGAACGTCGGCCACAACCACCCGCGGGTCATGGCCGCGGTGCGCGCACAGCTCGACCGCGCCACTCATACGGCTTTCCAGGTCGTGATGTACGAGTCGTACCTCCGCCTCGCCGAGCGCTTATGCGCGGTCGCGCCGGGCGACGGAGAGAAGAAGGCGATCTTCTTCAGCACCGGTGCCGAGGCAGTGGAGAACGCGGTCAAGATCGCGCGCGCGGCCACCGGCCGGTCCGCGATCATCAGCTTCACCGGCGGTTTCCATGGAAGGACGCTGCTCACGCTCAGCCTCACCGGCACCGTGAACCCGTACAAGCAGAACTTCGGCCCGTACGCGGCGGAGGTTTACCAAACCCCGTTTCCATATGCGTACCGCGGCTGGACCACGGACGCCGCGCTCGCGCAGCTCGACGACCTCTTCGCGTCCTTGGTCGCACCCGAGCGGGTCGCCGCGATCATCATCGAGCCCGTCCTCGGCGAAGGCGGCTTCGTGCCGGCGCCTTTCGATTTTCTGCGCGCCCTGCGCGAGCTGACCGAGCGGCACGGGATCCTGCTGATCGCCGACGAGATCCAGACCGGTTTCGGGCGCACCGGCAAGTTCTTCGCCATCGAGCATTCGGGCGTGACGCCCGACCTCATCACGGTGGCGAAGAGCCTGGCCGCGGGCTTCCCCCTGTCGGCGGTCGTCGGGCGCGCCGAGGTGATGGATGCGCCGGCGCCAGGCGGCCTGGGCGGCACATTCGCCGGCAACCCGATCGCGTGCGCCGCCGGACTTGCCGTGATGGACGTGATGCGCGATGAGCGCTTGCCGCAACGCGCCGAGAGGATCGGCTCGGTCATCGAAGAGCGCATGCGCACATGGGCCGCCGAGCACGAGCTGGTCGGCGACGTCCGCGTCCTCGGCGCGATGGCCGGCATCGAGCTGGTGCGCGACCGCAAGAAGAAGACCCCGGCTGACACAGAGACCGCGCGCATCCTCACACTCGCCCGCGACGGCGGGCTGCTCTTGCTGCGCTCGGGCATGCACCACAACGTGATCCGAACCCTCATGCCGCTCACGATCCCAGACGAGCAGCTGATGGAAGGGCTTGAGATCCTCGGCTCGGCATTGGCCGAAGTCGCCGCGGTTCCCGCAAGGAGTGCAAGGAGTCAAAAATGAGTACGACATTGAAGCGCCGCGAGATGTTTATCGGGGGCAAGTGGGGCCCCGGGTCTGGGCACGAATATCAGCAGGTCGTCAACCCGGCGACGGGCAAGGTGATAGCGGAGGTGCCGAAGGGGACCGAAGAGGACGTCAACGTCGCCGTCACCGCGGCCCGCAGCGCATTTGACGACGTCTGGTACGACACCACGCCACGCGAACGGAGCGAGCGCCTGCTCAAGCTTGCCGAGGTCGTGACGCTCCACGGCGAGGAGCTCGCGCGCATCGAGTCCGAGAACGTGGGCAAGCCGCTGGCGCCGACCATCTCGGAGGAGATCCCCCCGATCGCGGACTGCTTCCGGTTCTTCGCCGGCGCCGCGCGCTTGCTCGAGGGCCGGGCCGCGGGCGAGTACATGAAGGGCTTCACAAGCATCCTGCGGCGCGAGCCGCTCGGGGTCGTGGGCTCGATCGCGCCGTGGAACTACCCGCTGATGATGGCGGCGTGGAAGGTGGGCCCGGCGCTGGCCGCCGGCAACACGGTGGTCTTGAAGCCGTCGGAGTGGACGCCGCTGAGCGCCTTGCGCCTGGCCGAGCTCATCGAGGACGAGGAAATCTTCCCGCCCGGGGTGGTCAACGTCGTCACCGGCGACGGCGAGTCCGTCGGCGCCGCGCTCGTCCGCCACCCAGGCGTGGCGATGGTCTCGCTCACAGGCGACGTCGCCACCGGCAAGATCGTGGCGCGTGAGGCCGCGTCGACGCTCAAGCGCGTCCACCTCGAGCTCGGCGGCAAGGCGCCGGTCATCGTTTTCGACGACGCGGACCTCGACGCGGTGATCGAAGGCATCAAGATCGGAGGCTTCTTCAACGCCGGGCAGGACTGCACCTCGGCCACGCGCGTAATCGCGGGCCCGCGCATCCACGACAAGCTGGTCAAGGACCTCGTGCCGGCGGTCGAGTCTCTCAGGGTCGGCGACCCGGCCGCGGCGGATACCGACATGGGCCCGCTCGTCTCCGAAGAGCAGCTCGAGCGTGTGTCCGGCTTCGTCGAGCGGGCGCGCAGGGCAGGCGCTGAGATCGCCACCGGCGGCGCGCGCATCAAGCGCCCCGGGTCATGGTACGAGCCGACCATCGTCCTGCCGCCAGGGCCCGAGGCCGAGATCGTGAAACGCGAGGTGTTCGGGCCCGTGGTCACGATCCAGCGTTTCAGCGACGAGGACGAGGCGCTGGAGTGGGCGAACTCGGTCGACTACGGGCTGGCCGCCTCGGTATGGACGCGCGACGTCGGTCGCGCGCTCCGCATGGCGCGGCGGCTCCAGTTCGGAACCGTGTGGATCAACACCCACATTCCCCTTGTCAACGAGATGCCGCACGGCGGCTACAAGCAGAGCGGCTACGGCAAGGACATGTCGATCTACTCGCTCGAGGAGTACACGCAGGTCAAGCACGTCATGGCGTCCCTCGACTGAGCGCACAACATCCCGCGGCGCTGCGCCTGCGGGGGGTGCAAAAGAGCTACGGCTCTGTGGTTGCGGTGGCTGGGGTCGACCTGACCGTCGAGGAGGGAGAGTTCTTCACGCTGCTCGGCCCCTCCGGCTCGGGCAAGACGACGCTACTGCGGATCATCGCCGGCTTCGAGCGCCCGGACGCGGGCAGCATCGAGCTGGGCGGGCGCGACGTCACCTCGCTGCCGCCCCACCTTCGCGAGACGAACACCGTCTTCCAGGACTACGCGCTCTTTCCCCACATGAGCGTGGGAGACAACATCGGCTATGGGCTGCGCATCAAGGGTGTGCCTGCAGCGGAGCGGCGCCGGCGTGTTGAGCGCGCGCTGCAGATGGTGCGCCTGACCGGCCTTGATGCGCGCCGGCCGAACCAGCTTTCGGGCGGCCAGCGTCAGCGCGTCGCGCTTGCGCGCGCGGTGATCAACGAGCCCGAGGTCTTACTCCTCGACGAGCCGCTGGGAGCATTGGACCTCAAGCTGCGCCAGGAGATGCAGCTCGAGCTCAAACGGATCCAGAAGGAGGTCGGGATCACCTTCGTTTATGTCACGCACGACCAGGAGGAGGCGCTGACCATGAGCGATCGCGTCGCGGTGGTGGCGAACGGGCGGATCGAGCAGGTCGGCCCCCCGGTCGAGCTCTACGAGCGGCCCGCGACCGAGTTCGTGGCCGGGTTCATCGGCATCTCCAACCTCCTGACGCGCGGCGGGATCCGGTTCGTGGTCCGCCCTGAGAAGCTGCGCATGCTGCTCGAAAACGACAGCCCGGAACCGGGCATGACCGTCGAGCTAGGGGTCGTGGAGCAGGTCGTCTACGTGGGCCAGGCGACCCGGTACAACATCCGCCTGGACGGGGGCGAGCAGCTCGTCGCCGTGCGCCAGAATACGGATGCCGCGGACGAAGGCCTGCAATATGACGGCCGGCGCATTCGTCTGGCCTGGGCCCCGGAGCATACTTTCGTGCTCGATCAGAAACCTGCGGCAGTAGAGAACACCAAGGAGAGGTAGGAAGAATGAGATCGACAGAAGGGCCGCCCGTGTGGGCACGGCTGGGAATGATCGCCGCGGCGGCGCTGATCGCGCTCACCGCTTGCGGCTCCAACGCCAGCAACGGCGGCTCGACCGCCAAACAGCCGCCGACCTACAACATTGCGCCGCCCACCAAGGTCGGCGCGGGCGAGGGCGCGCTCAGCCTGATCGATTGGCCGGGCTACGTCGACCGGACCAACTGGCAGACCCCGTCGGTCGCTTCGTTCGAGTCGCAGACCGGATGCAAGATCAGCGTCAAGGACGCCAACACCTCGGACGAGATGGTCACCCTCATGAAAGACGGCGGCGGCGGCCAGTACGACATGGTGTCAGCGTCCGGAGACGCCGACCTGCGACTGATCTACGGCGGCGACGTCAAGCCGATGAACACCGACCTCATCCCCGACTTCAAGTCCTTCCAGACCTATTTCAAGGCGCCCCCCTACAACACCATCAGCGGCATCCACTACGGCATCTCGCTGCAGTGGGGGCCGAACACGCTGCTTTACAACACGACCAAGTTCCCCACCGCGCCTACGAGTTGGAGCGTCATCTACGACCCGGCCAACACCGGCCTCGTGACGGTGCCGGACAATCCCATCCAGATCGCCGACGCCGCGCTGTACTTGAGCAAGAAGGACTCCAGCCTCGGCATCAAGGACCCGTACGAGCTGACCCAGAAGCAGTTCGACGCCACAGTCGCACTCCTCCACCAGCAGCGGCCGCTGATCAAGAAGTACTGGCCCGATGCGGGCACCGAGATCAGCTTGTTCCAGAGCAAGGATGTGTTCGTGGGGGCCGCGTGGCCATACCAGACCATCCAGCTCAAGGCCAACGGTGGTTCCTTCGCGGACACCATCCCCTCCGAAGGGGCCACTGGCTGGGGCGACACCTGGATGCTCGCCACCAAGGCGCCGCACCCGAACTGTGCTTACCTCTGGACCGCCTGGGTGAGCACGCCCCAGGTCCAGGCGGAGCAGGCGCTCTCCTTCGGCGAAACGCCGGTCAACACCAAGGCGTGCGCCGAGATGGAGAAGCTCCAGGCCGGTTCGTGCGCGCAGTACCACGCAGACGCGCCAGGCACCTATTTCGACACCATCAAGTTCTGGAAGACGCCCATCGCCACCTGCGCTGACGGCAGCCAGAACTGCATTCCTTACGCTCAATGGCAGGCGGCCTGGACGACGATCACGGCCTAGTCCAATGGCGGTAACAACTGCCGGGCGGCTCCGCAAGAATCGCGGGGCCGCCCCGCTGCAGGGCCTTCTGTGGCGCCGGCCATGGTTGCGCTCGGCGGTCCTGCTCGTACCGCCTCTCGCCTGGTTCCTCCTGATCTACCTGACATCGCTCGTACTGCTGCTCGTGACCGCTTTCTGGACGATCGACACCTTCACCAGCCAGATCGTCCAGGTCTGGAACCTCGACAACTTCCAGACCATCCTCACCGAACCTGCGTACAGGCTGATCATCGGTCGCACAGTCGGCCTGGCCGCACTGGTCACGATCACCGATGCGATCCTTGCCTTTCCGTTCGCCTATTTCATGGCACGCGTCGCGTCCCGGCGGACGCAGACCATTCTGTTCGCAGCCGTGCTGTTGCCCTTGTGGGCGTCGTACCTGGCGCGCGTCTACTCGTGGATTCTCATCCTCAACCACAGTGGCATCCTGAACTGGAGCCTGCAGTCGATCGGCCTCCCGCCGCCCAACATCGGCTACACGATCGTGGCGATGTGGATCGTGTTCTCGTACATCTGGCTTCCGTTCATGATCATCCCGACCTACGCAGCGCTCGAACGTGTACCCGAGTCGCTGCTGGAAGCCGCGGCCGACCTCGGCGCCCGGCGCTGGCGAGCGGTGCTGGACGTGGTCCTGCCTCTGGCGCTTCCCGGCGTGATCGCCGGCTCGATCTTCACCTTCTCGCTCACTCTCGGCGACTACGTCACACCGATCCTGGTTGGAGGCGCCGGCTCGATCTTCATCGGCAACGTCGTCTACACGAATGTCGGAATCGCCGGCAACCTACCCTTTGCGGCCGCGCTGTCAATGATCCCGGTCGCGATCATGGCCGTCTATCTGCTCGGGGCCAAGCGCCTGGGTGCGTTCGAGGCCCTATAGGAACCCGATGGAAGGACGCATTACACGTCTTGCGCTGACGCTCTGGGCCGCGCTCATTCTGCTGTTCCTGTTCGTGCCTCTCCTGCTGATCTTCCTGTACGCGTTCAACACGTCGAACATCGAAAGCTGGCCGATTCCGGGCCTCACGCTCAAGTGGTTCACCGCGACCTGGAACGACGCCGAGGTGCGCACGTCGCTGAAACTCTCGATCCAGGCCGGGCTCGTCGCCACCGCGCTCGCGCTCGTCCTCGGGTCATGCGCCGCCTTCGCCATCCATCGCATGACGTTCTTCGGAAAGGACGCGGTGAGCTTTCTCTTCGTCCTGCCGCTCGCCCTACCGGGAATCATCACGGGGATCGCGCTGAACGACTTTTTCAGCTTTAACGGCATCTCGCTTTCGATCTGGACCATCGTGATCGGGCATACGACCTTCTGCATCGTGGTCGTCTACAACAACGTGCTCGCGCGGCTCCGCCGGACCCAGGGCTCACTGGTCGAGGCGGCCATGGACCTGGGCGCTAACGGCTTTCAGGTTTTTCGCGACATCACGCTGCCGCTCATCTCAACGGCCGTGGTCGCCGGGGCGATGCTGGCGTTCGCGCTCTCTTTCGACGAGGTGATCGTCACCGTCTTCACGGGCGGCGCCCAGAACACCCTGCCTCTATGGATCTTCGGCCAGATGCGCCTCGGCCAGCGCCTGCCAGAGGTCAACGTAGTGGTGTCGTTCGTCGTCCTCGTGACGATCATCCCGGTGGTGGTCGCCGCCCGGCTGACCGGCGGCGGGGGCGCCGCCCGCGTCCCCGCCGCCAGGTGAGGTTCTAGTGGATGATCATCGGAAGCACGATCGAAGCCACCCAGAGCGCCAGCCCGACCGCGATCAAGCCGACTTTCTTGTAGCCCCAGCCGATGGCGCCTAGGACGAAGGCGATGAAGGCGAGGATCAACAGGATCGTGCTAAGAGTCAAGCTGGAGAGGCCGCGGGTTATAAGCTCCGAAAGGGACCACAACGCCAGGCCGACACAGACCAGGTCCGTCTTCTTGTAAGACCAGCCGATCGCGGCAACGATGAAGACAACCAACGCGATGATCAACAGAATCTCGGATAAGCTCATGCGCGCATTATCAGGGCGTTTGTCCGCCCCGTCAAAGCAAAAAAAATAAATGGTTCTTCAGGTCTGAACCGGGCCATAATGAATTTGCAGGCGCGGCCGCGCCCTTAGGCGTGGCGTTTGGGGTTGGGGGAACCACAAGGAGAACAACCCATGAAACGCTGGCTGTCTTTGGCGATATCGATCATGGCCCTCGCGGTGGCGCCGGCGACCGTGATAGCGGCCCAGGATTCCGTCCACTTCGGGCCCATCAGCAGCAGTTCACCCGATTCCGGCACGTGTGGCAACAACTGGGCCAATGACACGTACATGCGTGTCTTCGACGCGTCGACGACCCGCAATCCAGACGGCACTTACAGCGTCACCGAGACGTTCATCGCGGGCCGATTCGTGACCGTAGCCGGACCCAGCCCCGATGCATGTGATTCAAGCGGAACCGCCGGCAGCACGATCGCGGACGGAGTCACCGGCAGCTTCAACGGCAACTTCCTAATCGTCGTCCCAGCCACTGGATCCTTCAACCCCAACGCGACCTGCGACACGGGTTGCGACACCACCAGGGGATTCGTGGCCACGGTTTACGGATCGGCGACGTATGACATCCCCAGCTTCGGGTTCACCTACCACGCCAACGGACCCGACCTGATCCAGCGCGAATGGCACAACGCCTCGGCGGACCAGGGCGGCAACTCAGGCGATATCAGGAGCTCGTAGGACTCCCTCTCGCCTTCAGGGGAGAGGGTCGGGGAGCGGGGCTAGAACTTGGTAAGGTCACCAAGCAGATGAACGCCCCAACCGCGAGGCAGCAGTCGTTCTGAGATCACCGACGCCCGAAACATGAACCGGTTGAAGGCAAGGTAGGTCGGGTCGGGGATCACGCGGAGGTCGGCGACCTCCAGGCCGGTGCGCGCCGCCAGCGCGCGAATCGCGCTGGCGGTGTTGGCCCGGTACTCGACTGGGAACGTGTCCGCCTCGACGCGGCCGTACAGTCGCGGCACCAGCCGGCGCTGCAGCTGGGGCAGCAAGCGTCCCAGTCGGTTGAAGGCCACAAGCGGGTTCCGTAGGTTGGGGGTGAGGAAGACGAAGTGACCGCCAGGCCGCAGCACACGACGCACCTCGTTCAGCACGTCTTCCGGGCAGCGCAGATGCTCGAGCACCCAGACGCACACGATGAGGTCGAACGACTCGCCGGCGAAGGGTAGGTGCTCGCCCCGGCCGGTCACCACCGGCATACCGAGCGCCCGATGCTCGGCGAGCGAAGGCACGTCGGGGTCGAGGCCGGCCGCCAGCTTCACGTCCCGCCAGAACAGCTCGACCACTCCGCCCCGCCCGCACCCGAGATCCATGACCGTGCTGTCCGCGGTCAGATGGCTTCTTACGAGCGCTTCGAGCTGCTCGCCGCTAGGAGTCCAGCCTGGCCGCATGGCCTGATAGCGGGCCCGGTACGAGTTCTGGACTTCCAGCGGCAGCGCCGCCCCCCGAGGCACGGCGGCATTATGACGAGAGCCCGCTGTTTGTGGCAGCGAGCTCCCTGACGCTCCTGAGTAAGCGACTACTTTATCGAGATAACCGTCGGGCCGGCGCTGCCGAAGTCACACGGCGGCGGGACGCCCGAGGCCACGAAGGTGTTGGGGCATGCGAACACGCTCACGCTCGCAAGCGCGGCCCCTTTTCGAAATGGAATGCCGGTGGGAAAGAGGTTGGGCTGGACCAGAACCGTGAACTGGTTGATGGTGGGGGTCGGGGTGAGCCCCTCATCACAAACGGCGGTCCCGTTCGTGAAGCCCGAGCCTGTAGCGATCGTCGTCTTGTTGATTCTCTCCTCGACGGTTGTGAAGGAACCGCTCGACATGAAGACGTCGAGACCGCCGGTGTTGGGATCGAAAACGGGTCGGCACTGATAGGTGACCGTGACGCTCACTGCCAGCCTGGCGACCAACGTCGCCTCTGGTGCGATCGTCAGGGCATCGATGCCGCCGCCGCCGCCGCCACCTCCGGCAGCGAGGGCTGTTACTCCGAGCTTGCCGGTGGCGAGGCGCAGTGCCGCAGCTCCCGATGGCGTGCTCGACAAGGCCACCACCGTCACAAGGGCGGCCATGACGATTGGGCTGAGCGTGATAGCAGAACGTTTGAGATTGAACATCCGAGCTCCTAGAGATGAACACGCGTTGACCCCTGGGTTTCTCAGGTCATCTCCATAGGCACCGCCCTCCACGTCCGCCGCGACCCCCTCAGCCAGCCTTAACGGGTGGCCGAACGGGTCGGTTATGGTCGACCCAGAGCGGGCTAGGCGGTCGCCGCTTCGTTCGCTGATCTGGTCGCCGGTGCGGCGAGGCGCAGCGCGTACAGCGAGGCGAACCAGAGCACGACGACCCCGGCCATGGCCGAGTCCGACCAAAGGTCGAACAGAAGCGGAAATCCAAATCCGGCCGCGAACGCGTTCGTGAAGGCGAGGTACGCCGGCCCCATCAACAACCACGCGACCGCGACCGCCGCCACCAGGCCACGCGATCCTCGCCGCAGGCCGAAGTCGAGCAGCACGATGATGGGCACGAGCAGCAGGACCAGCTGACCCGCCCAGACCACGGTCAGGAGGAGCGGAGACGCGGCGAATGCGGCCGCCATCTCCAGCGCCCGGCCGCCGCGGTCTGGTCGCGGAGCGCCCAGCCGGCGCAGCGTCACCACGACCACAGCCACCGCGGCCAGTGTCGTGAGAGCCAGGACCACCGAGTCGACACCACTCCCCTGCTTGTAGAGGCTGCCCGGATGCAGCGACCTCGCGAGTGCTGCCATCGGCGCGACGTTCATCTCCTCGCCGGTCCCGCGCCCGACTGCAGGCAGCACCTGGAAGAGATACTCCGGTAAATACCTAGGCGCCCCGACCGCCCAGAGAACGGCCCACGTTCCGATGGCGGCCCCGACCGTCAACCAGCGCCGGCCCCACAGGCTGAGCAGCAGCAGCGGCGCTTGCACCAGCTTGATCGCGAGCCCGAACCCTAGCGCGGCCCCGCCCCACCAGCGGTCTCCTTGCAGCCAGGCCGCGAGCACAATACCGCTCAATGCGAGTACGAGGATCTGGAAGTTGCGGTTCTGGATCTCGGTCAGGGTCGGGGCGAAGCTGACGCTGAGCAGGACCACCAGCGCCGCGAACTGCCAGTCACGCACTCGCAGAGTCCGCAGCACGACCCAGATGAAAAAGCCCAGAAGCGCCGTGGCGGCGAGCAGCGCCACGCCGTCGACCACCCGCGGGTCGAAGCCCGCGAAGGGCTCGAGCAGCCAGAGGGGAAAAGGCGGATAGAAGGGCGGATACGCCGAGCCCCAGGCGCCGAGGTAGCCCTGCAAGTGCCCCGCACACACGCCGCTCGTGCATTGATAGGGGTCCTTGCCCGCGGCCAGCGCGCCGGCGCCCGACATGTAGACCTGGCGAAAATCGTTCGTCTGGTCCGACAGCAGCGGCCACACGATCCCGTACCACATGTACGCCAGCCCGATCGGCACCCCGGCCAGCACCAGAAGGGCGGTCCGGAAGGGGCGGCTGGCGAGGCCCGCACCCCAGAGGCGCGCCGGTGAACCGCTAGATAGAGCGGCGGAAGGCGCGGCCACGAGCGAACTCTACGGTGACGGCGATGGGCTGGAACCGATGTCAATGCTGATGCCCATCCCTCCGCGTGATTGCTTGCCGAGCAGGATTGGGGCCGTGACGCCCTGAAACACCCACTCCAGGACGAGCTGGTCGGGGGTGGCGTTATCTGAGCCCGTGACCGCGAAGCAAAGCGCCATGGTCCCCGTGTCGTCGTCGAGGTGGAGGGTGCGCGCCGGCCACGCCTCACACCCGGGCCGGTCGGTCACCGGGTAGTAGATCGAGGGCCGATCGGTCACGGTGAAGTCGCTCGGGCTGGCCACCCTGTCACCCACTTGGTCGTCCCAAAAACGCACGCCAATACGGACCGCTCCCGGATCGAGCCTGGCCACCACATTGCCCTGCGAATCGGGCATCACCTGCACCCAGAGTCCGTGCACCATGCCGCAGGGATGGGTGCATCCCATGTCGGTCAGGAAGCTGTAACTCTCCAGTCGGCGAACGGAACCCAGTCCCGCGAAAACGACGCCGGCCAGCAGGCACACCAGCCCGACCACCGCCAGCGACCAAACGTGTTGCTTCAGCTGCATCTGGACGGGGGTTGCAACTCCGGCGGGCGCCGGCATTATGTCCAGCCCGATCAGCCGAGGCAGAGTGATCAAGCCCGCGCGGCGATTCAGGATCGCGAAGCCTGCGCCCAAGGCCACGCCGATGAGCAGCTGGGTTCCAAACACCGCCCAGAGGCCTCCGACACCGCACACGGTAAGGATGGTCAGACAACCAGCGAGGCTTGCATGGCGAGCCTTGACATGCTGGCGTGCTCGCCAGATGCCGCGCACAGGGACCAGCGCGACCTCGAATGCGAACCAGGTGAGCAGGGCTGCAAGGAAAATGCCGGGCAGCCCGCCGCCGGCGCTTCGCGCGGCGAAGTAGATGAGCA
>Ga0207646_10000777_pt1 | contig 41367 bp, 78 predicted proteins | sample KBSK5502metaG_FD_184343 | JGI IMG/M metagenome (GOLD analysis project Ga0207646, IMG submission 184343) | Corn, switchgrass and miscanthus rhizosphere microbial communities from Kellogg Biological Station, Michigan, USA - KBS K5-50-2 metaG... | ecosystem: Host-associated > Plants > Roots >... | reverse complement strand
CTTTGCACCCGGTGTCAAGCCCCTGAAACGGATGCTTGACGGTCTTTCCTGAGCTACGGAAGAGACCTGGAAGTTATGAAAGCACCCGATTCATTGACCAAACTCGCACCCAGCTCGGTATTCCACGGCATAGCCCAGACACCTGGGAGCCCCAATGAGCGGCGTTTCGCCAGTCCCTCATTGGTAGCGCACGGCCTTGGTGGGTATGACTTCGGAGACAGGCGAGACATGGTGTCGGTCAAGAATTAGGAGCTAGATTGTAGAGCGTAACCATCGAGGATACCCGAAGGCAATAGGCATCCAACACAAGGTGCCCATTGGACTTCTCACACGTTGCTCTGCGATGGTTCCGAATGCTAACCATTCGGACAGTTCATTCCCAACGTTGTCACCCATGTATTCCATGACAACTCGGCCGTCTTCCGCGACTACGCGGCCGGCATTGAGGAATTGATAGGTATCAACCCACGTCAAAAGTCTGGTTCTCCACTGACTGAGGTAGAGGTCTTGTTCAGGATTGTCCAAGCTGCAATGGCGATGCCGGCAGTGCTGCCCATTGCTAAACCGAGGACCTTTGCCCCGAAGCTCTTGGCTAGTAGCGCGCCAGCTACAGCCCCTGTGGTGTAGATGAGCCCGTCTTTTTGGAGTGATGTCATTGCTTATTCACAGTTGCATACTGGTTCATCCCAGAAACATGCATGGTTGATGGTGAAGTTGAGTGGAACGTGGTTACGTATGGATACTGCGATACTGGGAAACATCTTACCACAGAGTGCGCAGTGAGTCAATGGGCTGAACTTGACCTCTGGAACGTGCGTTTCTCTGTATGCCATTGTAAGGACATACTCCCTTTCCTTTTTGCTTAGCTTGGTGAACTGTGGAGGATAGTATTCCATGGAATCGCCCATGAGGTCGTCAAACAGTGAACCAATGCCAAGTTCATCGTCGAGGTTATATTCCTTGCCCATTGGCCCTCTCATTGGCCTTCTGAATGATGAAACTCAGAGGGTGCGCGGAGCACCCCTGGCATATATCGAGTTGCTTGGGCTCATCGATTCTATGTCTGCCATGTGAAGGCCCATCCCCTAGCCTGAGGAACGTTTCGACGACACACGCTAGATTGAGGACCATGACGAAGTGGGAGAATTCCCGGCGGTCTTCGGTTTTTGCCGATGTGTCTTTGGGCGTAACTGGCAGTTTTACGCCACAGACATCGCAATGGTAAGTGATAGCTTGCATGGCTTCTTGTCTTATCATGGCTTTCTGTCGAGCGCTGGAACCTTGGGCGCGTCTAGCTCGCCGCGGTCAATCATCTCTGACACGACCTTACCAGGATGTTGTGTGAGTTGGGCTTGTACCATGCGCAGACAGGTACTGTAGCTGTGCCAACTCCCCCGTTTCTGGAGTTGACGAGCGAGTTTCGTGTCTGCCCCTTTGGTGGTCATGGGTTGAGCACCAATCCGCGTGGTCGAATCTTACCACGGAATCCCCGGGTTTCTATGCCGAAGTGATGACTGTATGGCACTGAAGGCAGCCATAACGACACGTCAGGCATACCGGGTGACCACATGAGGATTGGGAAGGGTGAGACGTGGAGGTACTCACAGAGTCCGATTCGGAGGGAATCGATGAAGCCCTGGTAACTCGTGCCTTTTGGTTGGACTTCGAGCCCTTCAATGATTGCGGTGTTGGGGAATGACCATGTCATTCGCTCACCAGCTTGGCCATGACCCTCAATCCAAGGCACGTCCATTGGAGTGACTTTTGCCCCGTTGAGTTGAGTAATCTTGACCTCAGGCAAGGTCATGCCCGGTTGGGCCCACGATGCATGGGCGAGGTTTTCATCCTCCCATTCGCAATACCCACCCTTCTCACAGCTGGGGTCTGCGATGAAGTCTGGCCGTTCACGATGGCAGAGTCTACACTTCTCCACTTTTGACCTCCCCTAGCCGGAAGTAGTTGCTCTCTGTGAACACGCCTACCCTGACGAGCTTGGTAATGACCTTGTATCGCGGCAAGTCTTCTTCCCCCGGTTCGTCATTGAAGGTTGAACGAAAGGAGAGGTCAACGTGTGTCTGCCCTTCTTCGCGAGGCAGGCTATTCCAGCTAGAACCTTTTGGTCCGGTCACCCAAGCGAGGTACTTGGCGAGGCACGCTGGACATTCAGCGTCGGCTACCAACATCCCCTCATATTCCGTGTAATATCCCCCAACGTCCCTTTCGTTCACCGGCCTTTCAGCTTCTTTGAGAACGACTGGACTCGGGCAGAAGTAACAGTTTCTCTGTCCAATATTGCGACTCATTGCTTATCCTTATCTGGAAGTAACCATTCTGACCAACTAGGCTCTAGGTTCTTTGCTTGATTCTTATCGATGGCGAAGCGTATAGCTCCGCAGTTCTTGCACCAATCGAATTGACTTGACTTGTGTCCACGAAGTCCGTGGATGGTAATCTGTATCACCATGAAAACATATGACCGTTTATTGGTGGGTTGTAACGTGTATCGTTTGGGGTGCTCACACTCCATCGTGTATCCTTATCTGAGCTTCGTTGCTTCGATGACGGTTGTTTCTGCGCGTGCTAATTCAAGCCCTTCTGATAGGTGGCGCCCATCAATGCCATCGAGGTCAGGGTGAAGGATGGTTTGACCGTAAGGCAGAGTGATAATCTGGTCGAAGCCTATTGCTTTGACCAACCTTCGTGCCATGTCAGCCGTCCAAACACTGCGATGCTCCCAATCGGTTGCTATTGAGAGCCATACTTCTTCGATGGTTCTAACCCTTTTGCCAGTGTGCTTCTTCAGGTGATTGGCATAGTGCGGTAAGGCATCCACGCCAATCTTGGTCATATCTGGGAAGCTGAGCCTGAGGACCCCTTTCTCATTGAGGAGTCGGTGGCACTCTTTGAGAAAGTGGAGCCCATCTTGAATTGAGAGATGCTCAATGACGTGCTCAGCGAAGATGTATTGAGCCGCTCCACTTTTGAATGGTAGTGGCTCGCGTAGGTCTATGTCTCGGTCAAAGTTCTCCCAAGGTTCGGGTAGCTTGTGCTCACCACACCCGAAGTGAAACCAGCGATTCATGGAACTTCGGTCAGCACCGTTCCCGGAGTGAGGTCCTCGGTAGCCCCAATCCGGTAGTCCCGTTCACCGATGTGCCCGACCTTGACATTGCAATTGACGTAAAGTTTACCTCCGGCTTCCCGCCAGACTCGCGAGAAGTATTCGTCTTCCCCTTCAAACTTGAGGACTACTTCATCGGTAGTCTGAGGTTTCTGGCGTAAGCTGTGCTTTCCCCGGTATCCCTGGTCGAACACATGGTCGTGAGTCTTGTAGAGTTTCTCGAAGACACTCCGACGAATGAGGACCATGCCACCGGGCACGAATTCACATTCTTGCAGCTCTGTAGAGTTGACGTCAATATCCTCCCCTTCTACCGTTCGGAAGCAATGAGGGATAAGGCCCTGTTTGACTTGTACGCGGTATCGGTAGAGCCCGCTGACGACGTCAACGTCTGAGGAGAGCAGGGCTAAAACGTCGAGGGCCGTAAAGGCGGTGTCGGCATCGAGAGAGAGGTAGAACTGACACTTGCTGGCTAGGAACCGTCGAACCAGTTTTTCGCGGTTGATGGCGGTGAAGGTGCCTTGTTCAAAAGCGTACTCTAGTCCCATGCCGTGGGACCGTAGCACTTCTGCGGTTTGGAGCATGCCGTGGAGGTATTGCATGCATATCTGGTTAGCGTAGAGTGGTGTACCAATGAAGAGCATTATCCCTATCCTGTTATTCCGTGGAATTCGCGAGAATGAAAAACCGAATGTTGTACTCTGACACTCCTGTTTCGTCAAACATGACCATGGTTTCAAAGACACCAGGGTCGACGAAGTATGTTCGCACGTTTTTGATGGTAAGTATAGTGCCAGGTAGCATCAATTCCTTACCGAGGTACTCTAGTTTGCGACCGGTTTCTACTAGAATCATTGAAGGGTTTGCCTTTGCTTGACTCGTATCATGACGCCATCCCCACAAGCTGGACACATGACGACGTAGTTACTGGGAATGATGCGATGGACTTCCCCGACTACAGGCTCTCGTTTCTCCATGTAGATGATGATGCTTGGTAGGGGTTGGCCGCAAGGGCAATGAGCGTGCGCTCTTTCAAGGCCGCAATCATTGCACTTGACTCTTTCTTTGCTGGCGTAACGACTCATGGGAACCACTGGTCCTTGTGGACCGTATGGTCAAACACCACGAACCATTCCTTTTCTTTCTCACCCCATCGGCAGTAGATAGAGCCATTCAGGTAGATGAACCTCATAGGCTCTTCTCCGTGCCATAGTGCCTCTCTACCTTTGCCCGGATGAGCTGAGCTTCCTTGTGAGTGATGGTCGCTGGCGAGATAGGTTGAGCCCCCTTGCGGCCGCTACACACCCATCGCTTGTAGACCTGGCGGTATTCCGTGGAATCTATCCGCCGTTGAGAAAACTTGAATTGCCAGCTCATCGGGACTGGGTCTTTCGTTCGGCCACTACGGCAATACGATGCATCTTGCGAAACTCATCATACATCTGGGGACGACCGTTTTCTTCGTTGTCCACTTGCAGGGCTAAACGTTTCAAGGCGTCATCCCATCCCGGCCGTTCAACGGCTAGATGGGCGAGTGCCATTAACACCATCTGCCGCTCGCCTTCGTCTAGCCGAATGACGTGTTTCACGGTTCTCTCACGACCCAGAGTGAAAGCTTGTTGTCCTTGCGGCAGAAGAGCCGTTGCGCATGGTCAATCAAGAGCCCAGTTGGATGGTCTTTGATGACTTCCGGTGCAGTGCAGAACGGTTCCATATCCATATCCATGCCACAGTGGTTGCAACCACCGCAATTATCTGTATCAGTCCAAACCATGGGGGTATTCACTTCTTGAAGTTGAGAGACAGTTGGAGTGTCTTTGCTCGCGGTTTAGCTTTTGCGAGTTCATTGGTCGCCAGCTTCACCTCTCCACACTTCTGACACTTAGTCTTGCGGACTATGTCAACGTATTCCGTGGCATATCCGACAATAGTAATGAAGTAGCGGGAGAGGCAGCCGGCGCACGTAACAGTGATAGTCTTCGGCCGCGGCTTTGGTTTCTCGTAGCCTTTCGACCGAAACTGAGTCATCTCAGAGGCCCCACCATAGGCCAAGGGTCATGGCTACAGCTCCGATGCATACGCCCACGATTGAGGCAACTGCCAATGACGGGTGAAAGATGTAGCACAAGATGGCCCATGCTACACTGGAGATGGCCCAGGCTTTGATACCTCGCGAGAGTCTTAGTTTCATAGGCCACCTGGATAGGCACTACGAATGTCCATGAGTCGGAGTGCCGCTGAACCTGCCCTGTAGTACTCGTATCGCCCGCCACCATAAACGGTTTGGAGAGTCTTTCCGTAGATGGCATTCATGACGAGCGGAAGAATTCGTGGGTCATAGAGACGCCCGAGCGGGATTGCCGGTACTACTGGCAATACACTCGTGGTGGCGAGTGCGCCAAGAGCGGAGAGAAAGCCTCGCCTGTTCATTCGATTAGCCCGGTCACGAGGTTTTCGAAGTCCGTTCGAATCTTGCGAAGACTTTCCACCCATTCCTTGTGTTCTTTGATGTGGTCATCCATCGCGTCAGCATGGCGTGTAGGAGCGTATTGCTCACTAGCGGTTACGGTGGCGTGGTGTTGAATGAGCCATTGCAGCCCCCACAGAACATCTTCAATCGCTTCGTTTCGTGTCTTGATATCGTGTATCGGCATTGGTGTATCCTTATCTCTTATTCAGCGGCTATATCCGCACGTAACGCTTCTTCAGGCGAGGGCATGCTTCGTTGAAACTTGAGCAAGCCTTCAGCCATCTTTCTGAGAATGGCAGTCTTCTGATGCCCTTTCCGCCACAGAGTGGGGTCTAAGATTGGGCCGGTGGCATCGGACACGTTGATAGCTTCGATGTATTCGGCAAGCTTGAGGTCTTTGACGAGATTGCCCATCATGAGCAACTGCTGCGTCACCATGTGGAATTCAGCTTCGTCCATCTGTATCATGTTCCTTTTGGGAGCGGTTCCACCCTACCCCTATTCCGCGGAATAACTTACGTTCGTTAGCCTGTTCGTAAACAGCTGTGTAGTCATCAGGCCAGTGTTCGTTGAACCATTCGAACATTGCTCTACGCACGTCAGCCCGAGCCCAGTAGTAGCCAATCACGGCGCCCATCGCCCCAAACGGTATTAGACCGCCTAGAATGAAAGCGCCTATGATGTTGAGGGTGGAGCCCATTATTCGTCTGTAACGATTGAGTCTATGTCTACGAAGGCGCAGAGAACGTATTCTTGCCCAACTCGGTAGTTGTACTCTTTGAACTGCTCGTTAGTTAGGTTGATTGAGGCGTAGGCGAAACCGTGCATGGTTGGTGACGTGCCGAGGTCATCGGCCTGCTCGAATTGAACAGCAACCGTGGTTTCGACGGTGTGTTGTTCATCCCCCTTGACGAGGCGAGTAGCCTTCTTTTCTTCAAGGGTAATCTTGACACATCGAAACTTGAAGGGTTTCACGTGACCCCCTTTTCAATCTCAATGATTCGGCGACCTGCGATGTCGAAGAGCGACGTTTGTTCCCTTGGACTGAAGTTGTGTTCGGTGAACACTTGGAGTGCCGCAATAAGGTTCGCGACTTTGACTGCTAGCGTTTTCTTGTCGGTAACACCGAATGAGAGCTCTTCCACAGTGTCTTGCAGTGCATTGGACAATTCGACTTTAGCCTTCATCGGTACCTCGGCGGACGGTTTTGTTGGACAGGCGGTTTGCGTTCGAGAATGGCTCTTGCTTTACCGAGCGCTTCGGCGTAAGCAACGGCAAGATTGATGTGACTCCTAATCGAGTCATCGGTTACGTCATAGAGACCGGTAGCCTCATTGGGCACTTCTCTACTAATGATGGCAGAGAGAGCCGTCCTAACATCTTGGTCCCAAACTACATCCATCGATATCTCCTATCTTGTAACGGTATCAGACGAGTCCTAGCTTTCTGCGGAACACGTATAGTCCGATTGCGCCCAGCGCTCCGAGGGCGGCGAACACTTTAGCGCTACCCCCCGGAGTGATACCGAATTGGTCGAGGACTTTGGGCCAACCGACTCCGGCAATGATGCTGTTGTAGTTGCGCATCACAGCTGTCAGGTAGGCGTTTGGGTCTAGCTCGAAGTATCCGTTAGCGTGTTGTGCGTTAACAGCATCTTTCAAGTTACCACGTTCGATAGCCGCTTTAATCTCAGCGGCTCCCGCGGCCCCACGTTTGCCGCCATTGAGGATGACTTTAGCCATGTCCAGGAAGCCCTTTTCAGGGGTGCTCCACTTCTTGTAGTTGGCAACGTAGTCACCCCAGACTTTGGGCCCACTCCCCTGCCAATGTTTGGAGGTTGGTTGGCCGTTAGCGTCGGGAACCATCCACCCCGAGTCCACATGGGGGAAAGAGCCAGCATCGCCCGACCCTTGCGTAGCACCCCAGTTGTTGGAGTTGGCACCTTCGAAGCCGGTAAGGCCAAACTTTTGGGACTTGGCAATCGTGGCAGCGGACGGATGTGCCCAACCATCGCCATAGTGACCTTCCCCCCGAGCCACGGAAACCACGTATTGAACTTGTTTCTCATTCATGCCCAGTTGCGGCGCGGCAGCTTTGGCAATCGCGTAAGCTTGGGAATCTCTCGCGGCGCTAGCGGGGGTGGTTGAACCCATAGTGCTAGCGACACTTGTGCTTGACCCGCCGGAGCTTGAGATACCCAATGACCCGAGAGTGATAGGGCCAGGGACACCGTCTGCAACGAGCCCGTTAGCCCTTTGATAGGCAATGAGAGCCGCTTTGCTTTTGGCTCCCCATGCACCATCAACCACCAATGGCGGCTTAGCTCCCTTAGCGTTGAGCTTGGCTTGTACGGCGCTGTAATCCACCCCGAAGGTGAATTCGTTGCCGAAGCTGACTGTGACTCCTGAGAGCTTGTGGACATGGTCAGTTAGGGCTTTCGCCTTTTCATGCTCGCCTATTCCGTGGAATATCAATGCCACGTCGGAGATAGCGAGACAGTTCTGACTTTGAAGTGCCTTGTTGAATATCTCTTCTTTCATGTCCTTAGTCCTCATACATGCCCACTCTGGTTACCGCCATGCGCCGCTGCGCCACTTGGAGGTTCCCTAATGGGGTTGGTTTAGAAAAGCTTCGGAACGACGATAGTGTCTTCCGCGGTTTCAGCGATAGGTGGTGGTGCCGGTTCGGTTGGCGTGTGTACGGGAGGCGCCTCTCCCGTCGTTTCGATGACCGGTTGTGCCGGAACGAAGTTGATGACATCGCCAATCTTGAATGAGCCGAACAGCTCTGGATTGTTGAGAAGTATCCTAGCGACGTTTCCAACGAGGTAAGCCGACCCATCAATGTTGGCCACGCCAATTGGCGGCTGGTCTTCTTCGACCAATTGGAATTCTACTTCTTCCCATTCAGCGCCGTTGAACTGTTGGGAAACACGTTGCTTGTCAGGTGGGTAGGTGTATCGTTTGGTCCCGACTTGCGAAGAGGCACGTCGAGCAACACTGGTAATCTTGAGCTGAATCATGGTATCTTTCTTACAGTTGACTGTTCTTCTGGCGATGCATCTTCCATGCAATCATGGAGACAATCATCGCAGAAGTAGATGGGCGGGTCGTAAGCAGCATGGGTTGCGGGCTTACCACACTCATGCTGCTCTTGTGTATCTCTATCGGTAATGACGGCTTGACAGTTCACGGTTTTATCAGCTTATCACACTTCTCAGTGACCTTAACATCCCGCGGAAACTTCTGGTCAACAGTGTAGACGGCACACTTGGTGCTAGCTACCACTAACTCAGCTTTGAGGATGCTCACCTCTTGCGCGGGAGTTGGAGGTTGACAGGCGACAATGAATAGAGCTGCAAGGTACTTCATGGGTTGCATCCGTCGTGACAGTTCCAGGTGAGTTTCTTGTCTTCGTCCAGAGCGAACCTATCAGCGGGCTTGTGGCACCATCCACAGTTGAATGCGCTGCTACCACACTCTGGACATCGCAGGTCGGTTGGGTCTGCCGACCCTGGTACGAGTGCTTTAGGGTCGTAGATGTTGGCGAAGCACTCAACGCAGAGCAACACCGCTCGTCTGATTACGCCTGACCCCATGACGACTTTGCTCCGAAGATGCCATCCCAATTGCGGCGATAGTTTTCGGTGGCGACCTGTGCCGGCCCGCTCCCCGCGGCTAGTATCTGGTGTGCGTCGCGACAACTATCTCTGATGGTACGGGCTGCTTCACCAATGAAACAGTCATCGCTATGTTGACTAGCAATGTCATCTGCCACTTTTTCGGTGGTCATTAGAGCCTTGATGAGGTCGTCTTTATCCACTGAGTCCCCTTTTTTCTTCCGCCGCCTAGACGTGTTTTAACTTGAGCTTTAGTGCTTCGACCACTGAGAGCGCTGAAAAGGCTTCGTTCTCTCCAGCTGCCACTCGACGTTGATGGTTGAAAAGTAACTGTTTGATTAACGGTTCCATCTCTCGCGCGTAGGCGATGAGTACTGAACCTTCCCCGTCTTCACACCAATGACAGCCGCTCATGGCTTATTCCGTGGAATAGTAGTGCCAGGTATGACTGCAATAAGGACAGATAAGTAGGTCTTCTGGAGTGTTGCTGACTCCGTCTTTACCACACTGCGGGCAGAGTGCAATCTTAGTGCCATCCAAGAGCGCCTCTTCACCGTCGGTGAGCTTGCGAGTCCAATGCCAATCCTCAGCATCGATACGCATGGGAATCTCAAGCTGTTCGGCTTTCGCATTCCACGTGTCCATAACAGCTTCGCCGAGGTCAATACCGAGTTGGGTAGCCAACAGGTCCAGGTAGATGACCACGTCAGCTAGTTCGCTAGCAAGCTTTTTCTTGACCTTAGCTAGCGGGAAGTCACCACGTTCCACCTTCTTGCGGAGATTAGCATACTCACCCAGCTCACCAATGATGGCTTGTAGCCACGATGCCGGCGACCAATCGGAGCCGTCCACCGCCATGTGAGCGGGTTTGCCGTCAGCGCGTTTGAAGAGTGGTAGTCGTTTGAGGTTGCCATCGCGAAGAGTCCTGAATGTCAATCCGTTAGTGCCGTATCCCATGGATGTATCCTTATCAGTTGTAAGCAGCGAATTCGAGTATTAGCCTTCGAGCTTGCGCTTCAGTAACACTTCGACACTTGAGAGCGAAAGAACCTCCACCGCGCCTGACACACGCTACTTCTTTCAGCTCGCCTTCTACTCGAAGAAAGTGTGTATCACCTTCCGCGTAGAACACGCATGTCATAGAAGCTGCATAGCAGTACATGCAACCGGCGTAGTTCTCTGGGAGGTCAATCTCTTTGATATCGTCAGAGCCAAACTTCTCGACAACCATTAGCGCTTGTCCTTATCTACCAGGGCAAGTACGCTGGCGAAGACTTTGCCAGCCATCTTGGCGGCATCCCTGTAGGCTTCGGCTTTTCTTGGTGGCTGAAGCTGGTCAATGCGTTGCGCCAGAGTGCGAGCCTTCTTCTGCTTCTTATTCCGCGGAATACGCTTTTTTGGCGGAAGAGCTTTGGGCTCAGTAGGGGCCTCTATGAGCTTCTTGGGAGCGTCGAGAAACGGGTCACGCTTAACTCGTTCACGCAGAAGCTCAGGCATTGGAGCGCCCGGCTTCTGTTGCCAGACCAGGAATGCAATGTACTCGGGAGTCAGCTTCAGAACGGTTTCAGCGTCGCGCCGATGCTCAGGGTTGTTACAAGCGAGCCAGGCATGGTTACTCCCCTTGCGCTTGCACCAATAAGCAACTGGCTCGTTGCAGGGTTCTTCAGAGACATCAACGTAACTGAACACGCCGTGGACCTTAGTACCCTTGAAAGGACCGTCAACGTATTCGCGCGAGCCTTCGTAGAGGCCAATCGCACACTTCATGCTCTCTGTACCAGGCAGTTTATCTTGAGTCATTGTGGTGTATCCTAAACGTGAGTTGGCCCCGATTAGCTGGCAAAGCCAATCAGGGCCTGTATCTTCCCCCCTCGTATCACTGGTTCCCCCTATGTTTCTTTCTTAGCCGACAGGGCCAACAGGGTTTAGACCACTGGTTCCCGCCGCTAGAGGGCAGTTATGAACTTCCCCCGTCAGGACCATTACCTTACAGAACAGGCATGGCGCGTCAATGAGAGCGGCTCCCTGTATTGCAGCTTGGGGGAGTCCTGGATTCGCGACTGGCCCTACCGGCTGTCCAGGAACTTGTAGTGGCGGAACGGTCAACCCGGTTTGAATGGTAGTGGGCTGGGGTTGTGCCAACTGGTCGGCAATCAGCGTGTTTGCATTACCGAGGGGGCCTGGTCCAAGTACGAATGCCCCCTGATAGGTCGGAAGCGGTTGGGCCGGAGCGACGGGCGGTGCAGAAGCAATCAGCTCTTCTTTGCGCTGATGAACGGCGGCGAGTCGCTGTTGCAACTGTTGGTCATGGGTGGTTTCAATGACCCGTTGAGTATCCACCCGTTGTTGAGCTTCTTGCCGTTGCGCTTCGAGTTTCTTACGCTGTTCCTCTTGCGTGTCGAGGATGGTAACCACGGACATGTGCCGCTCACAGAGACGAACCGCTATATCGCTGGGCTGACGAGTAGCGACCCAATAACCAATGACCAAAGCGCCTTCGGTTTCACCAACCGAGGTGGGCGTTGTATACCGTTTTCCGTACGGCATCTTGGCCCACATTGAACAGAGTAAACATTCCATGGAATAACTACCAACCTCTTCCGCCAAGCAGTGGAGTATCGTTGCGAATGATACGCGCTTCCTCAGCGCTTACCCACCTGGCATGAACAACGTTATCGACTTTCACGGCACCATTATCGGTATCAATCCACTCGTCACTCATGCCGAGAATCTTACCCTGGACGCGAGTCCCGGTAGTCAGCTCGAAGATGGCGATGCGCCCAATCCAACGTTTGGTATCGACTTCACCCTCACCTGATTGGCGAGAATTCTGTACCTCATCCCGGGGGAGAAGTCGGACCAAACCTTGCTTAGACATTAAAAGTGAAACACCAGCTTTCGGAGCATGGGCACGACTGAGAGCCCCACTCCGAGGGCCACGGCCCCAACGAACACCGGCTTTGCCCAAGGCGGTAAGGCGCTGGGCTCCGGCTCTGGAGGGACGTAATACCCTCCAGTGCTAGGGTCGCGCCGGTCTTCTTGACCTCTCATCTGTTCGCTGCTCATCCCCGTTTTGGCAACGTTGATGATGTGCTCCTTTTGGGTGGCACTGACCGCATTGGCGAGGTCGAACTTGAGCTTGCGGTTACGTGCCTCATCCCAGACTTCGGCCGGAATTCGCAACGTGTAGTTCTCTGGATTGCCGGTCGTGTCCCACCAACGTGACCAGTCACTGGCAATGGCGCTTGCTTCAGGGCTGTTGAGATGTTGAGCGTGGATATAGCTATTGACGGTGTTGAGGTTGTCCCTCGTCATCGTGAAGTTTGCTACCTGCTCTTCGACTGGGTCTGTGAGAATATCCCACGTGTCGCTGAAGAAACCGCCCACCGCAACGCCAGAACCACGAGGGTATTCTGTGGAATACGCTCGGCTCAATTGGCGATAATGCTGTTCCCAGTCCATGAATCCTCCATTATAGCACAACTGTAGAGGGTTACAAGCCCCCTAAACGGCCTAATTGCTTCAATATCGCTTGTTTTGATGTCGGCTCACCCGTCATCTGGTGATGAACGAATCCGTTGACCAGATTCAGCTCATTCCGTGTTTTGAAAGCGATTCGGTCCTTGTAACGAGGGAATACGTGCTCAATGAAACCAGCCTCGTCAACTGGCCATCGGTGGCAGAGTGATGGGTCAAGCGCGGGAGTTGTCTCCCAAAAGCTCAGAATGTCAACGCTAGAGGGCCGAGCGAGCCAGACTCCCGTGTTGATATGCCGTGGATTATCCTCTCCAATGAGTAAGTCCTTGTCACCAATCGCAGTAACGAGCCGTTCGAGTGAGTTAGCGGGGTTCACTACGATGGCGTCAGCGTCTAGGTACAACACGAAGTCTGTATCTGGCAGCCACAGCAACTGGCGGACCCCTGGAACCTTGCTCCACCTGAGGTCCCGATTGTCAGGATAGAATAGCCCTGGCATGATATGCCAAGAATATCCGTGACGAGCGCAATAGCTCTCTCCAAACTCCCTTGAAGCTTGGAAGTAAGCGCGCTCGCCAAACTGCAAGGTGCAAACTCGAATCATGGGCTGAGGCGTGGCAGATAATTGACCGTGAACAGCACGTCAACTAAGTCGTGGTCAGAGGCATCTACGTTGGAAACCAACACCAGTAATTCGCGACTGGCATTGATAGAAGCGCCGACAACAATGAGCTTGCTGTTTTGGACGTTTCCTAAGCTTGCCATACAAGCCATGTCCTTTTCAGCCTCTTGCGGCGCAATGACACCAGCGTTGACCGTGGTGATACCGCCCGCAGTACAGGTCGTGTTACCGCCTACGAGTACTTGGCCAATGACAGGTACCCAGGGGACGATTGTCATCTGGGGAAAGGTATCGGGGAACGTGACGCCAGCCGCCACCATTGAGCCCCAAGAATCCAAGTCCAGATTCAATTGCTGATTGGCACTGCACCGAATCACCGACCCCGCTTGGAATCGGCAGTTGGTGAGATTCAAGCTGGTCGCATACCGGACGTCAGCGCTAGACAGGAACTCGACATCATCTAGGAATCCAGTGTCCATTGACACGCTAGAATCGAGTGTACCGCCCTCCATACGGAGGCTCCAAGCACTGAGGTCGAAGCTATTCACCGAGCAGTTGATGAGATGAGAGAAGCCGGAGACTGACCCTGGGTCTCCAGACTCATACATTGACGAGATGATACAGTTTTCCCCCGTCAAGATGAAGTTCAGAGCCGGGAGAGTGATTCCAATCATCGTCAGGTTTACAAGGTCGAGCGCGAACTTCGCCCCATCTTGAGTGCCAACAACTAGACCGGTCACAACAAGGTCGGAGTTTTCAAAACCGGTGTAAGATGAGGATGCAATCGGCCCTTGAAGCTTGAGCCTTCCGGTGTGGTGTCCGTCAGCTCCAAAGTTGGGGATTGGAGTGCCCGAAGCGTCAATGCTTTGGGCCAGGAAGATAACCCAAGTGAAACTCTGGTCAGAGAATTCGAGAGGGGCTAGAGCATCGGCCCAAGCATTGTAGGGAGTGCTAATCGCGCCATCACCCCCACTGGCCTTAGTAGTATCCAACCACAGTTGTTGGAAGATTGGTCCCGAAGCGCCACCACCACCCGGAGTGTTGGGCGTGATACCCTCACTGGCAACGAACGAGTCCCCTTCCAACACCAATGCGGCACAAGCCGCGGCCGGCACTGCCCAATGGGACGCTTGGGTGAAAACCGCATTGTCCAACGAGCCAGGAGCATGGCCGGTGAATTGCTCTTGGCAGACCGACTGAATCGATTGAATCTGCAACCAATTCAATGCGGTGGCGTTGTTCCACACCACGTCGAACGCTTGTGCAAACGCTCCTGCAATCGTCGCCACATTGGAGTAGTCAGCAGAGGTCGGGTCGACAATCCAACCCGAGATGGCCATACCGGCAAGGGCGCCGGAGTAAGCGTTCGTGTAGGCGTCGGTATTGATGGGAGCATATGTCATGATTAGTTTCCTTTTATTCCGTGGAATGGAATCAGGTCATGACTGTTTTGGTCACGCCAGTCTCGACAGGTGCGGTCTGTGTAATCCAGTAGTTCGTCATTGAGTCAATCAGCAGGGTTCCACCCGTGTCAGCAAAGGTGATAGCAGTGGCGGTACACTTGGTATCTGTCATCAGGAAGGTATTCCCTTCATCGCATGCGATAGTTCCTGATTGATACGTGCCGTTGGTAAACGACCCGCCACCGACGTCAAGCTCCACAGCTACGAAGTGGCAGCCATCGAACTTGCAGCCCAATGGAAACTCTATTCTGAACCAAACTTGACAACCTTGGAGGTTACAAGTCGTGTTTTCACCGCCGAGAATGCCAGCTTCGGTGTTGACAATGATACCCTTCCCCATAAAGCCGTTGCCACTGGCAATGTCCACTGAAACGAAGGTAGGATAGGGGAAGTCGAAACCGCTGCCAACCCCTTCCTGGAAGTTCAGCCCTGCCGCGTTAGCAATGATGAACGCACTACCTGATACGGCAGGGTCCCAAACAATGGGGTCAGAATAACTCCCGGGGAATGCCATCAGAATGTAGATGCCAGTGCCATCTTCAGGCACTAGCGCCAAGAGAGCATCAACGCCATCCGCCGCTGAAGCAAACGGCGCTCCAATCGTGCCGTTCTGTTGGTTCAGAGGAACGGCCGTGTTCTTGTCGATGTATCGAACGTTCGATATCTGATTGACCCCTCCTCCACCTCCACCCCCCGGAGTGTTGGGCGTGATTCCTTCGCTAGTGACGAAAGCATCACCTTCCAACACCAATGCGGCACAAGCCGCGGCCGGTACTGCCCAGTTGGACGCTTGAGCGAGTAGCGCGTTGTCCAATGAGCCAGGAGCGTGACCAGCGAATTGCTCTTGGCAGACAGACTGAATCGATTGAATCTGCAACCAATTCAAGGCGGTTGCACTGTTCCAAACCAAGTCGAAAGCTTGTGCAAACGCTCCCGCAATGGTTGCTACGTCCGAGTATTCGGCAGAGGTTGGGTCAACAATCCAACCTGAGATGGCCATGCCAGCAAGGGCACCCGAGTAAGCGTTCGTGTAAGCATCCACATTGACAGGAGCGTAGGTCATGGTTTTTATTCCGCGGAATAGAGGGTTACGTTTTGGAGTAGAGTCTGGCCCGAATGTCGGCCGTGGTTGAGAGTTGACCAGCCATGATGGCTTCTAACATGGCCTTGAACTGGTCCTTGTCCAAGTCCTTCCATTCCCCTTCGAGGACTTTAATCTGTAGCGTCAACTTCTTGTCTTTGACGGCCTTGCCCAATTGCATCAAGTCCATCACAGAGATGCCTTCACCAATCATATCTGTATCTCTCCCTTATTCAGGCTTTCTAAACAGCCCTAGAACGTATCTGCGCCATCCACCTGGGATATTGACGCTCCCCGCTTCCCACAAGATGTTACCAAACCCCATGACGAGGGCTCCCGGAACGCTCGCTCCCATGACTTTGGCAATCCCAAAGCTGATAACTCCCGTGCTCAGGAGTTGGGTAGGCGTGAAGCCAGGCCCTCCGAACGCAACGTCATGAGCCGGGCTATCTTCGCTGGGAACGTCGTGGTACTTCATAATAGTTACTTCTTGGTCAAGATGTAGACGGCCGCGCCGAGTATGAGTGCAAGCGCCGCTAGCCAGGCCAAAGCCGTGGGGGAAACACGGCGGACAATGACGACCGGGATGGCCCAGAGCTTGTCTTTGGGTGGAAGACTTGACTTGCGCCGTTGAGCTTCGAGGGCCCGTTGGTCAATGACTGAGCTAATCTCGTCTTCCCCTGAGTCCTTCATGTCAGCCCGAATCTCTAGCTTGGTAATAGCCCCATCTAAGACTCGGTCGTTTGACTCAAACTTTTCGCGGGCTACATCAGCCTTTGCGTCCCCCGGCTTCCCATTACCGCTCATCGCGCTTGACCCCTGGACTCGTGACTTCTTCCTTGTCTTCGTACTTCCGAATCCGCTGTCCAATCTCACGACGATGAGCCGCAAGACTTGATTGAAGATTGGTAATTGCGTCCGACAGTCCCTTTTGGGCTATGTCAAACTTTTCCATCCAACTATTCGCTTTTTCGAAGTGTTCGTCGAGGGCCCCATACTTCGCCATGACCGAATTGTTGAGGTCATGCAGGTTTCCCCGAAGCTGTTCCCCATTGGCATCTTGAGCCGCGACGTGTTCCCCAAGGTCCTTTAGCGACTTTTGAATCGCTCGGAACACTTCCGCCAAGTCACGTAATTCGGACATGAGTCCCCTTTAGCGAAGATGTAGGGCCCTGAGGATTCTCGGGATGATGCCTTCTCGGGTGGCGGCCACTTCCTTGACCGCGGCAGTCGCGCCAGCAGCGGCGCTCGGGTTACTTTGAATGGTTGCCATCATAGCGGCTTTGCGTTCAGGCACGTAGGTTTGCATTCCTAGTGTGATTGCATGGCCGGCATGAGCGGCTGCCGACGGAATGTTTCGCGGTTTCGGATGGGCCACCGTTCCAATCCGAGTCGCCATCGCCATATCGAAACCCATCTTGTCGTTCGGGCTCTTCAATAGGTTGCGAGCCGTTGAAAGATGAAAGATGCCGGCCTGGTGAGACAAGATACCAGTAGCGAGGTCGAATCCCATGCTACCACCCTTGCTCGAAGCAATCTTACGAGCTTCACCGTAAACGGGGGCCGCTTTGGTCGTTTGAATGCCAGATTCCGCGAGCTTCCCAGGTACAACTTTGACGAGTTGGACCGCCGTATGACTTTGATGCACGATACCGGTGCCCATGGCAATACCGGTTTTGAGGCCATTGCGGGCCTTGGGAGAGAGGGTAGCTGCCCCGAAGCTCATTAGTTGGTCGCCGACTCCCGATTGAATGGCAGTCATCATGACGTGTTCGGCTTCTTTGCTCTGCCCAAGCTTGCGAACCGACTCGACGCCAGATAGCAAGTTTTGCCGCAAGGGAGCGTTAGCAGGCAGCATGCCCACCACTCCGTCAATGCGATTCATCAATGCTCGGTCCACACGTTTGCCGTGGGCCAAGTCGAGGGTGAGGGACGTGGCTTCTGTCATGGCCCTCTTGGTCGAATCGGGAATCGGCAAAGCGTGAACCGCGCCATCGGTCAATGCCTTGTCGAGTGGTTGGCCCTTCACGATACTGCCGGTGGTAGCAATGCCGGCCATGAGCGCGTTCTTAGCCGCTGGCGGAAGACTCAGAGCACCCGCGGCAACACCGCCCGCCGTTTCGGCCAAGTTGGCAAGGTTGAACTTTTCCCCCTTCGCCACATGTTGAATGGTCTCGACACTTGCCTTGACGCAAGACTGAACTAGCATGCCCCCGGGAATGGCGCCAAGAGCCCCAGCTTTCAGTGCATCAGCAATTGGCTGTCCGTTCGCCAGAGCAAGGCCGGCTGCCATTGCAGCGCTGACACCCTGCCCGACGCCAGGAACCATGCCAATGACCATCTGAGCGTAGGGACCGACTTGCTTGAAGTCCTTAACCGCTACGTTCAACTGGTCCATGAATGCACGGTCGATACGGCGGCCTTTTGCAATGGCAACCGTGGCGTTTACCATGCTGAAACTGGCATGATAGGTCGCATCGAAAACGGCGGTTATCGGACCACCAACGACCGGAATCTTGCCAACGGCCTTAGTGACTTGACCAACAGCGCTCTGAACAGAATGGGTCACGTGACCCACTTCGCGGCCTGCTGTCTTCACCGCGTTTGAAACGAAGTGTCCGATTGACTTCAAGCTGAAGCCAAAGGCAACCGCGTCCCCTCCAAACCCGAAAGCGACGATGCATTGGTCCGGGATAATTAGTCCCGAAGGCGTAACGACGTATTCATCCCCGTGAAAGAGGATGATTGGCGCGTAATCTTCAGCGCCCGTGCTGAAACCGTACGGGTAATGGCGACCCATCCCCTCGGGGTAATAACGACTCTCGACGTTCAACGGGTCTTTTTGACCCCAAGACTCGTACGGTTCATCATGCTGCATGGTTGGCTCCGGTTCGAAAGATTCCGTGGAATAAGTTACTCGCCCGAAGCGCGACGGCGTTTGATGATGCCTTCGAGCTTGTGGAGGTTCTTCTCCATCTTGGTGTGGTACATCTCCAACAATGCTACGGGCTTATGCCCCTTATTGCGAGAGATGGTGGCCTTGCGTCCGCCAACCTTCCACTTGGCTTTGCCCTTCTTCCGCGCCGCTTTCCTTGCCATTCACTTCTTCTTTCGTGAGAGAACCGTCAAAACAGGAGGAGGTGGTTACCCGGGGGGAGACTTGTCTCCCCCACGGGAACCGTACGTCAGCAGCTCTTTTTGATGCTGTGCAATGTCTTGATGACTTGCCCCAGCTTCGTCTTGGCTGAGCCTGCGGTTTTTCGCGCCTTCTTACGTCGTTTCTTTGCCATTGCCGTCACTTCCCTTCAGTTGTATTTATCGATGAGCGATTGCTCTTCGATATCGAGTTTCTTGTTGCGGTTGTCCTTATGCTCTTGCGAGCTAAGGTGGGCGTTGTAATCGCGCTCTTCGCTGTTTCCTTCGAAGTGGCGCGTGCATTGGAAACAGCGACGCATCAGCTGTACTTGGCGTGCAAACGCGCTTCGTCAGCTTCTCGCGAGGCACGATGGGCCGCTTGAGTAGCCCTCGTGCTATGCATGCGAGCAAGGCGCTCTTTCACACGCTTCGGAACCAAACGGTTTTCGATGCGGTGGACCGTCTTTTGAATGCTATCCAACTTGTGAAGAGCTGAGATGGGCATACCTCCACCGCTGTGACTGGGCGCGGCGTGGTGTTTCGCCTTCTTCGGGCCTTTGCTCCCGCTCTTGACGAACTTCCCACCCTTGCCTCGCTTCCGTGCTGCCATGATTGTCTCCTATTCCGTGGAATAACTCAGGGTCAATGCGTTGCTTGGGCTGATGCCAAGTACAACGCGGTTTTCGTTTTCGCACCAGCTACACCGTCGGGGATGAGCCCATGGGCAGCTTGAAAGCTTTTGATAGCGGCAACGCTCCTAGGGCCAAGATTGCCGTCTTCTTGGAGCTTGGGCGAGGCGCCAGTGAGATTCAATGCGTGTTGAATCTGACTGTTGGTCATCGTCAAAGCTGACGCGGTGCTGACGGTTTGGCCGGCCGCATTGGGAGCCGTATCGTACGGGCCCAGCTCGGTTTGCGTTTTGGTGCTGTAGGCCGGGGGAATCTTCCGATTGGGAGCCGTATCGTACTTCCCCAACTCGGTTTGACTCTTTGAGCTATAGACGGGACGCGGGCGTATCGTCACTTGACCGCTGGCGGGATTGCCGTTCTGGACCGCGGCACCAATGGGGCTGTTCCCACCTGCCAACTTGGTCAAAGCGTCCGACAAGGCTTGCTTGGTAGCTGGGCCGGCATTGCCGTCCACCTGCAAGTGAGCCGCTTTTTGGAAGGCTCGAATGCAATTACTGGTCTTTGGACCCAACTTGCCATCTTCTACGAGTGGCGGTTTGGAAAAACCAAGTGCGTTCAGAGCGTGTTGAACGTCCTTGAGTGTTCCCACCCCGAGACTCGAAGAGCCCGCCGGACTAACCACGATAGGTGGAGGTTGGAGCACTTCACCTTGTGAGTTGACCTGAACGGTATTCGGAGGGGCGTACACCACCCCTTTACCCGAAACGGTGGTTGGCACCGGAATCTGCTTGGCCGGTGGAGCCGATGAGGTCGCTGTTGCCTGGGCGCGAGTGACCGTCTTTGGAACTGGCGTGGTGACTTTGATGGGCACTCCCCCAGCGCCAATGACATTCACGGATTGAAAGTCACTTGCGGTTGGCTTCTTCAGCTTCTTCCAACCAAAGTAACTAACTGCTGCTCCGGCTGCTGTGAGGAGTACCTTGCTTATCATAGACTACCTTTACCATTAGCAGTTGCGATTGCTTGCGACTGCCCCTCTTCGGTTGGAACTTTTCGAATTGCGTCCGCTTCCTTCTTCTTTTCTTCGACGATGGCAGCGAACTGTGAGCTGATTACTAGGGCTTCTTCCTTCGTAATCTTGCCCATTGAGACTAGAAGCTCAAGGTCTTGCGGGCTAATCTTCATCGCAAAGACCTCTAGCAACTTCGCGCGATTGGACTTCTCATCGAAGACCTCGTGACCCGTCATGCGATTAACGAGCAACGGCACCGCGTCAATGATGGCCTTGCGTGTTTGCAAGTCTTGGGCGGCCTTGTGCTCTTCCAAGACAAGCTCGCGACGCTGTTTGCTCATATCGAGCATGGCGTCTTTGACCACCTCAACTGCTTCGAGTTGAGACTTGATAGACTGTTGGACCAGTCCGGTTGGACCGAAACACATTGCAATGACGTCACGCGCCAATTGCATGTTCTGATTGACCAACTCCGCGTTTTGACGGTCCTTGGTCTCATTGTGTTTCATGAGCTGCCCTAGCAAACCGGCTGGGGTTGGCTCATGAGCAGACATCATGGTCTCCGTCCGTGACATGACTGTCCCGTCCGAAGTGGTGAAGTGGAAGGGGTTGTGCGGCTCATTGCTTCCAAAGAAGGCAACGAGCTTGAACGTTTGAAGGCCAGGTAGGTCCTGGCTATACCCTTCAGCCCGACCAATCAAGTGGTCTGCTAGCTCTTTGGCGTTGACGGTACCTTCGAGGGGCTTAGTCGTGACCTCTTCAGTCGCGCCGCCAATGCCTTTTAGGTGGAGTAGGGCAATAGCCGAACAGCCTTTACCGTCAATCACTTCGGCAATGACCGAAGCGACCCATTGTTCTACGGTTTGACGTCTCTTTGACATCATTTACCCGCTGCTAGAATCGCCAAAGCTTCTTGCCAGTCTTTGGGATAGCGATGAGAAAGTGCTACCAAAAACATGGCGCGTTCACTGGGCAGTTCCATTGCCGCCACGAACTGGTCGCCAGCGAACCCAAGTGAGTAGCTCTTCAGGAACAGAGCAAGGCTGTTGTCATCGCTCTTGGTGAGCATCTCACGCAGCTTGCTTGCTTCCATACCGCCAATCGTGTTTCCCTGGCTCATGTATCAGCGCTCCTTGTATCTGTAACTTTATTCTGTGGAATACCGGTACCGTTAGCAACGGTGCCAGCGGTTGACTTTTCTTGCTCTTGAGCCGACGCTGCCTCTTGAATGGCTTCTTCTTGCAGCATCGTCACCCGCTCGCGTAACGCAGCGGCTTTCTTGGTTGCCGTCCAGCCTTCGAAGCCTTCTGCTGTGGCTAGGATGGCAGGAATGTTTTTGCTGGCGAGAGCTTTTTGATAGATGGCTTCGTGCTCATCCTGGACCGCTTGCGGCCTACCACGCCACTCCGCACGACGCTTGAGCATCGCAGCCTGAGCTTTGAGACCATGGTCAGCAAAGAGCTTTGCTTCTTGCATGAGAAGCGCGGGCTCATGACAATGCTCCATGGCTTTACGGTAACGCTCATCCCGTGAGGGAGTGAGTTCTCCGAAGTCTTTCTTGCTCAGTTCCTTCCAAGCAAGGGCGCCGCCACCGACTAGCAATAACGTTAACGGGTCGAACATTGTATCCTTTACACGACCAAGTTACGGTCGTCTTTTTCACTCTTTGCGAAGAAACCGATGACTGGCGCAATGGCCACGAGATTGACAGTGAACGGACTGTGCTGAGCCCAGAAAAACTTCTTGGCTTCAGGTTCACTCAGAGCGTGAAGGTATTGCTTGTGCCCCTTCAGGTCATTGTTTTCCCAAGTTTCGTAGACCGCGCAGTACAGTTTACGCTTGTCCCACTCCTTGAGAATGACGCGACACCCAAACTTGCAGTCTCTGCAATGCAGCTCTGGAAGCTCTTTGGTGTCGCCAAGCTCGACGGGCGGATTGAACCCCTCGGGGATTAAGCCAATCTTCTTGCACCGCGGGCATGCAAACATGGCCTTAGCGTTTATTCCCTTTTCGTGGAAACGGCGCCTATCTTCACCCCCGAGGAGTGTCCACGTGCCAGCAACAGGGTTGATGCTGACCAGTTCACCCTCGGGGGTTCTCATCGCCACCCATTCTTCACATGGGAATTCGATTAACTGAACCGATTGAGTAGCAGCGCTAGTCATGGTATCATTATCCTCATCCGAAAACATATTCCGTGGAATGGGCTCAAGCAGCCTTCGGCGGATTCTCTTTCGTGTACTGTTCGATGAGCCATGCGGACAATTGAGCACGCTTGTCACCGGCTCTAGCGTTCTCGCCAATCTTCTTGGCAAGTGCCATTGCATGTTGGTCACCTGCACGAGAGCATTCCACGATAGCTTTCGCCCCGTGAATCATCTTGTGCAGAATCTGAGCCTTATTGGCAAGCGCTTCGGCATGGTGGGGCAAGCCCTCCGCGCCGAAGAGTTGTGCCGCTTTCATGAGCTTCTGCGGGCTATTGCAGCGACTCATGAGGTCGCCATGAACGGCGACACGTTGCGGAGTGACTTTCCCACGGAGCGCGAGACTCTGTGGTGTGACTGGCAAGACTGCTGGTGACGTTCGGCGTTTCTTGACAGCACGATGCGCCAAGAAACCTCCCCCGCCCAGCAATAGCAAAAGGGGAAGCATGGCGACTAGATGAGCTTGCCGAGAGCCTGCTTGGAGGCCGCGTAGATCTGTTTGGCGTAGAGGACGTAATCCGTGGGGTCTTCGCTGGTCGCGCCAGAGTTCTGGAGCGTTGCCGCGGCCACTGCTTCCACGACATCACCAATCTGCGCGTGGTCGCCGTCGGCCATGGCCGCGCCGCTCGCAGTGTTTTCGGTGATGAATTCGTCGGCAATTGCTCGCGCAGTGTCGGCGAGGTTGGCGTAGTCGGTTGCAGTGAATGAACCGACGAAACGACCGGACATAAGTCCAGACAAAGCGCCAGCAACACACGAGTTCTGAATAACGGTAACGGCCATTGTCTTCTCTCCCTAATTATGCCACGGAATTCCGTGGCTGTTCTTGAATGCCATGCATGCCACGGACGCGGCTTGGACATTCCCAAGTACCGTTTCCGTGAAGAATCAGAATGTGAAACATCGTGCCCCAGCCATCCGTGACGTGACGGAAGACGGGCATGGCGACTTTGCCTGCCTTACGCAATTCGGCGACTCGGGCTGCAACGAAACTCTTGCAGTCTCCATGTCCGCGGCGATAGAGCGTCGGCGTGGTCTCCCATGCTGCGCCAGAAGGCATCAGCCGGTAAAAGACCTTCGTATCATAGAAAGGCTTCATGTTAGGACACACGTCCCAACAGATTAGATTCAACTCGATAAGACAATCGAGAAGCGCCCGTAAGGCAATGGAGTTCTGAATCTTCGATGCACGCGGGTGGAACGCGCCACCAATGTAAAACTCCACGCCTTGCAGGCGCATCTTCGCTCGTCCGACTTTGGATGCACAATCACGAATGACCTTCCGCGCAAGTTGACCCTCTTTCGAACCTGGGTTCACGAGAATCGGCGGGAGAGCAAACGCAATCTTCATCTTAAAGTCCTTTCATCAATCCTTCAGGAGTCGCCAGGTCTTACTGACCGTAACCACCGGCCATGGTGGACGGGCCCTGCAGGGTGATGATGAACTGGTAGCTGTTGCCAGCCGTGTAGCCCGGGGGCAACACGCCAGTGTACGCGCCAGCCGACGTGGCGCGGTTCTGCGGGTCGAGACGGGGCAAGTCGAGCATGACGCCCATCGAGCCAGCGCCGTACGTGTAGGCGTCTTCGGTGCCGCCCACGAACACGTTGACGTTCGCGACCTGCAACGTGGACACGAGAATGAAACCGGGAACCGGTGCATTCATGACCACGCGCTGGCCCTTGATTGACGTCGAGGGGTTCTGGGTGAACGTCGGGATGTTGCTGGCCGTGCCCAGCACGAGGTTCGTGGTCGGGGAGAACGAGAAGCTGTAACGCTCCACCTTCACCGTCGAATCACGATTGGGGTCCAACAACATCGTACGAGCGGCAGTGCTCGACGGGTTGCGCAACTGCATGGCCTTGGCAGCGTGCGCCGCATGCGCGGGATGGGCCGGGTGAGCGGGGTGAGCCGGGTGAGCGGGATGACGACGACGATGAGCACCGAAGCCGAACTGGTCGTCTTCCGCGCCATAGCCGTATTCGTCACCGAAGCCGTAGCCATAGCCCATGTCCGCGCCGTAGCCGAAACCGGGAAGGCCCATGTTCGCCGACGGGTCGACGGACGACTGAAGGCCGAAGCCATAGCCGTAGTCATCGCCGAAACCGAAGTTGTTACCTTCGGGAAGGGCGCCCATGAGCATGGCCAGAGCCGGCTCGCGCATAATCAATTGACCTGCATTCATTGTGAACCACCTTGTTGAAAGAGACCCACAGAGATATTCCGTGGAATCTTACAACACGTTAGCCCCGGGTCCTCGGTTTTCCGAGAAGTCCGGGGCGTATTCACCCTTTAAGGGCACCGCGCGACGGTGTTTCCGTTATTCGGCTCTCCGATTCTCCAGCGCGCTCAATTGAGGGACAGGCTACAGGTACTTGGAGGCTTCGACGAGTTGGTCTTGCGCCGCGGCACCGAAACCGACGCCGGGACCGACCAGGGGAACGCCACCATATCCCATTCGATGGCCGCCAAAGCCCATACCTGCACTGCCACTGCCCAGCTCTTCGAAGTCGCCCTTGACGTGCAAGCCGCTCTTGAAAAACGACTCGAACGTGCGAACCGCGGCCGAACCGCCAGCAGCAATGCTGGCAATCTTCAGCAACTGACCGCTTTCGCCGCCGACCTGAAGACCAACGAGACCGAGACCGACGGAAACGAGACCGTCTACGGGGAGATTGACTCCGAACACCTTCTTGTCGAGACCGCCCAATGCGGCAGACATCAGACCGATGCCAGCACCGGTTGCAGCTGCAATGAGCCAATCCTCCCCTAGCTGCACCGCTTCATCGGGGTTGATGGTTCCGAGCCCGTGTTTCATCCGTCCGTAGTATGCCGTCAATGAGGTAGCCATGGTGTTTTCCTTCTCCTATCCTAGAATGACTGTCTCCCGGCCGCTAGGACGGGGTCGCCTGTAGTGTTGATGACCGTATTCCGTGGCATATCTTTCTTCGCCTCGCGCCACTTGTGTACCATGCGATACATCGCAATGGTGGTACACGACTGGCCCAATGCTCGAAAGTCGGACGCCAACCCGTGAGGGTTATTGGAGTCCTGAATGCTCAGTGCATAAAAAGCAGCGGCCGCCACCCAATCCATGGGAATGCGGCCTGCCAAGTCCAACCCGCCTAGGTCGGTATCCACGAACGCGAGTAAAGCGCCCATAGCAGCGCCTTCAGCGTTGTGCCGTAAGCCCACCACTGCCGACTCAACGGCAGTAGCTTTCGGCTCAGGCCCCTTCAATTCCTGGAACCACTGTTTTAGTGACTGTGGTGCAGTCGGAGAGGGTGGACTGATAGAGTCCTGCCTGTAAGGAACTAGGGAAGGGAACGAGGGGTACGTGTACGCGCGCCCGTACGGGACTAGTCCATTCATGCAACCTGTTAGTCTAGCACAACGCGAATTAAAAGTCAAGCGATTATTCCGTGGAATTATTGCCGTTTTCTTCCGTGTCTTCCTCCTCTTCTTCCCCCTCCTCATTGCCGCCATAATCACGCTCTGGCGGCCGCCCTTGCTCATTCTCTTTCAAACGTTGCAAGGCGTCTTCCTCACTGATGCCGAAGAGGCCAGTGGGTGTCATCTTGAAGAACTGTGAGACTGGAGCCGGACCATTGCGGTTCTTCCGCACGTGTAGGCGTCTCGGGTCCTCGGGATTGTCACCCCAGACCTCAAACATCATTGTCGCGTCCACCGCGTGTTGCATCTTATTGAGTCCGGCATGGTCGCCGCCCTTGGTCACTTGGTTGATGACAATGCAAGGGGACTTAATCTTGACCGCATAGTCCTTGAGTCGCTGACAGATAATTACGGCTTCGTGAGCGTCTTCACCTGCCCACTTAGTCACAGAATCCAAGACAATCAAACAAGGCTTGTAGTGCAGGATAATCGCGCCAATGTCATGGTTCACACCACCCATGGCCTTGACAATGCGTATCTTGTTGGCGTGTTCAAGGTGCAAGCGTGAAGCTGTATCCTTCAGCTCGACATCTTCTTGTTCATTGGCAATGTAGAGCGCTTCTTTGCCGAAGTGGCCAGCGAAGAAGTTGGAGAGCATTAGACAGAGAGTTGTCTTGCCAGCGCCAGGGTCGCCCGCTAGCAAGTTTACCGAGGTCGTAACGACACCTGGGTTTTCCGGCGGGCCGAAGCATCGGTCCACAATGCCCGTTACAATGCGCTCGACAACCCCGAGCTTAGCATCGCTCAGTAAAACCGTACTGTCTTCAATGCTGACAGTGCTGGCAATGCTCCACATCCGGCACTTGGGGTTCACACACTTGTACTTGCCCTCGGGAAGCTGTGAATTGCAGTGGATGCACTTCACCGGCCATTCCTTCCCGGAGATTCCACGGAATGTTCCTGCCAGTCTTCGGTCATTCGGAGGTCAACCTTCACATAAACCAACGGACCCTCTTCGTTTCCGTTCTCTTCAGGCAGGTTTGCAATGCAGAAAACGTGTAGCGGCCCCAATCGGAAACCAAAATTAAGGGCCCGACCCTCCCTTGTGGGCTTAATCTTGGAACGTGTTTTGAACTGCATCTCCGAACGCTTCATTAGAGAGTATCCTAACGTTTTGGGTGGGTTGACAATCTATGGATAACCTGTTAATATCAAAAGCTTATTGGATGGAGAGAATCATCTTTCCACCCGATACATTCCGCGGAATGAACCGCGAAACGGAAGTGGATACCAATATGTCTGGAAGAAAGAACCGAGATAGCGTGAACGGCGAGACGGAAACCACCCTCGAAGCTGACGACCTCAGTGAAGAGGTGACGAATCCGCTCGAAGTCGAAGCGGACGATGACGAAGCTGAGGAATTCCAGTTTGACGCGGCATTACTTGCCTCGGCCCCTCAAGGCACCAAGCTCGTTGACCTAGCTCCCGACTTCGTTCGCCCCGAGGGCTTCTTGATGGTGCCCCGCATCAACAAGAAGACGGGAGAAATTGCTCCCATGACGGCGACCTTCGCCGGCATTCTTCACGATATCGTGCCGTGGACTGACAACCGCGGAAAGGCCCGAGTGTGGTTCGCTTGTGAAGCCACGACTGACATTCCCGGTGCGTTCTTCACCGGGAAAGACGAGAACAATAAGGACTTCACCAAGCCAATCACCAAGGGCACTCGCATTGGTATCTCTGGCTCAGGCGCTATCAACGCGCTGAAGGCCAAGAAAGGTCACTTCATTGCTCTGCACTGGACGGGCAAGAAAGTGGCCGTGAAAAACGGTGACATGTGGGACGTGAAGGCCAAGGTGAGCGAAGCTCCCGTGGTCGAACAACCCAAGGCGTGACCGGTTTTCGCCTGCCGTTAGCGTGTTGAGCGTACCACGGCGCGGGAGTACCAGTCCTAAACCGCCTAGGGGCACTAAATAGGGAACGGCCCCCGAGTGTTCAAGCACCGGGGGCCGCATTGACGTTTTGGAAGAATTGTCGCTCACCCAATACGCCTTATTGTTATGGGTAGAATAGCAAAGAAACCGCGCTCTGTCAAGGGGCAGAAGGCAGGGAAACCTGCTCCGCGGTACACTATCCGTAAGGACGCGCTTAACCGTCGCTATGCCATTGACAAGCGTACGGGCAAGCGAGTTGCTGTCTCGAAGGCAGAAAAAGAGCGCCAGAAGCTCAAAAAGGCAGCTCAGCAATTCCGTGGAATAAAGCCTAAAAAGGCTCCACAGAAGACCGTAGCACGTAAACAACCGAAAGCTCCCAAGGTTGACCGCACTGCCGCTGCTAAGAAAGGGTGGGAGACTCGAAAGGAACGGACACGGCAAGCGAAGGTTGAGAGAAAAGCCAAGCTCGTTGCGGACCTCGCCACTGGCGCACGCAAACGCGAGGACATCAGCGAATCTGAGCTTCCAACTCCAGTTCCGATTGTCGCGCTCTTAGGCGCACTCATCCCAGAAGGGATGCGTATGCGGACGGTTGACGGTCTCGTTGACCGAGTGGAGGCGTACCCCAAAGTCGCAGTCGCCGCTGAGAACGCTTGGAACGTTCTGCAACGTGACAGCTACGGCCATTCTGTTGGGGAAGGGCCTACAATGGCGGGCTCTCAATTCGATAAAGACCACGGGAAAGGGACCGGCGACTACATTCGTTATCAAGTCTTCGCCCGAGCCCGTGACCTTCAAGACATTGAACAGCTAGTCGAGAACATTGTGGATACCGATGATGATTACTCATCTCGCGAGCTATATACCCTCTTCTTTAGCCCGGATGTAGCATGACCATGCAAGTATTCAAACGCAAACCGTGGGTCGTCACTACAGGTAAAGGTCTGGTCTACATCGTCATGGCTCATAGTCATGAATGGGCGCAGACCTTGTTTCAAAGAGAATGTCCCGGCGCTGAAGTCGCATCGATTATTCAAGCCGAAGAAGTCATCTAGTTAAGGATAGGCAATGAAGCGCTACCAGATAGTGATACAGCACGAAGTCATCATGTACGCGGAATCAGCTAAGCAGGCTCAAGAAAACCTGCTTGAGACTCCGTTCGTGAAGGCCCGCACGAATCCCAAGTGCGTATCAGTGACTCAGATTCCACTGCCCGCCGATGAGCCTCAAACCCCGCTCATTGACGAACGAAGAGCCCCTGGCACGTGAAGATTGAGCATGCGTACCAAGGGAACGGAAAAACCTGTTCACGTTGCGCATGTCCTCGAAAAGCTCATCGGGGAACTCGCGAACGGGAATATAAGCGGCCGTCAATATCGTACTTTGGTGTCGACGGGGAAGGTCAGACTGACCGCCTTGGACAGACTAAAGGGATGGGCGGTTATCCCGGCAAACACCGTTACATCATGCTCTGCGCGTCCGACGAATCGGGCCGTGAGTACGTTGTCAGAAACCCGAAAGGGTTAAAGACCAGAGAATGTCTCGACTTCTTTCTGAGTTTACCGACCCGTAACGCCAAGTTCTTTGGCTACTCGACTGGCTACGACCTCACGAAGATTCTTGAGGACATTCCCGACCATATCCTGTACCGATTGATTCGGCCGGAGCTTAGGCGTGTCATGCGAGGAGGGCGCAAAGTCCTCGCACCCGTCTACTGGCCAGCCAAGAATCCTAAGTACGCGCTCAATTGGATGAATGGGCGCTTCAGCGTCAAAGGGGTACGGGGCAAGATTACGGTAGTTGACCCCAACACGGGTGGACCAACTACCAAGTACAATTGGGGGCCCGCCGTCGTTATCCACGATGTGTGGAAGTTCTTCCAAGGCAAGTTCACGGCTGCTTTGGAGGATTGGAAGGTTCCCGACCATGTGTCCGCGGATGAACGTAAAGTCATCCTGGACAAGATGCGGGAGATGAAAGACAAGCGTGCTGACTTCGACCGGCTAACTGAGGAGGAGATTAGCGCCTATTGCTTCGAAGAGTGCCGCTACATGGCGACACTCGCTCGCAAGCTCACCGAAGCCCACGATAAAGCCAAGATACCGCTGAAAAACTACTTCGGTGCGGGCTCTAGCGCCGAAGCAATGCTCTTGGTGATGAATGTCAAAGAGCATATCAAGACAGCCCGTGCTCAAAACCCCGTCCCACATGACGTGGAATATGCTCAGAGATGTGGGTTTTTTGGCGGCCGCTTTGAGAACGGGCGTATTGGGCCGGTTACAGGCACTGTCTATGGCGAAGACATCTCGTCAGCCTATCCCTATCAGCTGGTCACGTTACCCTGCCTGATACACGGCACGTGGGAGCACGTCACAGACCGACGAGCTATCACCAAAGGGAGAACAGCCATTGTCCGCTACACGCTACAGGAGCCCACGGTTAAACGACCCTGGGCTCCTTTTCCGTTTCGGCTCAAGAATGGCAGTATCGCGTTTCCAGAAACGAGCGGCGGCGGGTGGATATGGCGCGATGAATACCTAGCGGGTGAGAAGCTCTTTGAAAACGTCCAGTTTGAAGAAGCTTGGGTCTATCACTGCGATTGTGACTGCCAGCCATTCAAAGACATTCCGAAGTACTACGCGGCTCGCATTCTCATTGGCAAAGAGGGGCCGGGCATTGTCATCAAGCTCGGGATTAACTCTTGCTATGGCAAGACTGCACAGACCGTAGGTGGCGAGCCAGGTACCTTCCAATCGTGGATGTGGGCTGGTATGATTACGAGTGGATGTCGAGCTCAAGTCCTCGAAGCGATGGCAGCTCACCGAGACTTAGACAACTTACTGATGATTGCCACTGACGGTATCGCTACTCTTGAAAAGCTCACTCTCCCGCAGCCACGCGACACGGGAACCAACTGGATACCTTGTCCAGAGCCGGACCCTAAAGACCTGGCTGAGTCGCCAGAGGTATTCAAGCGCGATGGGCCTCAATGGCTCGTCAACAAGCCTCTAGGCGGATGGGAAGAGAAAGTCCTCAAAAACGGGCTCTTCCTTGCGCGGCCTGGTATCTACTTCCCTCTATCACCCACCAAAGCAGACATTAAACGCATTCGAGCCCGTGGGGTGGGGCGTGCAGCTGTATGGGACAACTGGGCGAAGATAGTAGAAGCCTACGAGAAGGGTGAAGACGGAATCCGTATCCAGAATCTGAGTCTATTCCGTGGCATAAAAACCAGCATCACCCGTAGTGGCAAACCGGGCTCATTCACCTATAAACGGTCTGACCAATACGGACGTTGGATTAACCGCCCAGTGGACATGACCTTCAATCCAATGCCCAAGCGATTGAAAGAGGTCAAAGAGGGCGGGCGATTGCAACTCAGACGGGTAGAAGGTCAAAGCGCTCCCTACGACAAGGGAATTCTCTCGCCCGAAGCACTCCTACTGTTGCAACAGACTATCGAAGAGAGCGAACAACCTGATGGGGGCGACCTCACCGATGCCTGGGATGAATAATGACGAACCAAGTAGATACACACGGCATTCAAGCGCAGGAGATGATTCTCAAGGCGCTCAAAAACATGGGGCATGATACCACATGTGGCGCATGCATGGCACTCGCCTTCACTGGCGACGTCATCGGTACTCATAGCTGTAAAAAGGCTATGCCAGTCACAACCGACAATGGGGAAACCCTCACTATCGACCATATAATCAAGGCGCTTAATGACTATCGAGGTGAATTCGAGGGTGCATTAGACCACTTGTTCTTCTTACAGGCCATCATTGCTGTGAGTCTTAGAGACAACGGCATGCCTAAGAAGGCTTACTTACAAGGCTGTAGCAAAGCGTGGGATGGTGACGATAAACCGCCACGCGAAACCATTCCACGGAATACCCACTAAGGAAACACATAATGACCAGTATACTCAAAGAACTCGGCGAATTCGAAGGGCTCAGTCAACTCGTGTCGGTCTTTGCCGACAAGATGCGCGTCAGACTCTGGGAAAAGATGCAAGAAGGGGTCAAAGGTTGGGCTGACCGCGACAATAGCGATACGGTATTGGACGACATGCGCGAGAGATTGAGTCTCGCGGTGACTAAGTACCTCGATGGCGACCGAAACCAGATAATCGACATTGCCAATCTCTCGGCCATTATCTGGCTTCACGAGTCGGCCGATGAGCGCGCTATCCCTTATCTCGGGTGAAACGCTTTGCGACGAATGTACAGGGGAAGGGATAGTCAAAACGGCTGACGGTTGGGAGGTCTGCGAAACCTGTTTCGGAGTCGGTTCGGTCAAAGCCGGGCCGGCCTACCCTCCCACGTGCGCCATGTGCGGAACCCCTCTCAAGTGGTCCGGTAGGGGAGGGTACCACCCTTGCCTACAGCACCCCCGGGCCAGAGTGGTATACTACTTGCAAGAGACTAGCCCAGACTGTCCGGCCGGCTGGCCCCTCTGTAGGTGCGGGGAGCCGGCTGTAGGTGGGAAGCCTACTTGCGGACCGTATACCTGTAACACCGAGCTAGCCAAGGCCGGGGGCCCCACCCCCGGGGACGGAAACCCTAGTAGTTTCGCATACTTAGCTGATGTAGGTGGATATCCTACCTTTTCGTCATATGCCGTGGAATATTCTCTAACCCCCGTCCGTATAACCTCACATGAAACAGACGACGATAGCTCAAAGGGGTTTGGTTCGGATGGTAACGGAACCGGCCTGGGATGGGTCAACCGATACCCACTTTTCCGTTTATAACGGAAACGAAGCCCTCGAAGCTGTAGCGTCAGTCTCGGCTCGCGTAGCGTACTACGTAGCTTACTCTAGTTTCCGCTTTCACTCTAAAGGGGTTAAGTCATGACTATCACACACACTGTCACCCGAAACCAGTTACTTATCCAAAGCCGCGCCTACCTTGACGCATGTGAGCGCGACTTTGAAGCGGCCCAAGCTCGCCTAGACAAGGCCCGGCGCATCCTAGAACACTTGTCAGAGGGCAAGCCCTGTGCCATGTGCCCGACTCCCGAGCTAAACGAAACCGCCCCACGGGCCGACCGCTTTGCAGCGAGAGTGGACGCCTTGCTTATGGCCTCCTACGTCGAAGAAACTAACAGGGAAGAATAATCCCCCGGCCGGCGTAGAATCGTGTATACTAGGGCAGGAGAAACGAACATGAGAAAGCCGCTTTTCGGTCATACGAGTGAGGAAACCGCCTACCTGATAGAGGATTACCCCTATGGTCGGCTCCGTTGCCAGCGGAAAGTCTGGCTAGAATCGGACCCCAAAAAAGGCGTTCGTTTCGTGGCTCAAACCAACAATCCTAAAAACGGCCGTTGGAACAAGCCGCACAAGTCCACTTATTCCGATGTGGCTGGATGCCTTTATCTGGACACTGAAAACCATGTTCAGTGGGCCTCTATTACCGCCTATTCCAAGCCTGAGGATGCGTTAGCGTTCGCCCGAGACTTTGGAAAAGGCTCCGTAGGGGCCGACCGGTTTCTATACTGGGCCATGCAAAAAGCGAAGCTTTCGCAAGCTTTGGCCGACGGTAAAGCTCACTTTACAGTGAACGGCGAAAAGCAGGAACGCTCGGAAACTGACAAGGCACGAGACGTGCAAGAGGCCCAAGTGTGGGTGCAAGTGGTAGAGCTTTTAGTAGCTCCCTAGGGAAGATATTCCACGGCATACCGTAAGATAAGACAGAGATTAAGATGCCAAGCCAAGCCGAACAGTTCCTAGATGCCTACATAGAATGCGCGCTCTGGTCGTCCACCGATAACTCGGACGACTCGGGGGGCAAGCCACTTGACGATAACTATGGCCCCGATGACCTCGCCCCGGAGTGTCTAGCCGAGTTTAAGCGTGACTGTGAAGCCTTTCAAGAGGCGAACGCCGATGACTTGACAGACTATGACCCCGAGCAGGCCGGGCATGACTTTTGGCTGACGCGCAACGGGCACGGGGCCGGCTTTTGGGACCGCGGCCTAGGCGAACTAGGGGACCGGCTTTCCAAAGCCTCTAAAGTTTACGGTTCCGTTGACCTTGTAATCGGGTCCGACGGCAAGATTCACTGCTAAAGGAAACTCCCATGTATAAGGTCCAAAAGTACCGGCCGGCGCTCGTCAAGGATGGTATCCTAAGGGTATCAGACAAGTCAGCAGACTGTTTTGAGAATGCGCGAGCCATATTCTTCGCCCTGCTAGCGAACCTCCCTCACGAGGAGGTCCACCTTATCTTACTGAACGGTCGTTCCGAGGTCATTGGGACCGTCAAGATAGCTCAGGGTGGGTTACACGGATGCGCCTTGACGGCTCGTGACGTGCTTTGCCCGGTGGTAGCAGGTGGGGCGGCCGCCTTTATCATGGGTCACAATCATCCGAGCGGAGACCCGGCCCCGAGTCATGACGATATCACCATGACCGAACACATCAAAAAGTGTGCCAGTCTTATCGGAATTCCCCTAGTGGACCACATTGTAGTGTGTCCAGAAGTCCGCCTAGCGCGCTCAGTGTTGGACCCATGACCACTAAAACCCACCTAGTAACGTTCACTTTTGAAGCTCCGGCCCTTTGGGCGAGCGCGTTCGTGAATGCCGACCTAACCGGCCTCGACTTTTACGGGCCCGATTGTGTGGCCGAATTCGAGGCATGGGTCGAAGCTAACCCCGGGAAAAACGTGGTAGAATGCTCTGACGAGCCCCATATCGGGCGCTGGAATGGCCTGCAAACCGAGCTACTCACCTACAGTTACCTTGTGGAGTGTCCGCTAGTCAGCCTGACTGACCTAGCGATAGACCCGGCCGCCAGTGTGCGCACCTTGCCCGCCGATTACGAGCCTTGCGCCATGTGCGGGTTTGACCATGCCTACGAGCAAACCGAGGCCCGTGAATGGCACTTGAAAAAACCTGAACATTCCGAGGAATAAAACCTCTCTCTCCACCGTATAACCCTATTGACACCCGGTAGAAAGCCCTGTATGGTGAAACTCCAACGGGGCGTGTTACCCAAAACTGATTAAGGATACGTCCCCCAATGAGCATCGCAAAAGGTAAAGTTACTCCCATGGCAACACCCGCACAATCCGTCACGAACCCCGTCGAGCTGAGCAAGATTCATGCCGACTTCTCCTGGAACTCGCGTGCTGAGCGCAATATCCAGGATATGGCCGACACTGAAAACGCCGGCTTCGAAGTTTGGGCCCGCGGCATCGGCCAGAGCGGCCAGCTGTCCGCTTGTATTCTACGGAATACCAACGGGCTTCTCCTGAACGGCAAGAAAACCGACAAGCCTTTCGAGCTTATCGTCGGCTTCCGGCGCTTCAAAGCCATCTCGCTTCTCAACTCCGGCCAATACTTGGCAGACGCCAAGAAAGAAAAGCGCAACGTCGTGGCCAATATCCCGGACGGGACCATCCTGGCCGAGGTTCGGGACATCAAAACCGAGGTGGACGCGCGCATCCTGAACGGCGTAGAAAACACCGGTCGTAAAAACCTCAAGGCCGCTGACCTCGCGTTCCTGGTTCGCGACCTGCAAAAGGACGGCATGTCCCAAGTGCCAATCGCCGAAGCCCTGAGCATCACTCAGGGGTGGGTTAGCAAGCTTCTGCAAGTGGCCAGCCTGCCGCAACCGGTCCTCGACCATTGGCGCGACGCCAAGCCGATTGCGCCAGTCACCACGAAAGACGGCGTGTTCAAGCTCGAAGCCGACACGAACGGCAAAGCCGTTACCAGCCGCGAATTGACCGAGCCCGAGATGCGCGCTCTGGCCGGCCTGAAAGGCACGCCCGAAGAGATTACGGCGCGCTACATTCGGATGGTGAAGCCCACCCCGCAAGGTGACGGGCCCGGCGCCAACGAAACGACGCAAGACAAGGTCAAGCAAGAAGTCCAGCACATTGCTGGTCTCATGGGTTGCATGGTGCGCGCTGGCGTACTCGCCAACGAATCGCTCGATTGGAATCGCGTCATCGGCCCCAAGAAAAAGGGGTATCCCATCGATTGCGGTAAGGACGACTCACAAGAGCGCCTCTTGGAGTTGGGCGACGCTGCCCGCGAAGCATTCGAAAAGGAAGTCACCAAGGGCGGCCGGGGGAGTGCAACGGAAACCAGTGCCACCCCGACGGCCAACTGACTTGATTGGGCAGGCTCCGCTGGTCTCACAACCGTGAGACTGGCGGACTGCCCGTCCCACCCCTCCAAAGGACCGATACCATGGCCAACGAATTGGAAAAAGTGCTCTCTCGGCTTCGAGTGACCGTCAAGTCACGAGAGGTCATCATTACCCCCGCCAGGGGCTTCCCGGCCGGCTCGCGTCTCTGGCGGGTCAGCCTAGAACGGGCTGTCAAGGGCGAAGAAAAGCCGCTACGGCTCGGCTTGACCCTGCTGGCGAAAAACGAACCGACGGCCGCTGAAGTCGTAGCCTGCCTAGCTCGCGACGTCGAAGCGGGGGAGCTGTCATTGTGGGACTTCGGGCTTGCCTTCGGCAATGGCAAGACTGACCCGGCCACCGAAAGCATGCACAAGACCTGCAAGCGAATCGGCCCGCGCGTGAAACGGTTCTTTGGGGACGGCTGGGCCAAAGTGGTCACACAAGCCCCAAAAGCCGCTTGACGGTCCTTAGGGCGGGTCATTCCACGGAATAACCCTCCCGCTAGGAAACTCAAGCAATGCAGGGGACGTGAGGCTTTCTCAAGCTATCACCAAGCCGCGCGGCGCGAGATAAAGATACACCAGGGAAGGGATACGGATACCATGACACGGGAACAGCATGAGAAAACCAGACTCCTAGATAGAGCAGAAGCCGAATGGCTAGAGTCCTACGGATGGCGCAAAGAAAACGGCCATTGGCACCATCAATCGGCGCCGTTTCAGAGCGAGCGCGGTTGGTCACAAGTGGAAGCCATGGCTTACACCAAGGCCGAACCGCTTCGCTTTGGGGCTAACCTCCGGTTTGCGGGGGCACGCCGATGAGCAAGCAACCTCCCAAGTCGCTAGCCGAAGCCATCGAACGGCTACACGCACGCAACAAGCAACTCAGCGCTTTCCTAGGTGAGAGCGAAACTGCCGTTAACCGGGTAGCCAATGCGCCCGATAGCACCCTCGAAGATGCCACCGAACGCGCTCGCAAGTATTGGGACAAGTTGGAAGGCCGCCGCTCGTCAGTCCCACCTCAGGCTAAGGTGAGCCCGTGAACGCTCCGTGTTTCATCCTAGGCATGCTTAGCGTCCACCTCGGGACGGCCCGAACCTATACCGTACGAATCAAGCATAGTCGAGAAAGGTTCAAGCCGACCAGGCTCTATGCTCACTTACCAGAGCACCGCACATTCATCGTCGAAAAGGTGCAGTGGGGGCTTCACGGGTGTGAGCATATCATCACACCCTTTGACCTCTGCGAATTCGGCATGAGCCAGCAAGGGCTAGAGTTACACTTGCCGACCCTAGAACGAGGGGACTACATAGCCATGGTCATCAACTACACCGGGCGAGTCATGCAAGGCTTCGAAAACGGTGCTCCGTTCAGCCTGCCAATCGTATGGGCCGAGCCAGGCGCTAGCTTGCTCAGGTCTGCAAACGCTACTCAATCATATTCCGTGGAATGAAGGGCAGTCAATGACCACCAGAATTCCACAACCCATGTCCGCAGAAGACTTCAAAAAGCTCGTCAAAAAGGCGGGAGGTGCATCAGAAGCCGCTAGACTCTTCGGAGTGGCACGTTCAACTATATATCGATGGATGAAGAAAGGGCTCATGCTATGACCTTGACAACCAATCAGCTTCTGTGGTACACTATCCGGTTAGTAGCAGTTCTATTCGCACTCAACACCGTAGGGTGTGGCAGTGCTCCAATCGAATGTCCCGAAACCGGGGATTGCGACCCAGGAGATGACAGCATGAATGCCCCTCACCATCAGCCCGTGATTCCAGTCCACATCATCGGGGAGAATGCTCAATCAGGGGGTGACTCAATCACACCCTCGCCAACTGGAACCACCAAAGAGGTTCGGTTTCAAGCCAAGTTTGCAAAAGCTGGCATGCACACCCTTCAGTTCTCTGTCCTTGACCCGAACCTCACGAACCTCGTCAATAACGAGATTATTCGGGCCCAAGCATTAGTTACATGGTCCCTAGCCGGTCAAAACATCCTGCGGCGCGTTGATTGCGTCAACGGCTTGTCAATCTCTGGCGAAGCCCAATCGGTGGACGTCAAGATTACTGACAGAAGTGTGCTCAGCGTCGTTCCAGGCCGCGTCATTGCACCTTACACCGTTCAAGTGGTCGCGGCAGAGGGTACCCGTCCAGCCGAAGAACAACCGCCGCAATTCACAGGTGACACTGTTACGCTAGGTGCCCTAGGTGGCACCACAATCAACGTGCCCGAGGGTGCCATCTCCGCTTGGGTTCTCATTGCCCCTCAAGTCCTCGGGCCCACACTCCTCCCCAAAGACCATATCGTCAAGCAGACAACGCGCGGTGGCGTCACCCTGCGGGCTTACAGCCCCTTGGATTACAACGGCTTCGTACCGCTCGCCAATGGCTGCACGCAACTCGCTTTCGAGCAGACAGCCTTGCAAGCCGCAAACGTCCAGTACTTCACGGCGTTTGGCATTGACGGCTGAAAGCTCAAAGCCTAGCCGGTACCTGATACGGCTGCCTAGGCACTAGAGAACAAGTGACGGGCTACAATCCCCAGAACAGAACTGAGGTAGTCGGTAGCAATACCGGCCGAAGTACAGGTCACTCGTTCTCTTTCACTCCGGAGCATTCTCTCTCTGAGTGCATCCAAGCCGGAGCGGGCCCCGTAGCAGTTTAGAGAGAGTGCTACGGGGCCTGTTTTCATTCCACGGAATACGGATACATAACCCCAAAGGATACCGATGCACACTTTCAGATTCGACCGTTGGAAGATTCACTACAACTCAGACTGCTCGGGCGATGCTATCATCTCAAGCATTGACGGAAAACTGGAAGTGCAGCTACCCGCAGAACTACTCATCCTGTTCACTGCCAACTTCGTCAGAAGTCAGAAGATGGCGAAGCTCGAAAAGATGCTCCCGGCCCAAGTGCTGGGAATTATCGCGTAAACCATTCCGTGGAATAACCTCCCCATGTGCCAACATCTAGTCCAGCGTCGCATTGACGGTCACAAGTGGTGCCGCAACTGCGGTGCTCTCAAGCTAGAAACTGGTGACTGGGAGATGCCTGTCAATCCACGGGAACCGAACGCGATACTCGAACAACAACGCTCACAACTCAGACACCTTGTCAGTCAACTTGACGCGGTATTACCGCTACCAGAGGATTGACAAGAATTAGAAAGTGTGCTGGCGTGTCTCTGTCCGAGAATAATCGGACAAGCATACCCCGGTACAATGTAGTAGGATAGGATACATGCCCCGATACATGACACAAGATATGCCCGAAGTTACACTGTTGATGTTGCAACGACTCGATGACTTCGAGAACTACATCCTGAACGCGGAAGCTAAGGTCAAGGGCGCAAAAGTGGCGGACAGAGCGCCAGAATCCTCAAGGGTGTCCGCCAAGGTTGAGTCACAGCAGGTGCAACTCAACAACATCCGAGGGTGCATTGGCGCCCTCAAGGCATCCGTAAGAAACTACCGCGAACTCTGGTGGAAGGAGCGAGAGAAGAAAACCGGCTGAACAACCACGCCCCAGCAACCATGTCACATTGTGGCAAAATTGTCCGTGGCATAAAATAACACTCTCTCGGTATTCCGTGGAAACCGAGAAGAAACTTTAAGGATACAATGTGGGAACATTTTGATGACCTCCCATATGAGGTTTTTTGCGTGGACCGTGAAGGTGTCCGTCACCTGCTCAAAAGACATCGTCTGGAGAGTGAAGCCGTTCACTCAATGAACGTCCAGAATCGGTCGGGCGGATATGCCGCGGAATACTGGGATTGGCGGAAGGTTGAGCTTGAGAAAGGGTCCTCCAACCTGTCAACCCATGTTGACGCGGTGCTAGTAATAGCGCCAACACCTGACGAAGACCGAGTGGCAACCATCATTAAGATGCGTGAAGTCAAGTGCATGCTCTGCAATGACTGCGGTACTGCCCAAGGTTGCACTGGCTGTAAGAGGGTGGACCCGTACCTCAAAGCCTATGCGGGCTCAATGGTCAATGACGAAACGGGAGACCCATACTCGTGAGTGGTTATGACCAAAGCTGTGCTGAGTTGGCCAGCGAGTTTATACGTGACTGTCTGGAGGATAAAGCAGCCAAAGCCCCTCCAGAACATGTTGCGATTATCGCTCAAGCCATTCAAAACGCGATTGAAACGTGTCTTGAAGAACTGGGATACACCAAAGGATAGTCAATGTTCAAAGCCATCTTCGGAATCGGTGCAGTCGGGGTAATCGCCATCTACTACATGTCAAAGTACGCCCGCGAACAGCTTGCAAAAGGTCAAAACCCACTCGGCAGCTTCTAAGGATACAGCCCCAATGATACCAGTTAAGGCACTTCAATACGAAGTGATACTCACAGTTAGACGGATACATAGCGAAGAAGACGACTGGCAATCAATGGTCGAATTCGAGTCAGCGTACACGGCCGCAGACGCAATCACTCAGGTTGAACTGCGTTACAAGCATAACGAGCAATTCGAAAAGGCATACGTCACTGACGTAAGACCAAGGCACCGATAGGGCCCACAATGGCTGCTATTCTAGCCCACTGCCCGGTTTGCTTCGATACCTCGCCACATTGCGAGTGTCGCGACAAGGGTAACAAGTACTGGGCAGAAGGCTTCTATCAGTATGCCCTGATAAACCCGCGTGATTGTAGGTGTCACTTGTGCAAGCAAAGACATGCACTCCACCGACGCGGCAGACATTCTAATCTAGCCTCCAAAAACGTAAGGAAAGCCAATGGCGGGCCTCTTGACCGTTGGTTAGCAGTACTAGAAGGTTTAGAGCTAGACAATCTTGTCCCTGAATCTCAATCAACACCGATTGGAACGCATATATCCGAAGTCATCCCCACCAAGGCCGTTAGTAACCAATGAGAGACTGGCGAAACGCCGCTCATTGGGACCATCAGGTGTCTGGGGTATGCCGTGGAATACCGTCCTAGGGTTAATGCTCGGAAGTTTGATTGATGAATCAGGCGCTTTCATAGTGACCCCCCGCGTTCCTTCCAGGTCTCTCCCGTAGCTTGGGAAAGGCCGTCAAAGCTCCGTTTCAGGG
>Ga0207646_10000776_pt1 | contig 41381 bp, 63 predicted proteins | sample KBSK5502metaG_FD_184343 | JGI IMG/M metagenome (GOLD analysis project Ga0207646, IMG submission 184343) | Corn, switchgrass and miscanthus rhizosphere microbial communities from Kellogg Biological Station, Michigan, USA - KBS K5-50-2 metaG... | ecosystem: Host-associated > Plants > Roots >... | reverse complement strand
GGTGACGGCGCCTGCGGTTCGCGCGCAGTATTCGAAAGTTTGAACAACTTCGCGCCGTGAGCGATACAGAGCCCATCGACATTGGCCACGGGCTGACGGCTGCGCTTCGCATGGCCGAGAGCGATCTGGCCCCGCAAGGTGTGCATCCGGGATGGAAGGCGGGCGATGTTCTCGGGGTGCTTCTAACGCATCCGTGCTCAAAGCGCGGCGGGGAGGTAGTCCAAGACTTCATCCCAGTCAACTACATGGGATCGGCCCAAGACTGGAAGCTGGAGAGCCGCGACCCCATCACGATCAGTCCATCGGTGAACTACACGTGCTGCGGGACCCATGGGTTCCTGCGAGAGGGAAAGTGGGTGCCGGCATGACCGACCCCAAGGCCGACCCGCTGGGGGTGTTGCGTGAGGTGGAGGAAAAGTTAAGGACCGCGCAGGAATGGGCCGAGATACGAGACACGACGGTGCATTTCACTGGATTCAGCACGCTCGCAGACACCATCCAGGCGGCGCGGGAAGTGATTGACGAGCAAATCTATGAGGCTGGGAACATACTTATTCAAGTGAAGATGCGGAATCGGGGGAGTGGGCCCGCCCAAATTGAGCACCACGAGATAGACACGCTCATGCTGAAGCTGACGGCGGCCCGGGTCGGGACATGAACGGCTGGCCATGACCCCCGCCCAGATGGCGAAGCGCATCGAGAGCTGGCCGATCGCGCGGCTGATCCCCTACGCGAAGAACCCCCGCATGCACAGCCCCGAGCAGATCGATAAGATCGCGCGCTCGATCGAGACCTTCGGCTTCACGAATCCCATCCTCGTCGACGAGAACGACGGCATCCTCGCCGGCCACGGCCGCCTCGCCGCGGCGCAGAAGCTCGGCCTAGTTCAGGTACCGGTCGTTCCCCTCGACAATCTCTCCGAGGATCAAAAGCGCCTCTACATCATCGCGGACAACCGGATCGCCCTGGATGCGGGCTGGGATCCCCAGCTCCTCGCCGGCGAGCTGGCCGAGCTCGCCCAGGAGGACATCGACCTCACGCTCACCGGCTTCGAGGAGGACGAGATCGAGGATCTCATCGCCGGCGCCGACGGCGAGGCGCCTGACCAATCGAGCCCGTCCGAGACCAAGATCGGCGTCTTCGTGAATTGTTCCGGACCGCGCCAACAGAAGAAGGTCATCGCTCTCCTCGCCGAGAATGGGTTTAACGACTGTCGGGCGGTCAATTGAAGCCGAATAAGCCACAGCTTCCCGAGAACACTCTCTTTGATGGCGCCTCGAATAATTTCGAACGATTCCTGGAACGCGCCGTCGTATGGATCCTTCCCCCTGCGACGGTCTTGTTCATCTTTGCGCTGGCGATTCGACCGGAGACGCTGAGGGCTCTACTACAGCTGCTTGGCCTATGGCCAAGGGGCTGAGCCGCAGGGGCTACGCGAGACACCGCGGCGTCTCCGAGGCGGCCGTTCGGCAGGCGATCAAGGGCGGGCGCATCACCCTGAAGCAGGACGGCACGATCGATCCCCGCGCGGCCGACCGCCAGTGGGAGCGAAACACCGATCCCACGAAGCCCCGTAACTCGGTCACCGGCGATCCCAAGCGCCGGAAGGAATCTCCGGACGCGCCGTCCATGCCGATGGGCGGGAACGGAAAAGGGCCCGCCGAGAGCACCGCCGGCTACGCGAAGGCGCGCGGCTTCCGAGAGGTCTACGCCGCGCGGCTCGCGAAGCTCGCCTACGAGGAGCGGATCGGGAGCATGGTGCCTCGCGCGGTGGTGGAACGCGGCGCCTACCTCGCCGGCCAGGAGCTCCGGGACCGGATCCTCCTCTTCAGCGCGAAGCTCGCCCCGGTCGTCGCCCGACTGTCTGAGGAGCGCGCCTGCCGGGAGCTGATCCAGAAGGAGGCGCGTGCCCTGATCGAGGATCTCCGGAAGAGCCTCGAGCGGATCGCCAGGCCTGAGGAACCCGTCAGCCGGCACCGATGAGCACCGAAGCGAACGTCTTCCTCCAGGCCCTCGCCGATGGGCTCGCACTCCCCCCCGACTTCCACGTGGATGAGTGGGCCGACGAGCACCGCTACCTCTCCCCCATCTCCTCGGCTGAACATGGGAAGTGGCGGACCGATCGGGTGCCGTACACCCGCGGCGTCATGCGCGCGCTCTCGCCCCAGGATCCCTGCCGGTTCGTCGTCTGGATGAAGGGCTCCCAGATCGCGGCCACCGAGACCGGGTTGAACTGGGACGGCTACAACATCCACCACGATCCGGGCCCGATCTTAAACATCGTCCCCGACCTCGAGTTCGCGCGGCTCTTCTCGAAGGAGCGGATCGCTCCCATGATCGAGACAACGCCCGTCCTCCGCGATCGCGTGAAGGATCCGAAGGAGCGGGACTCCGGGAACACCCTCCTCGTGAAGGAATTTCCGGGCGGAATCTGGATCCTCACCGGATCGAATCGGGCCTCCCGGCTTAAGTCGATGCCGATCCGTTACCTCCACGTCGAGGAGCCGGACGAGTTCGCACAGGACGTCGGAGCTCGGAAAGACGTCGAGGGCCAGGGAGGAGCGGTCGGGCTCGCCTTGAAGCGAATCGAGACCTACGGCGATCGCGCGAAGGTCTTCATCAACGGCACCCCCACGATCTCAGGCCTCTCGGAGATCGCGAGCTGGTATCTCGCCTCGGACCGCCGGCGGTTTTTCATCCCCTGCCCCGCCTGCGGCCACATGGACTATCTGACCTGGGAGGGCCCCGACAAGCTCTCAGAGAACCAGGGGACCCATCACCGGATTGGGATCATCGATCGCGAGCCGGCGACGGCGCACATGGTCTGCTCGAGCTGCCAGGAGCGGGTCGAGGAGAGCTTCAAGACCGAGATGCTCGGCCGCGGGGACTGGATCCCCACCGCCGTGAGCCCGAAGGGTATCGTCGGCTTTCATCTCTCGTCGCTCTATTCCCCGCTCGGCTGGAAGAGTTGGGCGAGCTGCGCCGAGGAGTTCTTCCAGGGCCTCGAGAACCCCCAGGACCTGAAGATCTTCGTGAACCAGACGCTCGGGGAGCTCTACGAGGAGCGGTCCACCGAGGTGAAGTCGAAGACCCTGCTCGATCGTCGCGAGATCTATTCGGCCGAGGTGCCGGAGGGCGTAGGCGCGCTCGTCGCTTCGGTCGACGTCCAGGCCGATCGGTTTGAGATTGCGGTGAAGGGCTACGGCGCCGGCGAGCAGAGCTGGCTCGTGGCCTACGAGGTCCTCGAGGCGGACACGGCGAAGGACATCGACTATCACCGGGCGCTCGATCCGTTCCTCGAGCGGAAGTTCGTCCACGAGAGCGGCCGCGAGCTGAAGATCCTGCGAATGACGGTCGATTCCGGATACCGGACCGAGCAGGTCTACCGTTACTGCAAGTCACGCGCGTCACGCGGCGTCTTCGCGACGAAGGGGGATCCGGACTCCCGCGGGAAGCCGGTCGTGACCCCGCCCTCGCGGCGAAACCAGTACCGGGCCGCGCTCTTTTTGATCTGCACCGACACGGCGAAGGAGAACATCTACGAGCGGCTCACGATCGGCGAGCCGGGCCCGGGCTACATGCACTTCCCCCACTGGACGACGGAGCAGTACTTCAAGGGCTTGACGGCCGAGAAGTTCCTCTGGAAGTACACCCCCGGGAAGCGGCCGAAGCGGGTCTGGAAGAAGGTCTATGACCGAAACGAGCCGCTCGACTGCGAGGTCGGATGCCTCGCCGCGCTCTACATCGGCGGCCAGGAGTTCGTCCGAAACCTCGCCGCCCGCGCGGCCGAGCTCTCGAAGCCGCTCGAGGGGAAGGCCGCGGCGCCGGCGCCGGCGGAGTCGACGCGCCCCGGGCTACCGAGGCCGGGGCGAACGGGGAGGTGGATCGGTAAGTGGCGGCGGTGATGCTTCCTTGCTAGCGTTGGCATCGGGTGGTACGTTCTGGGTCTAAATGAAGACCCGCTGGAAGATCGCGCTCGGACTCCTCGGCGCCTATCTCCTCGTCATGGCCATCGCGGTTATGACCTCTTCCGACTCACCCAAGGCACCACCGGCCCCGGCGCCAGTCGACAGCCTTCTCCTCGCGAAGTCCGAATCGATCATCACGGAGTGTCAGCGCGCCCGCCTGATTGGCGACGTCACATACTCCAAAATGTGCACTGTGAAGGTCCGCCCTCTTTTCTATTCGATCGGATTCGACGCGAAGACAGGCCTCGCGCGCGCGGTCATCTATGCGGCCAGAGGGCACGGCATCGACACCAGTGGCATCCGCTTTCGAGACTCGAGGACGAACCGAGAGGTCGGCTCATTCGACGCCTTCTCGAATCAGCTGGACTGGTCAGGGGACTGATGGCGCCCAAGAAGCCGACCCCATCCGAGATCGGGCGCATGCTGGTCGATCTGCGAAACGCGAAGCTCTCTCCCAAGCGCCGTAGCGAGATCGCTAAGAAAGCCTCGGCGGCCGCGAACGCCAAGCTGACCCCGAAGCGCCGTAGCGAGATCGCTAAGAAAGCCTCGGCGCGCCGGAACGCTTCCCTCTCCCCAGAGCGCCGGAGCGAGATCGCGAAGCGCGCGGCCACCGCCCGCTGGGCGAAGCGGAAAACCCCCAAGAAAACCCTCAAGTAATCCGCCTTCCTCCCGATCTCTCGTAAGGAGGCGAGCACCGGGAGGGCTCAAAAATGGACCGATACCTAATCGTTGGCTGGACCCAGAAAAGAGATGCATTTGGCAACGTTCTAAACATCTACCATGCCGCGCTTTACGATTCGGTGGAGCAAGAACCCGAGATTCCGACGGTGGGGCGCGCCGCTGAGCTCCGACTGCTTCAAAAGGCGAACAACCTGTGCCGGATCCACGGCCCCGTCGCAATCGGGAGGATGGAGGGCGGCTTTTTCGTCCCAACGGCGCGTCTCGAGCGTCCGCTGGAGCCGACGCCCACGCCGGCGGCCAAGATCGTTCATAGGTGCAGCATTTATCTGTTGACGGCTCCTTCCGGGCTTTCGTAAGGTGAAAGGAAGGCATTTCCACTGCCTGGCACCGCACTTCGCGAGGTTTCATGGCACGACATCCGCGCGGCGCCCAGGGAAGGTCAACGCGACGTCTCACAATTGAGGACCTGGGCCAGATGGTCGTGGCGGACTACGTCGCCAACGGGCGGAAAACCGGCCAGCGGGTGGAAGAGAGCTACCGACTCCACCTCTCCCCGTTTTTCCATGAGACTCCCGTCGATCGGATTGGCCGGTTGACCCCGGCCTACCGCGATCACCGCCTCGCTGAGGGTGCGGCGGCCGCGACGATCCGGCTCGAGCTGATGAACTTGAGCCGCGGCTTCACGCTCGCGGCCCTTCACGGCGATCTGCCCTATCCCCAGCCCATCGTTACGATCCGCGTCCAGAACGTGCGGCAGTTCTCGATCCCCGAGGACAAGGTCGACACCCTGCTCGCGCGCCTGCCCTACGACGTCCGGGACACGGTCTATGCCCTGGCCTTGACGGGCTGGCGGACCTCGGAGATCACCGGGCTCCTCTGGAAAAACGTGGATTGGCCGAACAAGGAGATCCGCCTCGAGGCTGGGACGGCCAAAAACGGCCGGGCGCGGACCTTCCCGTTCGCCGAATTACCGCAGATGGAGGCGCTTCTTAAGCGCCGCTGGAAGAAAACGCTTGATGCGGAGACCCTCCTTGGTGGCAAGATACGGTTTGTTTTCCATCGCAAGGGGAAGCCGATCAAACGGTTCTATAAATCATGGCGGACCGCGTGTCGGCTCGCCGAGCTCGAAGGAGCGGTGCCGCATGATCTCCGGCGGACGACGCGAATGATCCTCCGAAGGGCCGATGTTCCCGATCAGACCGCGATGGATCTCCTGGGCCACAAGACCAGGAGCAGCAGCGATCGCTACGGCCTCGTGGAGAGGGAGGATCTGCAAGAAGGGACCCGACGCTATGCCGCCAGGCTAGCGAGTTCGCGGTCCCGTCATGGGCTATAATCCACCGCCAGCGGAGGACGGATTTCTAATCCGTTGCTGTATCGACGCTCGCCGTCGACTCCCCCGCGAAACGAACCGGATTCCAGCCCCCGCAGTGCACCGAGGCGCGAAGGCGCCTCACGAGGAATGGGAGGCTGGTTCCCCATGAACGAAACCCGCACTCGTAAAGACGGGGTCGTGATCGACCTGAAGACCGGACTGTCATGGAAGAACGGAAAGCCGTGGCTCTTCCTGGGGCCGCTCGTATTGGCCGCGGTTCTCCTCTGCGTGCCGCCCACGTTCGCGAAGGGTCCGATTCTTCACGACACCGATCCCCCGGTGCCTCCGGGAAAGGGTCCGATCGTATACGCGGACTCGAAGGGTCCGGTCGTCTACGCGGTAGCGACGACGATCCTCTGGATCACGGCGAGCCGGAACCTCTCGCACTAGGGGGACGAGTGATCTTGTTGTCCATCGGATTGATCGTGGCAGTCTCAATCGTCTCCGGCTCCTGGCGACTCGCAGGAAAGGACACCCGAGACATGTCGCTGTAGTCGGAGAAATTCTGGAGGGGATTCACTAGGAAAAGAAGCGGGGCGAGAGATCCTGGCGGCGTCTTATCCGGACCAAGTCAGGTCTCTCACCCCTTCACAACACGGATGCGACGCCGCGAAGCGCCGACCGCGGAGCTAGCCTACTCCGACGCCGAATCCGGCGTCAAGCCCACCGCAGGTCTTTCCTCGACGCGGCCCGTCTCCGACCACGGAGATGCCAGGGAGGGCTTGCCGTTGACCCGAGGCCGACCGCGTTCCAATCCCGAACCCGAAGAACCCCCCATCACCCTCGCGGAAGCCGCGCGGCGAGGCCTCTGGGCCGTCTATCGCATCTCCCACCGCCACTACGGCTACGCGCCGGCCGGGGCGCCCTACAACGGCGTCTTCTGCGCCTGGGCCGTCGATGAGGACGCGGCCCGAAACGCGGCCAACGAACGCGCCATCGAGGATCTCCATCCCGAGGGCGGCCGCCACAACCGGGACCGAACATGAACGAGCTCGCCACCATCGCCTACAACCTCGTCCCGATCGCCTTCCCAGCCTTTCTGCCGAGGCCCTTCGGCCTCCTCTGCCCGAACTGCGGCCTTCGCTCCATGGCGGCGCTCGGCTCCCGCGTCTATCGCTGTGAGAATCCCGACTGCCCGGGCGAGCCGGGGCAGGAGCTCGGCCCTTTCGTCTCCATGCTCACCGTCGACGCCCTTTCGGGCGTTCGTCTTCTCCCGTGGGAGGAAGTGACCGCGCGTGATCGGCTCCGCAAGACCGATCCGCGCGGCTTCCTGCGGTCCGTGGCCAAAGAGGGGGGAGCCCTCTTCGGGCGGCGCCATACGGCCTCGGCGCCGGGCCACACAAGCGCGGGCGGGCCGCCGAGGGAGCCCGCGCTGCCGCCTTCTCACCGCGTCGGGGGCGAGCGATGAAGGATTTGAACGGCCGCGAATCAATCGGGCTTTACTACCTGACGATCGCGGACGCCCCGGGCGGATGGGACAGCGCCGCCCAGGCCGGTGCCATGCGCCAGCTCCGGGTGGGCGGGTCTCAGAAGCTCGCCTGGTTCTCCAAGTCCATGGGCCGGATGAGCGGCCGCTTCCGTCTCCCCTACAAGACGCTTCGGTCCCTCGGCATTCCGAACCTCACCCGAGGCACCTATCTCATCCGTCTCTCCGCGGAGCTGGTCGAGGCCGCGCCGGCGAGCCCCGCGCGGCCGAGGAGGGCGGCCTCTCATGCCTGAGTACGGGCTTCAATGGGGCGTCTATTGGCGAGGAGCGTGGGGGTTTCGGGTCGAGCGGTATCACGGGACAAAAAGCATCGTCGCGATCGCGGTCACGTGGACCCTCGCGAAAGAGTTTGCTGCGGCAATGAACAGGGGATTCATGGCCTTAGGGGCGAAAGGGGAAGCGGATGGACGGTAGCGACGAGAGGGCCGGCGAAGACGAACGGGAAAGCATCCAGCGCTACTACGAGCAGCTCACGCCCGAAGAGCGTCGCGCGAGGATCCTCCTCGAGCCCGCGTATCGCGACGCCTATAACGAGATCACCCAGGCGCACCGGACGGTCGATCAGCCGGCCTACTTCTGGGAGCGCTGGATTCCGATTCTCGGGCCCGTCGCGGCCGTTCTCTACATGAAGCTCCGCCAGTACTGCTTCGGCCGCGTGAACGAGAGTGAGGTCTGCTGGCCCAAACAGGAAACGCTCGGGCGGGAGATCGGGGTCCGGTGCCGCGAGAGGCTCCGCGCAGCGCTCGAGCTCTTGGAGCAGCACGGCTTCATCCAGCGCGAGCCCTCGAGCCGTCTCCCAGCCGGCTCCGGAGTGCCGATCCGAACGGCCGACCGATACCGAGTCTTCTTCGAAATTCCGCTCCGGCCGGAGGACGCCGCCGAGGTCCTAATCAGGTCCGTATACCAGCTCCCGCTGGGCCTCGATTCCCAAAAGGCGGGAATACCGCCAATTGGCTCCAGGGTCGAAAAAGCGGGAATACCGCCTTTTGGGAAAACGGGTCCGGACGAAAAGGCGGTATTCCCGCCTTTTGGGGATGGCCCGGAAAGTGGCTCCAGGGTCGAAAAAGTGGGAATACCGCCTTTTCGTGATGCCTCAGAAACCAGCTCCAGGGTCGAAAAAGCGGGAATACCGCCTTTTCGTGAGCCGCCCTCCCAAAAGGCGGTATTCCCGCTAGCAGAAGTAAACGTTCAACGTCTTCAACGTTCAACGTTGAGCAGGCGGGATTCCCGCCTTTTGGGAAACGACAAGGCCGAAGACCTCGCCCGAGAACTCGCCGAGGAGCTCGACGACGAGCGGTCGCTGAAGTGGTACCGGCTGGTCGCCGACAAGCTCCCGGAAGAGCTCATCCGCCGCATCCTCTCGGAGACCCGTGGAGCGAAGAACGAGGGCCGCCTGCGGGGCGCCCCTGGCGCTTATTTCACCGCCGCCATCCGTCGCCAGGCCGGCGAGCTCGGGATCAGCCTGTGAAGCACTGGATCACGTTCTGGATCTTCTTCATGACTACGCTCCTCTGCGTCGTAGTGGTCCTGGGCGGCACCGCCTTGGCGATTCTCCGCTGGGGATGGGTGGGCGTATTCGCCCTGATCCCGTTGGTCCTCGTGACCGCCGTCATCGTCGCCGGCTGCGAACGCCTGACCGAGTTAATCGAGAGGGGTTCTCGCGCATGAGCCCACGCGAAATGTCCTGCGATCGATGCGGCCGAACCATCTACCCGGCCGAGGACGCGCAGGGGCGAGTGATCCGCGTGGTCGAGATTCTCTTTGAGCCCGTCTTCGTCGCGGTCGGCGACCGTCTCGTCCCGTTCGTCGGCAGCGTCTACGTCGACCACGAGGCGCGCTGCCCTTCCCTCCCCGCGGGCGGCGGACTCTGATGGAACTCTTCCTCGGCCATGTGATCTCGATCCAGATCGACCGGGATCAGGACCGCATCCGCGCCTGGGCCTGGTACCTCGGCCATTTCTACCTCGCCACGGTCGTCCTTCCTCCCTTCGTCGCCGCGGAAGCGGCCGACTACCTCGCCGTGGTCGAAGACGCCGGCAACAAGGCGGGCCGCGCGCTGAACGAGCTCCTCACCCGGGTCCTCGGAGTTTCGACCACCTACCTGCCGCCGAGAAGGGAGAATCATGCGCCCCGCCCGTGACCGCTACGGCCTCGCGGCCTTCCCCAGGCACCTTCCCGCGTCGGGAGACCTAACCTCCCTCCACGCGCGCGGGACCGGACACGTGGCGGCGCTCTGGCGCCTGGGCTGGTCCGCCGCCCTTCTCCTCGCCTCCGTCGCGACCGCGGGCACGGTCCGGTTCACGTTCACGGCACCCACGAGCGATGCGAACGGATGCCTCGGCGATACGAGCGACGTGGTCTGGACGATCGACGGAGTCCCGGCCGAGCCGCCGTTGACGGGTCTCGATCACGCCGAGCTCTGGGCGATCCGCTATCACGACATGAGCACGATCCTGGTCGGGACGATTCCCCTCTCGGGCCGCGCCGGAGACTCGATCACGGTGGACGCCGAGTTCCTCCCGGGAACGATGGGCCAGGCCTGGGTCTTGGCCGTGGATCCCGCTGGGAACAAGATGCCCTGCCCCGGCTCCTGGGCGACCTTCGTCGTCCCGGACACCGCGGGGCCCGTCCCGATCCCGCCGGTCCCCTCCGGATCCGGCTTGGTCGGCACCTACTTCGCGGGCCAGGCGTTCGATGCGATGGCCATGGCGCGCGTCGACTCGACCGTGAACTTCAACTGGGGCGAGTCTCAGGCCTGGAGCGGCGGCCCCACGGACAACTTCTCGATCCGCTGGACCGGAACCGTCTCCGTGCCCGCCGCTGGCTCCTGGACCTTCTTCGTGGCCTCCGATGACGGGATCCGGCTCTGGATCGACGGCGCGGCCGCACAGGACGACTGGCGGCCGCGCTGGGATGAGACGGCGAACACGGTGACGCTCGCGGCCGGGCCGCACTCGATCCGGCTCGAGTACTTCGAGGCCGGCGGCGGCGCCCTCTGTCAGCTCCGATGGGCTGGACCCGGAGTTACGAAGCAGATCATCCCGAAGGGAGCGCTGAGTCATTGACCGCGTCCGGATCGTGATCGAGGACGTCCCGGTCCCCGGTTGCTTTCAGAGGACCCGGGAGCGGGCGGTCGTGCTCGAGGGAGAACGCTCGGACGTCGCCGAAGTGGTGGGGCTCTATACCCTGGGCCGGAGCTGCACGCGGCAGCGGCTGAAGCCGAAGCACTTCGTCCGGATGATCCAGGACTTTGCCGAGGAGCTCTTCGGATGAGCGCGACGCTGACCGCCACCCAAGCGCACGCGGCCGTCCTGGATCTGATGCGGTCCCGCGTCCCGATCGAGGACGCCTGGCCGTTGATTCACCATTACCTCTGCATCGAGCGTCGCCAGATCTGGCTGAAACACTCGCGCCGAGCGAAGCGGCAGAGGCTTCGGGAGAATCGGATCCAGCTGGCCCTGAGGATCAAGCAACGCAGAGCGGAGCAGCGAGCGGCCGCGCTCGCCTTCGCCCGCCGGCAGGAAACCGCGAGGCATGCGAACTCCGTCCGTTGGAGCCGAGGGCGGGAAAGGAAGAGTGCCTGATGCCGGCGCGGTTTCCGATGAAAGGCTGCCACGGCTCGAAGGAGAAGCCCTATCCGATCTCCGGGTGCCGCTGCATGCGATGCGTCGCGAGGCTCCTCTACCGGCGCCGCTGGATGCGGGACCAGTACCAGCTCAACACGGCCTACCAGGAGCGAAAGCGCTCGCGCTACCGGCGGATCTACCGGAAGAGTCGCCTGAGCCGGCTCATGTATGAGCACCTGAAGCGCCTGGCGATGGCGGACGGGCTTTGGATTGAGGTGAAGCGAGGCCGCGGTCGCGTCCCGGAGAACGTGACGGCGGCATGAACGAGGAGCCGATCAAGAAGCCCGAAGAAGAGACGGAGACCGCGCGGCCAGGTGCGGGCGGAGTCCCATCGGTTGGGACGAGTCCCGAGTTGACGCCTGGCCGCAACTCCGAAGCCGAGCCTCTATCCCCGGCGGCGATCGCCGCGCGCCGGTGGGCCGAGGAGAAGAGGAAAGGAGCCCCGATGCCGACGGGAATCAAAGGATCTGCTCCCTCCGACGAGGAAGCGAAGGCGAGGAAGCGCGAGTATATGCGCCGCTACCATGAGCGCCGAAAGAAGGGAGTGGCAGGCCGGCGGAGGGCCGTGGGGGGGGGCGACGTACCGAAGGAATCCAGCCGGAAGCCCGCTGAGGAGGCTCCGCCCATCGGCATCACGCTCCGAATCGGGAGCTCGCTTGTGACCGTGTCCACCGAAGGGGCCGCAAGCGCACGAGGAGGTTATGACAGACGCCGCCACAAGCCGCATCCAGCTACGGGGGCCACGAGATTGCCCTCGAGCGGATCGCGGAGAGCAAAACCAATCCCCGCCGCACGGTGAAGGACTCCTTCTTCGCCGATCTGGTCCAGAGCGTGAAAGATCACGGCGTCCTCCAGCCGATCCTCGTGAGGCCGAGGGAATCGACTCACGATAGCGTCGCGCGCTACGAGATCGTCGCCGGCCATCGCCGCCTCGCGGCGGCCAGGGAGGCGGGCCTCTATAGGATCCCCGCCTTGGTGCGAACACTCTCCGATCAGCAGGCCCTCGAGATCCAGGTGATCGAGAACCTCCAGCGGGCGAATCTTCACGCGCTCGAGGAGGCGGAGGGCTACCGCCAGCTGATGCACACCCACAAATATGACGTCGCGCGCATCGCGGAGCGGATCGGCCGCTCGTCGAAGTACATCTACGACCGCGTGAAACTCCTCTCCCTGACGAAGAATGCTCAGAAGCTCTTCCTCGAGGATCGCTTCACGGCGGGGCACGCGGTGATCCTCGCGCGGCTGAAGCCGGCCGACCAGGACCGCGCAATCGCGACGGACACGGACCAGGATTGGCGCGGCCGCCGCGGCGGTCCGCTCTTCGTGGAGGAGATGTCCCTCTTCTCAGACGAGGAAGAGGAAGCCGAGGACGAGGCCGTAAAGCGAGACCCCTGGCACGGGATGAAGCCGAAGAGCGTGCGCGAGCTCCAGGCCTGGGTCGACGAGCACGTCCGATTCGACCATACGCGCCCCGACGTTCCCGATCTCTTCCCCGAGACCCACGTCGAGCTATCGCGCGCGAAGGAGGAGAAGGAGAAGGTCGTCTTCATCACGCACGACTATGTGATCCCGAACGACGCGAAGGATCCGGGCCAGAAGGTCCTCACCGTTCGAGGCTGGCAGCGGGCCGACGGCGAAGAGGAGTCCGAGACCTGCGAGTACTCGGTGACCGGGGTCATCGTGATCGGGCTCGGCCGCGGCCAGGCCTTCAAGGTCTGCACCGCGAAAGAGAAGTGCAAGGTCCACTGGGGGGCCTGGCAGAAGGAGCGGGCGAAGCGACAAAAGGAGGTCACGAAGAGCGGCGCCACCGGCGAGGACCGCGAGGCGGCAAACCGGGAGAGCCTTAAGAAGCAAGAGGAGCGTGAGGCGGCCGAGCGGAAGGCCCGGATGAAGGCGATCCCGGAGATCCTGAAGGAGGTTGCGGAGAAGATCCGGAAGGCGCCGGCGGGCGCGACCTCCCCGATCGGGGATCTGGTCGTCTCGTTGGCCAGCCGCTATGGCGGATCGCTCTCGCAGGCCCTCCCGCGCGGGAAGAGCGCCGAGGACCTGGTTCGCCACCTCGCCTACAACGTGATCCAGCGGGACGCGACGGACGGCTGGGGCTGGGATCGTTTCACGAAGAAGGCGCGCGCGATCGGCGTCGACGTCTCGAAGATTCTCAAGGCCTCGGCGGCGGTGCAGACGTCTGCACCGGCCAAGGGGTCGGCCAAGAAGTCCAAGCCGCGCGGGAAGCGACCGAGCAAGAGCGCGGGCGCGCAATGAAGACCTGCGAGTGCGGCGTCGACATCGAGTTTGGGATCGGGCCGAAGGGGAATAAGATCCCGCTCGAGCCGGCGGCGCATATCTATCAGCTCTTCGGCGACCACGCCGTCCCCGTGAAAGGGGCCTTCCGGAATCACTACCTCACTTGCCCCAAGGCGAACGACTTCCGGAAGCGCGCGCCGAAGACGATGGGCCCTCCCGGCGACAATGCGGACCTGGTCCACGATCTCCTCGAGCTCGTCCTGAAACCTCCGCCCACTCTGGAAACGATTCAGGGCTGGACCCGCGAGCAGCGCGCGGCCGCGGCGGAATGGGCCGCGCGGGAGCAAACAAGTCCGCTTCAGTTCCCGAAGCCCGATTTCCTGGCCGCGCGGGAGGGGATGTGACCGAGCGTGGGCGCATGCTGGCCAATGATGCAAGGACGGCGTTCGATGCCGGAATGGCGCTCGGCGTTGCTTACGGGTCCGGTTGGCGCGGGGGCACGGAAGCCGAGGCCGCGAAAGCTATCGAGCGCATCCCCTCGAGTCAATTCGCTGATGAGGCTTGGACAATCTGGCAACGGAAGAGCAGCGGTGTGCCGTTCCCGCCCCCAGACTATGCTCCCAAACTCACGTGGGAGAAAACCCTTGAGCGGGTGGAGGCGATTGAGGCGGCGCATGCCGGGGTCATCATGTCGGCGATGCCAAGCCACAAACGCGACGCCTACGCAGCCACACTCCGCGAGATGCTCGACGAGGCGCGAAGATGACCGAGACCGCCTGGACGGACAATCAGAAGGTGATCGTGGACGCGATCGCCAAAAGGGCGAAAGCGCTTAGTGCCGAAGAGTTCCTCCGCGCCTTCGCGCGCGCCTTCATCGTGAACACGGACCTGAGCGTCCGTGCGACGGCCGAGGAGATCCAACAGCAGCTCGTCCTAGAGATGCTGGACCAGGACGGCGGCGAGTGTCTCCCCGACCTGGCCGTGGCCTTCAAAGTCGACCTCCGATGACCCGTCGCATGTACGCCGAAGACACGAAGGTCCCCGTCGAGAAATCGAGAGTGGAGATCGAGCGGCTTCTCTCCCACTACGGCGCGGGCTCGTTCATGTACAGCCAACAGCCGAAGGGCTACGTCCTTGCCTTCGAGCTGCGCGACCGGATCATGCGGTTCGTCCTCCATCGGAACGTAGCCCCGAGCGAGACCCGGGGCCGGAAGACGGCCGAGGAGCGGGCGGCCCAGGAGAACCGGCGCCGCTGGCGCGCGCTCGTCCTGATCTTGAAGGCGAAGCTTGAGGCGGTTCACTCTGGGATCGTGACGATGGAAGAGGAGTTCCTGCCCTACATGCAGATGAAGGATGGGCGCACCGTGGCCGAGTGGGCGGTCACGGAGATCCAACCGGCCCTCGAAGCCGGCACGATGCCCCGGGGCCTCCTCGGGCCCGGCGGGAGCAGCTGATGCCCGATCACCTCTGGAAACAGTTCGAACGCGCGGTCGCCGAGCTGATTGGGGGAAGCCGGTTCCCGGCCAATAGCGGACACGCGCTCGATTGCGAAGGCCCGCGTTTCGTCGCACAATGCAAGAACGTGAAGGAGCTCTCCCTGTCGCGCCTGACCGAGCTTGCGCTCATCGCGGAGGGACAGGGCGCCCAGAGGAAGAAGGCCGGCATTGTGGCCGTGAAGCTACGCAAGGGGGCCGGCTATTCGCCCCCCACGCTGATCGTGATGACCGATCGCGTCTTCGCGCAGATGCATCCAGCAGCGGAGGCCACGGCGTCCGATGTCAGAGGCTTTGTCGAGCGAGAGATCGCCAAGATCGAGAGCGACGAACGCTTCCACTATCCGCCAGCGAGTACGGACGTGAACGCTGCCCTGGCCCTGATTCAAGTGGAGATGAAAGCGAGAATGGGAGCGCTCCGTTCACTGAAGGCACTCCTGGACGCCGAGGCGCGAACATGACGCTCGAAGAACTCGAGAAGCTACCAATCTTCCGAGGTGCCCTCTGGATGGATCCCAACGATCCCAGGTGCGGTGCCGTCTTTAAGGATGGGTCGACGGAGTGGATCATCGGCAAGGCCACCATCGATGGCGAGACCGTGCTCTGCCGGTCCTCGCCTCTCGCGATGTTCGGTGATGGAGGCGATCCAGATGCCGCTGCGCGCGAGGCTTATGTTCGAGCCCTCACTCGCCGGCGGGGGCCAGCGAAATGAACATCTGGCCGTTCCAGTGGGTGAGCTGGAACGTCGACGATATCCGCGAGTCGAATGAGACCCATACGATCGGTCTTGGTGCGCGTCTGCGGATCTGGGCTCCAAACGATCCCGCCTGGAAGGCAAAAGCGGAATGGGAGCTCACGATTGACCTTATCCTCTGGCGGTGGAGAATCTCGGGCTTCGTTCCCCATGACGCGGAAGCTGAGGAAGGCGCTGATGGAGCGCGACCAATGACCGCAGACCAAGCCCTGAAGGAAATGCGTGCCTATAGGTGCTTTGATTGCCCCATCGAAGATGACGCTGAATATTGGGCTTCGGTCATCGAGGAAGAGTTGACCGCGCTCAGGAGCGTTGCCCCTAGCCCGCTAAGGCTGGCTTTCGTGGAAGCGGCTGACGCCTACTGCGCCTATTGGGAATCGGTCGGTGGAGTTCCGCCAGAGGGCACGACTGGAGCCAAGATGCTTGAAGCGTGGAGAGCCCTGGCCAGTCTCGCACCGCGGCAGGGAAAGATATGATTATTGCGAGGATCAGAGCGCTAGCAGTGCGCCTAGAGGAAGCGCAGCAGATACATTCGGCGGCTGAGGCGAACGATGTGGCCGAGGAACTTGAACGACTTCTCGCCACGATTTATGCGACCGGCATGAGCAACAGGAACCGGCAGCCGGCGATCTGCGCGATGATCCTCGGATGGGCCAAGACGTTGCGATGACCCCGCTAGGCCCGCACGTCCAGGCGACGCTGGAGAGATTCCGACTCCGCGACTACGGCGAGCGGTTCGAGAAGGCCTGTCTCCTGGAAGCGTTCTTCGCGGACATCTCCGAACGGATACCGCCGCGCCCTCCAGAACCGAACGCTCGATGGTACAGGGTGATTCGAAGGTGGGAATCGAAGCACCCCCGCTAGCGTTCGGGTAGGCGCCGGCGGGAGTCGAACCCGCGACCGCGGGATTAGAAATCCCGTGCTCTGTCCAGCTGAGCTACGGCGCCGAAGGCCCACACAGTAACCGCTTCAGACCTCCCGCCGCCACCCCTCCTCAAACGTGAGCCCCCTATGAAAAGTTGATTTATTCTTCAATCGAAGTCAGTCCCCCGAAAACCCGACTCTCGCTGGGTGCAGACCCTCACCCAAATCCCCGATCAAATCGAAGCTGGAACCTCGGTCGAATACACCCGGTCGTACACCGACTTCCCCGCCAACGGAGGCTGGACCTTAAAGCTCCACCTGAAGGGCGCTGGCGCGGTCGACAAGGACGCCGTCGCGGTCGGGAAGGACTTCAAGGTCACCCTGACCGCGCTCGAGACGGCGGGCCTCGTCGCCGGCGACTACGAATGGCGGGAGCGGGTCACCGACGGGACCCAGGTGTTAACCGCCGCCGAAGGCCGGCTTGAGATCCTGCCCGACATCGGCGCCGCGGCGGCGGGAGCGATCCAGAGCTGGGAAGAGAAGGCCTTGGCGATGGTCGAGAAGGTCATCGCCTATAAGAGCGGCGCCGGGGTCACCTCGGGTCGCCTCTCGGCCGACATCCTCGAATACGAGATCGCCGGCCGGCGCGTCGTGAAGCACGACCTCTTGGAGCTCCTCCGGATCCGGGACAGCCTGAAGAGCCGGATCCGCGCCCGCCTCCACCCGGGTCAGCTCGAGGTGCCGGTGCGGGTCTACTACTCCGGCGGGATGAGGCCGTGAAGAAGGCCCCGCTCGGAACGCGCCTCCGCCGCGCGATCGCCTCCTTCAAGCGGGAGATCTTCCCCGAGCAGGCGGCGCTCGTCACGAACCCCATGGGAAACCGCTTCTTCCTCGACTGGATCATGCGGTCCGTGAACGCGGACGAGGAGGTGCGCCGCTCCGCGCGCCGCCTCCGCGCCCGCGCCCGCGATCTTAGGGATACCGCCCCCTACGTCGAGCAGGCCCTGAGCCTCCTCTCGAACAACGTGATCGGCCCCTGGGGCCCGACGATCTCGCCCCAGGTGAAGCTCCCGAACGGCGAGCTCGACGAGAAGACAAACGCCCTCATCAAGGACACCTGGCAGCGCTTCGCCGAGTCCCGCGTCACGACCGACGGGAAGATGAACCTGGTCGAGTACATGCACGTGGCGTTTCAAAACCACGTGAACGACGGGGAGCTCTTCACGCGCCGCTGGGTCGGCTTCAAGAACGACTGGTCCTATGGGCTTGAGCCGATCGATCCGGACCAGATCGACGAGAGCATGAACGTGCCGGGCACGTCGGCCGATTCTCGGGTGGTCATGGGGATCGAGCTGGACCGCTGGCGACGGCCGCTCGCCTACCACGTATTCGACGACACGTCGGTGGTCTACGGCGGGCAGAAGCCGGAGCGCCAGCGGATCCCGGCCGACCAGGTCCTCCACAATTTCCGGATGCGGCGCCTGAACCAGACGCGCGCCGTGACCTGGCTCCTTCCCGTTCTCGTCTCCTTGAAGATGGATGCCTCCTACACGGAGGCGGAGCTCATGGCCGCGTGCATTGGTGCGGCGAAGATGGGCTTCTTCCGGACGACCGACGCCGTAAACGCGGGCGAGATCGGCGAGGAGACGAAACAGGGCGGTTTCACGATGGAGGTTGAGCCCGGGATCTTCGGGAAGCTCCCCCCGGGCTGGACGGTCGAGCCCTTCGATACGGACCATCCGAACGCAGGATTCTCCGCCTTCCAGAGGCAGATCGGCCGAAAGATCGCGGTTGGAATCGGGCTTTCCTACCCGTCCCTGACCGGGGATCTCGAGTCGGTCAATTACAGCTCGATGCGCGGCGGGAAGCTCGACGAGCGCGACTTCTACCTCCGGCTCCAGGAGTACTGGGTCCAGCACTTCCTGAACCCGATCTATCGCGAGTGGCTCCGGATCTCCCTCCTCACCGGGAAGCTCTCGCTCGGCACCTACGATCCGACCCCGTTCACCGAATGCCAGTGGATCTGCCGCGGGTGGACTTGGGTCGATCCCCTGAAGGACATCCAGGCCGCCGCGCTCGCGATCGAAAACGGCCTCGACTCCCGGACCCGGATCTTGGAGGAGCAGGGGCTCGACGTGAAGAAGGTCTTCGCCCAGCTCAAAGCCGAGCAGGACCTGGCCGCCCAGTACGAGCTCTCGATCGCCGGCGCGAGCGTCGCCGATGCCGTCGCGAAGCAAAACGCCCAAGACCAGAAGGACGAAGAAGGAATCCAGAACGGCCGCGGCCGCCTCGCGCGGCGGCTCCCGGGCGAATACACCGTCGCAAACGGGAACGGGCACTAAGGAGGCACGGATGCTCGAGATCGAAGACGAAATCCGCGCGGAGGACGCTCCGAGGCTCCTTCGGGATAAGGGCATCAAGCACTACCGGCTCTTCCCCTTCGAGCTCCGGAAGGTCACCGAGAAGCGGAAGGCCGCGGACGGCACCGACACCGGGGAGGAGGAAGAGCTCTACGAGTTCTCGATCTGCTCGGACGCCGGCGTCGAGGCCTTCGATTGGTGGACGGGCGAGACCTTTCTCGAGGTCTTGAGCCACGAGAAGGGGGCCCTGGTCTCCGACTACCTGGACGCCGGCGCCTCCGTTCTCCTGAACCACAAGGTCGGCCAGCTCCTCGGCCGGACGAGCAAGTGGTGGATCGACGGGAAGAAGGGGGAGCGGAAGACCTGGGCCCGGATGAAGTGGTCCCCGCTCGACGCCCCCCAGAGCTGGGGATCCCCGCAAGGTGTCAAAGCGGAGGTCGACGCCGGCGTCCGCGGCTTCACCTCGATCGGTTTTGAAATTCTCGCCTGGGAGAAGACGAAGAAGGGCGATCTCGAGAAGGGCGAGCGGGACGAATACACCGCCACGAAGTGGCGGATTTTCGAGTGGTCGTTTGTGGACATACCGGCCGACATCACCGTCGGCCGGTCACGAGCGAGGTTTCGAGGCCTCGCGGGCTATGACGACGGGAGACCCGTCACGGAGGACGAGCGAAAGATGGATCCAATCACGACGCCCGCTGCTACTGGCGGAGTGGCCGCGCCGCCGGCCGTGACGGTCGACCAAAGCAAGGCCGAGCGCGATCGCGCGAGCGCGATCATCACGCTGGGCCGCGTGCACCAGATGCAGGCCGAAGCCGAGGCCGCCCTCTGCGAGGGGACCTCGGTCGATACGTTCCGGGCCCTGGTCCTGGAGAAGATTGCGACGCGCGGGACGCCCCAGTCCCCCGCCGAGATGAATCCGGTCCGGGGGATGAGCCTCAAGGACCGCTCGCGCTACTCCTACCGCCGGGCGCTCCTTCAGTGCCTCGAGGCCCGCGAGGGAACGGGGAAGCTCGAAGGGGTCGAGGCCGAAGTCCACGAGGAGATCCGAAAGAACCTGCCTGCGGGTGCGAAGAGCCGGGGCGGGGTCTACCTCCCCATGCGGCTCTTTGAGCCCGAGGAGCTGATCCAGAAGCGCGCCTTCCCGCTCGACTCCACGACCTCGACCGAGGGGGCGGAGTTCAAGTTCACGCAGCCGATGGAGTTCATCGAGATGCTCCGAACGAGGCTCGCCGTCGCGCGCCTCGGAGCCCGCGTCTTGACGGGCCTCGTGGGTCCCCTCGCCTTCCCCCGCCAGACGGCCGCGGGGACGGCCTCGTGGATCGCGGAGGAGGCCTCGGTCTCGGACAGCATGGCCGCCTTCGATACGGTCACGCTCGCCCCGAAGACGCTCATGTCCTCCTCGGGCTACACCCGCCAGCTCCTCGAGCAGACGAGCTACGACATCGAGGGGATCGTTCGGGACGATCTCGCCCAGATCCACGCGCGGGCGATCGACTCGGCGGCGATCCAGGGAACGGGCGCCTCGAATCAGCCGCGAGGCGTGGCGAACCAGTCGGGCGTCTTGGTCCGGGACTGCGGCGCCGGCGCCGGCGCCGACGCCGTTCCGGATCTCACGGACCTGGTCTCGATGATCGGGCTCGTGGCCGACGCGAACGCGGACTACGGCGCGCTCGGCTTCCTCACCACCCCGCTCCTCGCCGCAACCCTCTCCCGCACCTTGGTAGCGGCTTCGGCCGGGTCCGAGATGCTCTGGATGGGCCGGCTCGATGAGGGGACGGTTCGCGGCTACCGGGCCATCGCGACGAACCAGGTCACGAAGGTCTGGAACAACGGAGCGACGACGGGAGGCGCCGAGCACGGGCTCCTCTATGGGAACTGGAACGAGCTGATGATCGGCCTCTGGAACGCGATGGAGGCGATCGTCGATCCCTACTCCCAGAAGAAGGCGGCGCGGATCGAGATCACGACCTTCCAGCTCGCCGATATCGCCGTCCGGCACCCGGTCTCCTTCTGCATCGGGACGAACGCGATCCCGTAACGGCGTGACGGAACGGAAATGACACTGACCAGCGGGACGCCGGGCCTCGTGCCCGGCGCCCCGACCAGGGGGAGCGAAATGGCGGAGAAGGACAAGAAGACGATCACGCTCTTGAGCGACGTGAAGCTCGCCGGCCCGACCGAGGACAAGCCCGACGTGATGGGGCACCGCGGCGAGACCGTCACCGTGTCGATCGGGCTTGCGAACATGCTCGTCGCCTCGAATCAGGCGCTCGAGGGAGAGGTGAAGGAAGTGAAGCCCTTCCCCAACGCGAAGGCGGAAGCCGCGCGCACCGCGGTCCCGAAGACCGTAACGACGCGCGACCCGAGGTAGAGCCGTCCCGCTCGACGAAACAAAGAAACGGAGGAGGTGATGGCGCGCAAGGATCCGACACGCGGCAGGCCAGAGTCGAACCACCCCCTGACGCACATGTTCAGTCAGGCGGTCAAGTCGCTCCATCGGATCGCGGTGGGGATCGAGAAGGCGAATAGCAGCACGAAGAAGACCGAGATAGGACTTCACGTCGCGGCCGTCGCCGGCCGCCAGTCTACGGAGGCAGAGCCAATGAACATCGATCGCGGATCCCTGAACCTTCTCGACACCGAGAAGGTGCTTCTCTCCATCGCGGCGAAGGACGCCGCGGGCACCACAGACGGATTCCCGGCGGACCAGTACACCTGGGCCGTCGACGCCCCGGGCGTCATCGAGCTGAAGACGGAGGACACGGACGCGGACGGGAACGTCGTCCAGCTCGACCCCTACACGCGGATGGCGCGCACGCCGACCGCGGGCACGGCCATCGTCACCGTGACGGGACCGAACGGCACGTCCGAGACCCTGACGCTCGTCGTCGCCTTGAGCGGCCCGGGCGAGATCGGCCTGAGCGCCGGGACGCCGGTTCCCGAGTAACCAAGTAACACCCCGGGAGGGGGGCGGGCCTCAGGAGCCGCCTCCCTCCGCCCCCACGAGAGGAGGCACGAATGGAATGGCTCCAGCACTTCGCCGCCGGGCTGTTTGCGTTCCTCGACAACACCGTCGTTAAGTTCGTCCTCCTCACGGTCGGCACCTTCCTCGCCCGGAAGTGGCCGAAGTTCGTGAACGAGGCGGCCCCCTTCTGGGGGCTCGTCTCCTCGATCGTCCTGACCGTGCTTCACGCGATCGTCCCGCAGGCATCGGTCGAAACCACGCTCGGCACGATGGGATCGGGCCACATGGTGATGACCGGGATCTTCTCGAGCGGATCTCCCCTCGTCGCGTTCTTCCGGGAGGCGCTCCTCCCATGGCTTCTGAGCTACGGGACCCAGCGCGCTGGAGATCACACCATCGACTGGGCGAAGGGGAAGAAGCCCGCCGAGGTGCGGGAGGAGAAGAAGGAGAGCCCGCCGATCGCCTTGAAGCCGTTTCAAACCATCATCCCGGAGAAGTGATTCGGGCGGACCACCCTGGCCGGAGGAAGAGATGAATCTGAAAGGAATGTTGATCGCGACGGGTCTCCTCGTCTGCCTCGCGTTTCCCGCCTCGGCGGCGACGTGCCGCGCCGGTGTCAAGCATCGAGCCGCGGCCGTGCCGGCGGAACGCGAGAACGGGACCGCGGTCGGATTTCACAGCCTGGCGGCGCCGATCGGGATGCGGCTTGGAGTGAGCGAGTACTTGAGCCTCGACCTGGGCGCCGGCTTCACGTCGAGGGACAACCAGGACGACTGGGCCTTGGATGGCGGGATCCCGATCACGATGAAAAGCTGGAAGGGCGCCCGCGCGCTCTTCCGTCCCGGCGTCCTCTACGAAAACCGTAACGACATCGGGAAGACGACCATCTCGGCCGAGCTCGAGGGCGAGGCGTTCGTCGCGAAGAACTTCAGCGTCTCGGCGGCACTCGGCATCGCGCACGTGGAATCCCAGGGCGAGTCACGCATCCGGAGCACCGGTAGCGAGTTCACGAACGTGGGGTTTCACCTCTATCTCTTCCGGTGAGCTGAGGCGCCGCAAGTGCCCACACCGCTCGAAGATCTGATCGACGCCCTTGGCATCATCGAGGATCGGTCTCGGCGCTCGCTCAAGCTCGCCAAGTATGCACAGACCAATCAGGTGCAGCTCGAGACCAGCGACCCGGACACCAACGTCACGCTTACGGCCGCCCAGAAGCAGGCTCTGAGGGACGTGATTACGCCATGGCTTACCGAGATCAAGACCGCAACCGCCAGGCTGCCGTGACGGATGCCGACCGGCCAGGGAGTTCTCCAGGCGGGAGCTGGAGGAAACGGCTCGGTCGTCACCTACGACGACCACACGAACGCCGATGCGGGCGGGGACGGCCTCTACAGCTACCTGGACCTGGCTCTGGCATGCGCGGCGAAGGGATTCTTCGCGGCCGACGGCGTGACGCCCGCCGTGCTCCGGCTCAAATCGATCGCGGCCTACGCGACCCTCTCGATCGAGGTCTACTTCGTCTTCGTCACGATCCAGAACGGGGACGGAGTGAGCACGCTACCAACCTCCTTCAAGGATCAGGACGCGGTTGTCATATGGATCGACGGGAAGACGCACATCGTATCGAACGTCGGCCTCTCCAACCGCTCGACCGAATACGGGATCGAGGTGGTCGGCGCGATCGGAAAGCCCACCGGGCGAAACGGAGTGGACTGCTATTACGGACTGGCCCCGACGCTTCGCGGGACCAGCAAGATGTTTGGCTCCAAACAGAGAGCCAAGGGGAATCTGATTTGGCAACCGGGAGCCGTGGGACTCCCGAGCCGGCTCATCAACGTCCTGGCCGAAGCCACGGGCGTGCTCGGCCTGGGCACCGGGGCGGGAGAGCTTCAGAAGACATTCAACATGGACATGGTGTCGACCGCGGTGTCGGGAAACGGCTGCACTCAGTTCAACGTGGACGACGCAGCCCGCATGACGATCTCGGCGCCGAACACGGTGGGGCGGCCGATTGGGACGGGAGGCACGGTCCGATGTCGGGATCTCGTTACGATCGGGTCCGCCACGAACGGCGCCGACATGCAGAACACGTCGATCACGCCGACCGTCCCGTGGCAGCTCGTCGACAAGATCTGGTCCCAGGTCAAAGTGCAGTTCAATGCGGCTCCGAACAGCGACGTCGAGGATTGGCGGACCTGGAATGTGCGGGTCGGTCACCACGCCACCGGCGCCCCGTTCGCGGGGAAGCGGGTCCAGCTGCTCGACAAGGATCTGGTCGCAGTCGTCGATACGATCACGACCTCCGAGGGCGCGCTCGAGTACGGATCGGGCGTCACCGCCGGCGCCGTCAAGATGCGAGTCCTTCCGGCAGGTTCACTGACGTGGGTGGACCGCGGCCCCTTCACGCTCATCGTGAACGATCAGAGCTTCGCGGATTACGATCCGGCGTTCGAGCAATATTCGAAGACCTTCACTCCGGCCGGGATCGTCTACCTGGGGACGGAGCGGCAGCTCTTCGAGATGCAGGACGCCGTTCCGCTCGGGCCGCCTCCGGTGCTCTCGCTCCCGCCTGTGCAAACGGTCGACCTCCCCTACTTCCAGGCCCAGGACATCGCGATCCTGATTGCGGACTCGGGCCAGGACGTCTCGATCGGCCCGGACGTCACGAAGGGGTACGTCGATCGCGTCACCCGGAAGGTCTTGATCGGAGAAGAGACTGGGATCCTCGGAACCGACGTCTTCGTCTACATCGAGACCGGGTCCCTGCCCCTTCTCGCGATCGGGATCGAGCTCTCAACGGACGGGCAGATCTACGTCGTCCGGGAGGCGGGCACGATCGGAGACGGCGCCTTGACGCAGATCCTGTGCGCTCTTCCGTAGCAGGGCATCGGGGCCGGACCGCTCGCGGCGGTGGCGAAGATTGGAGCGGCGTCCGGTCGGAGTCGCCGCACGACGGAACGGCCCTTTCTTTTTGAACCCTTTTCCATTGCGGTAACGGCGGGCGCGGCGACGCTCCACACATGAGGAGGTAGCGAGACCATGGCTCGAAAGTACGCAGTCGAGGGACAGACGGCGGCCGGGACGAACCTAACGATCCTCGAGCTGATCGCGGCGGCGACGACCCGGGGCTGGCTCTACGACATTCTGATCGGATCCGACGCGACGCCGGCGGACGTCGCATCGGAATTCAACATCATTCGAGGCACGGTCTCAGGGACGGGCGCCTCCTCGCCCACGCCGCGCGCACTCGACCCCGGAAACCCGGCAGCACTCCTCTCGGCCAAAGTGGGAGCCACGGCCAATACGAAGACCGCGAACAGCGCGCTCTTGAATATCGCTCTGAATCAGCGAGCCACCTTCCGATGGGTCGCGGCCCCGGGCGGGGAGATCGTCGTCCCAATCACGTCCGACAACTGGGTCGGGCTTGAGTCGATCGCCTCGGGCGGCACGCCCAACATCAACGCCACGTTCCACTGGGAGGAATAGAGGCGCGTGTTCGGACATAAGAACAAAGGCCCGGCCGGGTTCATCCAGATCTTCCGGCCGGGCGAAGCCCCGGAGGAGCTCGAGACGCTCCGCTGCGTCCACTGCGGCCTTCACTGGGTCCGAGTCCCGGGCTCGGGTCGAAAGCGCGGCTTCTGCATGCGCTGTAACGGCGTGACCTGCGGGGCCGAGGCCTGCGACCCCTGCGTCCCCTACGAGGCCAGGATCGAGCTCATGGAGGGCGCTAAGAAGGGGCAGCCGGCGCGGAAGTACGCGGAGGAGTTCCAGAAGATCGAAGGCCCGGAGAGATGCTAGGTGGCCGCATGCACGTTCGCGATCAGTACGCCCTCAACCGCCAATGCCTCGAGCTACGTGAGCGGGGCCTTCACACCGGCGGCGAACGATCTCCTGGTCGTCTTCGCGACCCTGTCTGGGACCGACACGGGAGGATCTCTGACCGGATCGGTCGTCTCGACCTTCACGAAGATCGCCACCGCCGCGAAGGCGGCGAGTGTCGACACCTCCTATCTCTTCGTCGCGAACTCGCTCACGACCGCGACCTCCCAGACCGTGACCTGGGCCGGGAACGCGGCCACGGGCTGCATCCTCCAGGTCTGGCGGATCTCGGGCATGTCGCGGCTCGGGAGTGCGGCCGTGAAGCAGACGGGGCAGCAGGACAACCAGGCCGCCTCCGGGACGCCGGCGCCGGTATTCGGCGCCTCCTGTATCACGACGAATCCGACTCTCGGCCTCGTCTCGAACGCGACGAGCCCGGCGACGATGACGCCGCCGGCGAGCTGGACCGAAGGGGGCGACGTCGGGTATGCGACGCCGACGACCGGCGCCGAGACGGTCTTTCGAAACAGCGGATTTACGGGAACGACCGTTACCTGGGGGGGCACCTCCGCGAGTGCATTCTGTTCTATCGTCGTGGAGCTCGACGCCTCGGCTCTAGTAAACGTGCAGTGGGTCCCGTCCACCGAGCGGCCAAGAGCGGAGCCCCGATCGGTCGTGGGATACTGACGTGAAGCTCTGGCAATATCAGCGGCTCGCGACCCCCGTCCGCTCCTCGATCGAGGAGGCGGACAGCTTCGGCACGTGGGCCCCCGCTCCCAATCAGCCAGACCGAAATCACGCGCTCCGCCGCCTCGGGCGGGCCGCGCTCATCGCGGCGATCCCCTTCTTCTTCTACCAGGACGCGCCCGTCGCGGCCCCCTCGGCCCCGGAGCTCGTCCCCCAGAGCATTTCGCAACCAACGAGAGCACCGGGGCGGCGTCCCCACCTTACCCGGGCGCTCTTCTTCCAGGACGTGCCGCCGCCGGCACCTCCCGTACTGGGGGACCTCTCTCAGCCGACGCGGATCCAGGGGCGGCGCGCGCATCTCGCGCGAGCCTTCTTCTTCCAGGAGGCGCCACTCGCCGCCCCCACCGCGCCCGATTACTTCGACCAGGCGGTCTCCCAGCCCGTCCGGCGACCCCAGGGGAGGGCCCAGCTCGCGACCGCGTTCTTCTATCAGGACGCGCCCGCCGCGCCCCAGGTGCCGATCTACTTCGATCAGGCGATCTCCCAGCCCACGCGGGGGGCTCCTGGCCGGCGGGCCCATCTCCTCCGAGCCTTCTTCTTCAAGGAGGCCCCGGATCTCATTTGGATCCAGGACGCGATCGTGCAGCCCGGGCGCCGAGCTCTTCCCCGCGCCTACCTGGGTCGATCGTTCTTCTTCCAGGACGCGCCCGCCGCGGCTCCGACCGTCTTCCAGCCGCTCACGGCGATCGTTCAGCCGGCGCGCCGGGTGCTCACGCGCGCGCATCTCGCTCGGTTCTTCTTCTTCCAGGAGGCCGGAGTCCCGGTCTTCGTCCCTCCGCCTCCGCCCCAGTACTTCGAGGAGGCGGAGATCGAGTTCCTGCTCTCCGAGATGGGACAGGACGTCACGGTCGGCGGGGTGACCGTGAAGGGGATCCTCGACTCGACCGATCTGGGGCTTCTTGCCGGCGAGGCGATCGAGATCGACGCCCGCCTGACCGTCTTCTGGATCCACACGGGGAGCCTACCGCTCTCGATCGGGGCGCCGCTCCTTTCCGACTCGATCACCTACCGCGTCCGCGAGTGGCTCCAGGTGGGGGACGGTGCTTTGACCCAAGTCTTTTGCGCGAACGAGCTATGACCTTCTTCGGCGAAGAGGATATCGACGTGATGCTTGCGGAATCCCCGACCCAGGCGACGATCGGCGGGGTCACGGCCTCGGTGATCGTCACGCGGGTGGGCGAGGATCTCCTCGGTGGAGCCGGCATGCACGTCCAGGCGACCCGGATCCTCCTGACCGCGAAGACGGGCCAGTTCCCGGCGCTTCGCCCGGGGGCCGACGTCGTGATCGGGACCGCGACCTACGTGGCCACCGACGTCAAGCGCTCGGGGGACGGGGCGCTCTCCGAAGCGCTCTGTGAGATCGCGCCGTGAGCACGATTCCGACCCGGATCGTTGATGACGCGATCGCGCTCCTCAACACGCCGGCGCCCCCCGCGGGCGTCCCGAACGCGACCCGCACGTTCACGTTCGCGATCGACCCGGCGATGCTCCCGACGATCTCCGGCTACCTCGAGGAAATCGACATCCGGGATCCGAGCCAAGGGAACGGCCCGGTCACCGAGGACGACGTCCACTTCAAGCTCGAGTGCCGGGTGATGGGCGATGAGACGACGGCCCCGGACGTCGCCGCGGATCCTCTCATCCGGCACGTGGTGAGCCGCCTCGCGGGACAGGAGAAGGGCGTCCAGGCGGGGATGCTCTACCGAACGATCCTCTTCAACGGGGTGAAGTACGAATACCAGCAGTCGGACCACGCCTATTGCCTGGCCACGGTTCGATTCATCGCACGGTCGCAGCACAAGACCGGAGACCTGGAGACCTGGGCCTAGTCCGCCCGGAAGTGTAGGAGGGGAATCACATGCCAGCGATTTTCGGCGCACAGCCCGACGGCTCAAAACTCCTGGTCGGGAAGGGCCGGGTGCTCTTCAACCGCCTCACGCCGGCGGGAGTGAAGACCGGCGAGAAGTTCCTCGGTAACTGCGAGGAGTTCTCGATCAACGTCTCGGAGAACGTGCTGAAGAAGTTCACCTCCGTGGACGGCTCGAGCGGCCTCCTCGCGCGGATCCCGAATCAACGGGAGGCCGAGCTCTCGATCAAGCTGAACGAGGTGACGCAGTTCAATTCGGCCCTGGCCTTGGTCGGGACGACCGGGGTCCTCGCCCAAACGGGCGCGACGGCGACGGATGAGACCATCACGCCCGCGGGCGGGTCGGGGCAGGGCCTTTGGTACAAGCTCTCGAAGCATGCTCTCACGTCCATCACGAACGTGAAGGACGACACGGTCACCATCGCGTCGAACGTCAATAACGTGAACTACTACATCGACATGCCGACCGGGATGCTCTTCGTCACGCCGGGCGGGTCGATCGTCGACGGCTCCGTCATCACAGTCACCTACGTCTACCCGACCGAGAGCCCGACCATCATCTCCGGGCTCGATGCGAACGTGAAGGGCCTCTTCCGGTTCGTCGGCGATCCCGCCGGCGGCCCGATCGTCGAGGTCGAGGTCTGGAACACGATCATCCAGGCCGACGCCGCGCTCTCCCTGATCTCGGAGGACTTCGCCGAGTACACCTTGAAGGCGGCCGTCCTCTACGACATCCCGGGCGCGGCCCTGACGCCGAGCTGTCCCTACTTCCGGATGATGTTCCGGTAAGCCGCCCATGACGCCGCGGGCCGAAGCCACCAAACCGATTCCCCTGGGCGGGCGGCTCTTCCGAGCCGCCCGCTCGACCACCGCCGAGCGGGACGACTACCTCGCCGGACGGATCGCTCTCTCCGGGGTGAAGAACGTCACGAAAGAGGACGGCGAGAGCCCCGTGGACTACGTCGAGCGCCTGCTCGGGCACCTCCAGGCCTCGGGCTACGTCGATGCCATGATCGGCGGGCTCTTGACCCCGCTCGAGATCGACGACCTCGAGTGGACGCCGGCGATCGCCGCGGAGACGGCCGCCTACGCGGGGCAGCTCCACGAGCCGAAGGACAAGGAGCAGCGAAACGTCGTTCTCCTCACCCTCCTGCTCGATTTTTTCGTCGCCGGGATGAGCTCCTCCGCCGCTTCGAGTGTCTCTTCGGAAGCGGACGAGAATCATCCCGTAACGCACTAGAGCCCGAAGGCCCTTACGGGATCTGGACGTCCCTGATCCGGATCCTCGCCGACGGGGACTATCCGCGAGCCCGGCGGATCTATACCGCCTGGCCGCTCGAGGAGGCGCTTTTAGGCATGTTCGCCCGGGCCCGACGTGAGGCGCTCGCCCAGTACCGCTTCGAGTGGCTCGCCTGGGGCCTCGTCGCGCCCCACGCGAAGGATCCCGGGCACCCACCCCGCGTCCCGAAGATATTGGAGATGAAGCCCGATGCCTCCTGATGTCCGGGTAAGGCTCTCCGCCGAGGGCGTCGCCGAGGTCGTCTCCGCGCTCGAGAAGGTGCGCGCGAAGTCCGAGCAGGCCGCCGGGACGAGTGCCAAGGCCTTCGGCGGGCTCAACAAGGCGCTTGCCGGGACCAAGGCGCTGCTAACCCAGCTCGGGGTTGTTCTGTCGGTAGGGTTCGCGATCGGCGTTGTGAAGAGCTCGATCGAGGCGGCGGACGCCCTCGACAGGATGAAACAGAGTGGGCTCGGCGCCGCCTCGAACATCCAGGCGGTGGCCGCGGCCGCGAAGCGGGCCGACGTCGATACCACCCTCATGGCGCGCGCCCTCGGGCTCCTCGCGAAGAACTCAACCGACGTCCTCGAGGGGGCCGGGAAGATCGGCGGCGCGCTCCGCGCGATCGGCCTCTCGGGCAGGGAGATCCAGGACCTGGCCGGGAAGGACACGGCCGAGCGCTTCGGGGTGATCGCGGAGAAGTTCGCCGGGATCGAGGACGACGCAAAGAAGACGACCCTTGCCGTCGAGCTCTTCGGCCAGAAGCTCGGGCCAGGGCTCATCCCGCTCCTGAACGAGCTCGGGAAGACCGGCATTGATCCGCTGAAGAAGCGCCTCGAGGACCTGGGCGTCCTCATGTCGGACGATGTCGTCGCGAGCCTCTCGGCCGTCGACGACAACATGGCGAGCCTGGGAGGCCAGGCTCGCGGTCTCGCGGGCCAATTTGCCGGGGGCCTCGCCCCCGCCCTCCTTTCGACGATCAACACGATCTCCGAAAGGTTAAAGGGCAGCGGACAGATCTGGCAGGAGTTCGGGGCCATCGTCGGGGGTGCGATCCGGGTTATCGCCACGCTCGCGATACCGCCTTTGAATGCGCTGATCCTCACCGTGAAGGAAATAGCTGATGCCATTGGCGGCGCCGTCGCGGTCATCAAGAGACTGATACTTGGGGATTTCTCCGGCGCCGTGGACGAGGCCGGAAATCGCATGAACGCGATACACAACCGAGCAGTCGATTTCGTGAAGGGAACCATCACGACCTGGAAAAACATCTGGACCACGCCCACCGTCGAGGCGACGAAGGCAGCACAGAAGGCCGAGGCTGACCTCTCTGAGATCTATAAGCAACGAAACGCGAGCCTCCAGGCCCAGCTCGCCGGCGAGATCGCCCTCATCAAGGCGCAGCTCAAGGCGCGCGAGGACGCAGAGAGCCGGGAATTTGAGCGCGGGCTCCTCGCCATCCACACCTACTACCTCGAGCGCCAGAAGATCGTCATCCAGTCGACCCAGGCCGAGATCCTGGCGATCCAGAAGAAAGCCCTCCTCGAACAGCAGGTCGAAGAAGACGCCGGGAAGCGCCGCGCGATCGCCGCGAAGGCCGACGCCGAGATCCAGCTCCTGAACTTCGAGCGTCACGCCCAGCTCGCCGCTCTGGACGACGAGGAGCTTCGCCGCACCAAGGACGCCGGTGAGAAGGCGATCGACATCGAGACGAAGATCCAGGAGGCCCAGGGGAACCGCCACGCGGTCGCGATCGCGAACATCCAGCGGGAGATCGAGGAGGCGAGGAAGGTCCTGACCCAGACGGGGGCGATCGCTCCCGGCGATACCGACGACCAGATGAAGACGATCGCCCGCCTCCAGGCCGTGCTCGAGATTCAGGATCGCTTCTCGAGGGCCTCTCAGGCGACGAACGAGGCCATCACGGACTTCGGCTCGATCCGAGCCCGGATTGAAGACGAGGCCTCCTTGGGCTTGATCTCTCAGGCGGAGTCCGAGGCGAAGCTCCTCCAGCTCGAGAAGGAGCGCCTCGCCGTGCTCCAGGAACGCGCCGGGGAGGCGCTCCGGCTCGCGCAGGAGTCTGAGAATCCGGAGAACATCGCCCAGGCCCAGGCCGCCGTCGACTCGATCGAGAAGATCTCGCTTGCCGTCCAGGCCGCGAACGATGGCCTCCGGCAAACGGGCGCCTTCCTGGTCGATTCCTTCGGCGACAGCCTGGTCCGGGTCTTGGGCGAGGGAGAGATTGCCTCGCTCAAGTTCAGCTCGGTCTTCAAGAGTGTTCTCCTGGACGTCTCGAGCGCCCTCCGGCGCTTCCTGACCCAGCTCCTCGTCACGCGCGCCATCATGGCGCTCTTCGGTGGGGGCGGGGGCGGAGGTGGGACCGGGGCCTTCGCCGGCGTGAAGGGCGGCCCATCGAGTTCAATTCCGGGCTTTGACGCGGGCGGTGTCGTGACCGGGCCCGGGACGGCCACGAGCGACTCGATCATCGGGAGGCTCTCGGCCGGCGAGTACGTGGTCCGCGCGGCCGCCGTGGCCCAGCCAGGGATCCTCCAGGCCCTGGAGACGATCAACCGGGGCACTCCCACGCTTCGGACCCAAGGCCGCGGACACGCGCTCCGCTTCGCCGAGGGGGGACTCGTCCCCCCGGGCTCCGGATCCGGAGGCAGCTCCGACCAGGCCTGGCTCCGCGTGGGGCTTCAGAAGGGGCTCATGGTCGAGATGATCCGCTCCCCCGAGGGGCGCCAAGCCTTCCTCGAGGTGGTCCAGGACAACGCGCGGGCCTTCGGCTCGGCCCTGAAGAGCTGATGGCCGCCCCCGTCGTCTTCCCGTTCGAGCCCAACGGCCTGGATCCGATCGTCGAGTGGTACGGCTACCTGACCGACGTGATCGGTCCCTCCTACGAGGGGAACGAGCAGCGGGTGCAGCTCCGCCGCCATCCGACCGGGGCGATCGAGACGAGCTTCTTCAGCGAGAGCCGCTACGAGTTTCAGCGGATGACCGCACTTCTCTTCCGGAAGCACTCCCAGATCTGGGCCGCTCCCCTCTGGCCCTACGCGACGCGCTTGACGGCCGACGCATCCGCGGCGGCGACGTCGCTCCCCGTCCTGACCGCCGGCCTCCCCTTCACGGATCCGCTCGGCCTCGGGCCCTACGCGCTCCTTTGGAAAGACTCCAAGACCTTCGAGCTCGTGTCGCTCAACGCGATCTATCCGTCCTCGATCGAGCTCGCGGTCCCGCTCGTCGCGACCTGGTCGGCCGCCTCGAGCTACCTGATCCCGGTGCGCACCGCTTTCCTCGAGCCGACGGTTCCGCTTCGCTGGGAAACCCCCGAGCTCGTCACGAGCCGCCACCATTTCAGCTTCGAATGCCATGGCACGACCAACATCGTGCCCACTGTGACGGACGAGTTCGTCGTCGTGGACGAAGGAGCCGTCGTACCTGGAGGTCCATGATGCGACGTTTAGGAATGGCGGTAGTTCTATGCCTGATGACGGTCGGATCCGCATTCGGCTATTCCGGGAGCGGCTCGGTCTGGGCGAGGAAGACCGGTCAGTTCACCGACAAGAACTTTAACGGCGACTCGGTGGGCGTGGCCGCCTCGATCGCCTGGTGCTCGCCGAGCGGGACGGTCTCGATCGGCCCTGGACTTGATGCCGTTGGCATCGGAACGATCCCCTCCAACGTGGTTGTCACCCAGTTCTTCAACGGCTCCTGGCGAGTTCGCGGGCCCAACGCGACGACGACCACGCCTCGCTTGGGCCCGGCCTCCACGCCGACGACTGGGGGGGCGATCCGAATCGTCGACGGGGTCACCTTCGCCATGACGGTCGCCGGCGTCCAGGCCGCTATCGAGGAATGTAATAGCGCGGGCGGCGGGACGGTCTGGGTTCCGAGCAATGCCGGAATCCTCCTCGTTACGACACCGGTGCGGCTCAAGAACAAGGTCATCCTCCGCGCCTTCGGTCAAAAGACCCACGACAACGGCTCGGTGTTTACTGCAAACGCCTCGACGAACGTCCCCTACGCGATCACGAACCACGACACCACCGGGGGACAGCAGTACGCCGGGCTCGATGGGATCACGATCGAAGGGAATAAATCGAGCGGGGCCAGGATCGACGCCGGCATCTACCTGAAGAGCCTCTTCGTCGGGAGCGAGATCCGTAATTGCCGGGTCGCGAACGTCTCCGGCGTGGGGATCGCCTTGAAAGGAACGACGGGGCAGGCCTTTGGGGGTTTCCGGGGCGAGAACCTGATCGTCAACGACACCGGCGACAACAACATCCTTATCTTTGCTGGGATGCGCCACGTCGACCTTGAGCATATCGAGTGTGATCGACCGGGCCGGAACATGGCCGCGATCAAGATCGACGGAACCCAGGCCACGGGCGGCGGGAGCGTCAACGTGGCGCTTCGCGATCTCTATACGGAGCTCTCGGACTCCATGAGCGTCGGTGTCCTGATCGATGGCGCCTCCGGCGTGACGATCGATGATTACACGGCCGTCCATCCGAGCGGCCGCTTCCGCGCCGCCGTTCAGATCAAGAACTCGGTCCCCGGAAATTTCGCCTTCTCTCCGAGCGGGCTTAGCGTCCGAAATCTCTACGCCGACTCCGACACCTTGATCGAAAACCAATACACCACCGAGGTCATCACCACCGGGGCCGACGTCAATAACCCCTACCGACACGTCGTTTGGTATAGCCCGGCGATTGCAAAAGGGGCCGGGGCCACCACGAACGGCTACCGCAATTCGGGCCAGGTCATCGGCATCCAACAGACGAAGAAGGCGCCGGACCTGACGAGCGCCGCCACGATTGCGCCGCATCCGGACGGCTCCGACTTCGACGTGACGGGCACGACCACCGTGACCTCGATTACCGGGCTCCCCTATTTCCTCTGGAAGACGACGTGCTTCTGGACCTCCGCGGCGCTCCAGTTCACCGACGGCTCGAATCTCAACCTGAACGGGAATTTCGTCGGGAACGCGACGGGCGGCAAAGACTGCCTCTGTGCGAAGTGGGATGGCGCTAACTGGAACGAGGTATCGAGGAGCCTCAACTGATGGTGCAATACCTCGGCTTCGACGTCCTCGAGCTCCCCACCGATGGAGGAAGCGGCCAAGAAGACCAGCCGGAACGGCGTTTTTATCTGATCGATCCCGGAACCGGGAAGCGGGTCGCCGACGATCCCGAGGCCGTGAGCTCGGGCGTTCTCTCCTATGCCTGGATCTGCACGACGCTAGCGGAGCTCGCTGATCTGAGGGCCTTTCTGGATGCGCGCCGCGGCCGCGCGGTCCCGTTCTGGCTCCCCACCTTTAAGCACCACTTCACGCTGAACACGGACCACGCCGGCGCCAACACGAGCCTCGTGGTCAAGTTCTTCGGCTACGCCTCGAACATGTGGCCCGGCACGGGGGCCCGCCGCCACATCCTCTTTCGCTCGAAGGCGGGCACCGTCTTCTACCGGAAGGCTCTCTCGGCCGTGAATAACGGCGACGGAACGGAGAGCGTCGTCCTGGACGCAGCCCTCGGCCAGACCGTAACCGTGGCCGATTGGATCGTCGGCTTCCTCCGGCTCTCGCGCCTCGAGGAGGATCTGACCCGGATCGAGCATGCGCGCGGCGGCGCGAGCGTCGATCGCTACGCTCGCGCAACTCTTCGGGTTAGGGAGCTTCCCAAGGAAGCACCGCTATGACGTTTGACGCCCGTGAAAAATCGACCTATCAGGGCGCCCCGATCGAGACCTACCGATTTGTCGCCGGCGCCCAGTCTTGGCATTTCACGTCGTCGGATGACCGGATCTCGATAGACGTCCCGGGGGTCGGGGTGCGGATCTTCGAGCCCGAGAGGCTCTCAAGGACCGAGCCCGAGTACTCGCAGGAAGACCAGTCGGGCTCGCTTAAGGTCAGCCTCCCACGCCTGAACGCGGTCGCGGTGCTTCTCATGGCCGGGCTCCCGGCGACGCCCGTCTCGGTCACGATCTATCGATCTCACGAGGGCGAGATCGAGATCATCCCGGTGTTCGTTGGGAAGGTGGTTCTGGCTGTCTTCGCCGGGCCCAACGTCGAGCTGACCGTCGCTCCGATCTCGGAGATCCTAAAGCGAAAGATTCCACGGCTCGCCTACCAAAAGCTCTGTAACTGGGCGCTTTACTCCCAGGGTTGCGGCGTCTCGCGCGCTACCTATACCGACATCGGGACCGTGAGCTCGGTCAGCGGCATCACGGTGCAGGCCGCCATTTTCGCCACGCGCGCCGACGGATGGTATGAGGTCGGCTACCTCGAGCGCCCCGCCGACGGGTCGCGCCAGTGGGTGATCGCCCACGTTGGGAACACCGTGACGCTCCAGCGCCCCTTCCTCGGGCTCACGGCCGGCGAGGCGATCAAGGGGATCGCAGGGTGCAAGCTCCGGGAGCTCGAGGACTGCACGACAAAGTTCAACAACAAGGCCAACTTCCTCGGCTTCCCGCGGATTCCGATCAAGAACCCCTACGAGCTGGGAATGAGCTGATGGGCATCTGGTTCATCCTCGCGGCCTGGCTCGGATCGATGATCCTCGGGAGGGTCCTGAATCCCATCCGGCTGCCACAAAACCAGGACGCGGCGCCCGAGAAGTTCGGCGGCATCACGGCCGTGGAGGGACGGACGATCCCGGTCCTCTGGGGCACGCGGCAGTTCAAGGGACCGAACATCCTCTGGATCGGCGACTTCTCGACGACTCCGATTGTCCAAAGCGGCGTAACGACCGGCTATAAGTACTACATGGGCGCCCAGTACGGGATCTGCATGGGGCCGATCGATGAGGTGCTCGCCGTGACCTTCAACGAGAAGCCGGTCGGCGCCGGATTCACGTCGGCAAACAACGCCTTCATTTTCGCGAAGAGTGGGGCCGCCCCGTGGAAGACCGCTCGGATAGCTGAATCAACCTACTCAAATGGCTTTGAGGTAGCTGCCGCCCTCGAGGCCGCCATCATCACCGCGGAGCCTGGCGACTGGCGCGTCGGCTACGGCTTCAGCATCGTCGCCGGCGTCAACAACATCATCAAATACCGGCTCACGGGTACCACCTCGCACGATGGAACGATCGTCACGGTGACGCTGACACCCGGCGAATATACCGGCTCCACGCTCGCCAGCCATATCGAGACCAAGATGAACCAGGCCGAGGCGGCCATTCGGCCTGGTGGTCTCACCGCCGCATCCTTCGACGTTTCCTATGGGGTCTTCGGGGCCTTCAAGTTTGCGATCACCTACTCCGCCGCGGCAGAGTGGGCCACCACCTTCGCGCTCCTGCCGAGCACCGGGAAGTTCATGCTCGGGTTCCGGCATGACCTAGACGATACCGCTAATCACGCGGGCTCGACGATCACGGGAGGCTACGAGGTCAAGATTGGGCGCTTCATCATCTCCTATGGCGGCAACACGGCGGCGCTGCATCTGACGGACGCAGGGTTCACCTCGGCCGCCATCCTGGGGCTTAGCACGGCCGCGGACCGGACCGCCCTCGGAATTGTCGCCGCCGACTCAGACTTCACGATCATCGAGGCCGTCTTCACGCCGTCCTCCTACGTGGTCGACGTCGCAATCGATGATGCCGACTTCTTTGGCACGGAGGGCGGCGTCTCGGGCAGCCTTGACATCTATCTGGGGACCGTCGACCAGCTCGAATCGAGCTACCTGACGACCCAGTTTGGAACGACCGCCCCGGGCTACCACCGCCTCTGCTATGCCATTCAACGCGGCATGTACGTCGGGAACACGAACTACCCGAAGCCGATCAGCTTCACGCTCCGGCGCTGCCCGAACCAGCTCGGGCTCGCCGACGAGCAGCACAATATCGCGGGCGACGCAAATCCGGCCTGCATGCTCTATGAGGCGCTGACCGACGTGGACTGGGGGCTCGGCATTCCTCCGGCCTCGATCCTGGTTGATAGCTTCATCACCATGGGCGAAGCGCTGTACGGCGAGGGCCTGGGGCTGTCGATGATCCTCGACACCACCTCCGAGGCCTCGGACACCGTTCGGGAAATCCTCCGGCATGTCGACGGCGTCCTCTATCTGGATGGGTTGACCGGGCTCATCGCGGTCCGCCTCGCACGGGCCGATTACTTCGTCGCGGATCTCCCGCTCGTCAGCCCGGCCAACGCGCACGACTGTGAGATACGGCAGCGCTCCTGGGAGGAGACGCGGAACGTCGTCCGGATCCGCTACGTCGACCGCGCCCAGAACTTCACCGAGCGCGTCTTCCAGGCCCAGGATTTGGCGAACATCGCCGCGCGCGGGGGCGAGCAGTCCGTCGAGGACATCCCGATGCCCGGGATCTCGAGTGAGGCGAACGCCCAGATCGTCGCGACCAGGGCGCTCAAGGTCCTGAGCGATCTTCCGCGGCTGATAACCCTGCGAGTCAACCGGGAATGCTGGAACCTCCGGCCCGGCTCCCCATTTCGCCTGACCTGGCCCGCGTGGGGCGTCACCGACCTGCCATGCCGGGTTTCCACGATCGGAATGGGTGAAATCCAGGATGGGGTGATCCGAGTGAATGCGGTCCAGGACGTGATCGGCCCACCATGGACCGGGTTCGTGGCACCGACGGCACCTGCGGATGATCCACCGGAATGACGGGGACCCGCTTCATGTTGAAGATCGTCCTCGTCACGATCCACTACCTGGCCGAGTGTACGAGCTGCGGCGTGGTCGCGTCCGTGCTCGTGACCGCCAAGCCGAATACGCTCGAGCGGAAGGTCCCTCGATGCCAGCGATGCGGAAGAGAGATGGAGCCTGAGCCCGGAACCCTAAACGTTCGCGTCCAATTCGAGGAATGCCAATGAGTCGGGTCAGCCTGAAGAAGCACATCAAGGACATCCTAAAAGAGAAGGATAAGAGCAACGCTCAGCGGTTCATCGACGCGGAGAAGTTGACGAACGCCGCTTTTCAGGCGGGCAAGGAAGCTAGCGCGGAGGCGCGCGCGGCGCAGGCGTCCGGGATCGTGGAGAGGGATCTCCGCTACTCGGAGCGGGATAAGGCGAGCAAAGAGGCGGCGGAATTGATCGCCTCGGCGCTGAGGGAGTTCAAGTCGGGCTCGAACGAGTGGCGCGGATCGCTGAACGACACGCTGAATCGTGCACCGTCGAGGGAGGAAGTCAATACCGAGATACGGCGCTTGAACGCCATGTACGATGATCTGAAGGAGAGGGCGGACACGGGGCGGGGATCCGGCGCTGGGTCTAGGCAGATGTGGGGGTACGTCGCGGCAGGGATTGGACTCGTGATGTCGATCGTAATGTTCTTCGCTTGGATCGCGACGACGGCGATCGCGATATACATCGCTCTTAAGGGAGGGAATCCGTAATGGGAGCCATCATGTTGTTTACGATAGCAGCCTTCGTAATGACGCTCGTTGCTGCCTGGGGCAAGGTGCCGCTGTGGGTCGCAGTGCTTCTCTTGTGCGTCGTTGCTCTGCTACAAGTCCTAGGGCGGTAACTCGTGAACATCACCGCATTCGACCTGGCCAGCCGCTACATTGGCATCCGTGAGTTGCCCGAGAAAGGGATGGATCATCCGCTCATTCAGTGGTGGCTCTCCCTGTGCGGCTTCTCGACCCACACTCCAGACGAAGTAGCCTGGTGTTCCGCGTTCCTCCAGGAGCCGTTCCGCCTGCTTGGACTGCCACGCTCCAAGTCTGCGGCCGCGAGGTCATGGCTCACGATTGGACGGGTCATCACGATCGAGCAAGCGAAGGTGGGATTCGACGTAGTAATCCTGAAGCGCGGGGCCGGTCCACAGCCGGGCCCCGAAGTGATCCAGGCCCCAGGACACGTCGGGCTCTATGCCGGCCCTGGAAACCTCCTCGCCGGGAACCAGGGCAATATGGTCAGCGTGGCCCCCTTCGACCCGAGCCGTGTCCTCGGTGTCCGCCGTCTCCTCGAAACTTAGGGCTTGATATTGGAGCGCCTTAAAAACGATAAACGCATAGGAACAAGCGAAGGAACTACCACCCGACGCCGCCGATGGAGAAGGGACTGAGCTCACAGCAGAGATGGCGCACTCGTTTCGCTCGCTGGGTGAAGGGCCATACCGTTGAGGGCGTCGTCCGGGATCTCGGCCAGCTGGGCGTACCCGTCACCAAGCACGCTGTCTACTCGTGGGCGCACGGGCGATCGACGCCTCGAGCTCCAGCCGCCAAGGCTCTCGTACAAGCGAGCCGCGGCCGGATCAGCTATCGGGACATTCTGAGGGCTGCCCAATGCGGATCGACGTCCGCGTCGACACCACAAGGCTCTTCAATCGCATGCGCCACGGAGAGCGCCGCCTCGCCTACTCCACGATCAACGCGCTGAACAATACGGCGAAGCGGATCCAGGTCGCGATCCGAGAGAAGGTGCAGGGCAATTTCACCCTCCGCCAGAAGCAGTTCGTCCTCCGCGAAGCCGCCAAGATCGACCGTACATCGTTCGCCAACGTCCGCCGCGGTCAGGCCTGGGTCGAGATCGCCGTGGGACAGAGGCCTCGACTCTTCCTCTCGACCTTCGAGACAGGCGGCGAGCGCCTCCCCTTCGTAGGCCATAACGTGGCCATGCCGGTCATCGGCGGGCCTGCGAGGCCCACGCTCAAGAGACGCGTCCCCAAGGCCTGGACGTTCGAGGCTCTGCAGTTCCACGCTACGACTACACGCTCCGGCAAGAGGACCATCGTGTCGGCCCGGCAGAAGGCCTACATCATCCCGGGGGTGGGTGTGTTCGAAAGCACCGGACGCGGAGAATCGCGAATGGTCTACGCCTTCGTCCCACACATCACGCTCGATCAGCGCCTTCAGTTCGTGAAGACGGCCGAGGGCGTCGCGAATGAGTTCTTCTCGGAAGAGATGGAGCGCGAGACCATCAAAGCGCTCGCCTATGGTGGGCAGGCGGCCTGATGGCCTACCGCGTGATCCGGATGAACCTGACAGTCGCAAACCTGATGCTAGCGACTGGGACGCTGTGCTCGCCTCCCGAGAACGTTCCGCCGGATCTCCGCGTGGTTGACGCACGAGTCAGAGAGAGCGCGGGCGTCGGAGTGATCGAGCTCCTCTGCTTCAGTGGAACGTTCATCCCTCATCGAGACCATCCCGTCAGAGCGGTCATGTGTGGCAAGGCGAGTGACGAGGACTGGAGCGCCCCTCGGTTCGTTCTTGAGGCCACGCATGCGGGATGCCGGGTGACACCATGCTTCCCATAGCTAAGCCCTGCGCTATCTGCGGCGTGAACCCCAGGAAGTACCAGCGAACGAAGTGCGGCCGCTGCGCCTGGCTGGCTGAAGATCGACAGAAGGGCACCGCTCGGCGCACGGCATTCAAGCGACGCGCACGTCGCGCGGCTGGCTGCCGCACGCGGGCGGAGATCTCAGCTGAGGCGCAGGTGCGCGCATTCGAGCGAGCCCAAATCAGAAAGGCGAGGCCGAAGCCACTGGCGCCATACATAGCGCTCGGTCTCACCACCGCGCAGGCGCGGCGGATGATGGCGAAGCTGAAGCATTATCTGAAGCCGCGGCGCCGGCGAGTCGATTGTAAGGCCTCCCGGTGGGCAGCTATGGCGCAGGCGTCCAGCGATGGCTCGATCACGCTGGATAGCATCATCGCGCTCCTGCTCTCATCCGAAGCCTGCTGCTATTGCCAGATCCCGCTAGCCCTCACGGATAGATCGATTGACCATGCCGAGGCCTTGGCTATAGGCGGGGCTCACTCGCTCTCGAACCTCGTCGTGTGCTGCGTTCGATGCAATCGAATCAAGGGCGGGAAGCTAGGAGCGCAGCTATCTCCCTTTGCCTCTGGACACTACGCGGGTCCTTGGTACGAGTCCCAATCCGGTGACGGCGCC